>Ga0310695_10003646_pt1 | contig 29816 bp, 32 predicted proteins | sample RumenRJG_04DNA_FD_203882 | JGI IMG/M metagenome (GOLD analysis project Ga0310695, IMG submission 203882) | Bovine rumen microbial communities from Lethbridge, Alberta, Canada - RJG_04 (v2) (version 2) | ecosystem: Host-associated > Mammals > Digestive system > Stomach > Rumen | place: Canada...
GCCAACGATAATGCGAGAGGGGTAAAGATTGTCATACAATGCCTTGCTCTCACGCAGGAACTCTGGCGAGAACAGCAGATTAAACTTCTTCCCCTTCAGTGCTGGGTCTGTCAAGAATTTCAGCGCATACTTCACATACAGCGAACGGCAATAGCCCACAGGGATGGTACTCTTAATCACCATCACCGCATCGGGATTGACGCTCAGCACTAAGTCAATCACGTCCTCGATATGATGCGTATCGAAGAAATTCTTCTGTGGGTCATAATTCGTCGGAGCCGCAATTACTACAAAATCAGCATCCTTATAGGCAGCCTTACCATCCAGCGTTGCCGTTAGGTCAAGCTCCTTCTCTGCCAAATACTTCTCAATAAACTCATCCTGAATAGGCGAGATCTTTTTATTGATTTTCTCCACCTTCTCAGGAATCACGTCAACAGCTGTTACGTGATTATGCTGAGCAAGCAGTGTTGCTATACTCATGCCTACGTAACCTGTTCCTGCTACTGCAATTTTCATCATATAATAAGTTTTTATTCGTTAGATTCGAGTAATTCGTGTTCGTTACTTACCGTATTTCTCAATGGCCTCATAATAAGTATCCAATGACCCAATATCAAAACGTCCTGCACTCATGGGCCAGGCATGCATAGTGGTATGCTCTACCATATAGTGAGCAAGATTACCAGGCGCATCCTTGCCACAACCATTCTCTACCGAGTGATGTACCATATCGAGGTCTTTCTTCAGATAGATATAGAATGGTGGCACAGCCCAATGACTCTTTGGCACCTGTGGTTTCTCTTCCATCCCCAGCACCCGATGGTTTTCATCCAGTTCTACTACGCCAGTCCTTTGCAACTTCTCTATCGAAGGCTGCTCGTGGCACATGATGCAACTCGTCTGTTTCTCCTTGGCGAAGTCTACAAACTCCTGGAATGAGAAGAACAACAGGTTATCCGCTGCAACAACGAGCAAATCATCATCGATGTGGAGTTTATCCATTGCGAACAACAAATCGCATACAGCTCCAAGACGAGTTTCGTTAGTCTCTGTGCCATCATCGACAATCGTGATGGGCTTCTGCCATCTTGGGCTATTCGTGCTATCCGTGAGATTCGTGTTCGTTTTTGCCCACTCCTCAAATATTCCTGCGAATCTGTGGTTCGTTATTATAATATGCTCATCTATCTCAGGAATCCTGTCGATATCATCCAACATTCTTCCCAGAATAGTATTCTCACCTATCTTCAGCAAAGGCTTCGGAAAGTTCTTCGTCAACTCACCCAGCCTTGTGGCGTAACCCGCTGCTATTACAATATTTTTCATCTTATTTGTATGTCAAAAGTCTAAGGTCAAAGGTCTAAGGCTTCTTTGGGCCTTTGGCGATAGACTCGATTAGTCGATATAATTGGTTTGACATTGAAACGGCTTCAGCCTTTAAACGCTCAAAAGTCTCTTGGTCTATAATATGGCGGTCTACACAGAGGTAAAGCATTGAACGAACTTCAGAACAACTACCTCTTGAAATTTGCAGGAAGTTAACATACTTGGCATCTGAACCAGATTCTGCCCCTTCTGCAATGTTATTCATGATGCTAACGGCTGCTCTTTGAATTTGATCACGGAAGCCATAGTCCTTTACCTCTTCCATAATATCATAGATATCATTCACAAAGGTACGTGACTGTTGCCAAACCCTTAATCCTTCAAAGCTTCTATCCATGACCTTTGACCTTTGTCCTTAGACCTTTGACTCGTCGTTAGACGAACCTCGCTCCATCATCTGGCTTCACCCAGAACACTTGGAACGTCTTTTCATATTCGGGGAACTGTTCCAGATATTTCTCTGTCAGCACCTTCTGAATCTCCTCCTTATAGACTGGATCCACGAGTGCGATGCAAGCACCTTTGAATCCTGCCCCTGAGAATCTTCCACCATAAACTCCAGGCAGCTGTCGCATTATCTCATAGATTGCTATGAGTTCAGGCGAGCCACACTCATAGTTGTGGATACTACTCTCGCAGCTGGCGAAGGAAAGTTTTCCGAAGAGCTGTAGGTTACCTGTCTCCCATGCAGTGACACCCTGACGCACACGACGGTACTCACTGTAAAAATGCTCCGCACGACGTGCAAAACGTGCTGGCATGATGTCACGTGTTTTTTCAAATGTCTCTTTGGGTACATCACGCAGGAACGTCTTGTCAAAAGTCTTTAATGGCTGTTCCTGATACGCCAGCATATTCCATGCAGCAGTTTTACACTCATACACACGGAGGTTGTAGTCAGAGTTTACCAACGAACGTGTCAGTCCAGAGAAGAAAATACCAATCTCGAAAGGGAGAGACCCTCCTATATCCTCCCTGTTTAGGGAGGACTTCTTCTCTCCCCCTAAACAGGGGGAGCCAGAGGGGGTCTCACCACCAAAAGGAATCAATCTGTATTCATTCGAGTCACAATCCAAAAACAAAAGCTGATTCTTTTTGGATAATGCAATACAAGCCTGGTCGAGCAGACCGTTATTCAGTCCGATGTACTCACGTTCCGCCTCAGATGCTATCTTTACTACCTCAAAAGGCTGCAGCGTTATATCATTTGCCTTTGCAAACGCCATTACGTAAGCAATGAGTACTGCTGCAGATGACGACAATCCACCCACAGGCAAACTACCCTGTATCACACCTGTGATACCCCGCTTCAGCTCAAATCGCTTCCGCAGCGCATACTTCGCACCACGAGCGTAATCCCCCCAATGGTGCTCACGCACCTGTGATGGCTTATCAATCTCAAAGTCCACCACCCCTTCAAACGTCCTCGACTCTAGATGCACATGAGACCCTCCTAAATCCTCCCTGTTTATGGAGGACTTTTTCTCTCCCCCTAAACAGGGGGAGCCAGAGGGGGTCTGGTCATTCACATTAAACCACAAATCAACACCTTTATCTATAGCAAAACCTGTCACCAGTCCATGCTGGTGGTCAACGTGTGCCCCCAATGGGCAAACCCTATATGGGCTAAAAATATGATATTGGTACTTTTCCATTGTAATTTATTGCTTATGTTTTCCCCATTGTGGCACAAACACATACGAGCAAAAAGCCCAAATACCTTTTAGGATTGATATCAACTTTTCACTCTTCATCATCTCATTTTCATTCTCCACTAGCTCTGTAGTCTCAAAGACTAACACTCAAGCACGTCTTCTGTGCTTAACGGATCATACTTCCCATTCTTAAACTCCATTATCACCGTCCCGCTCTCCAGACTCTTACACGTATGATATTGCCCCATCGGCACATGAACCGCAGGCACTGATCCTCCCTCACTGCCTCCTGGCGTCATCAGCCATCGCTCCATTACGCCACCGTGCTCATCATACAGCATTTCCTCAGCCCTGCCCCTCAGCACAACGACATCCTCGCTCGTCATCGTATGCCTATGCACCGGAATAACTGTCCCTGGTTCAATGGCATTCAGCATACGCATACTCCCATCCTCAGACGAATCACGCAAATCATAATTCATCCTCAGCCGTTCTGAATTCCGAGCCTTTTCTCTTAGTTCATCAAGCAATATCTTATCAATAACCATATGAATATCAAATTAAAAAATGCAGGCTCCAACAGTAATTTGGTTTTGAAGCTCGTTGGAGCCCGCAGATGCTGTCTCACGACAGTGTACCTATTCTTACCGCCTTGGTATTTCCTTCCAGTTTCTTGCCAATGAACGGTCCGTCCATCAGATGGCGCAGCACAGTCCAGCTCCGCTTGTCCTCACGATGGGTATAACCACCGAGTTTTACCATCATGTGCCACAACTTTGTTCCCTGCGGGTAACCCTCTTCATCTACCGGTCCGCCATTCTGCTGCATCTTCATCAGCTTATAGAAACCGAAAGTCACCGACAGACCCAGCGCCACCACGATATACAACTGCACATCAATCGAGGCCCCAAGTTTCCACGACAGCAGCCATACCATCACTACCGAGAAATTGATCAGCAGGATAAACAATGCTGCCCCCAGATGCGAGAACCCCATATCGATAAACAGGTGGTGCAGATGTGTCTTGTCAGGCTTAAACGGTGACGAACCACGCAAGATTCGCATCGACATCACGCGGACGGTGTCAAACACGGGAATACATAACACCGCCAGTGTAAAGGGTATCAGACCTATCCCCTGGTCACCCAGTTTGTCGCAGTTCTGTGTGGAACTCAGGGCGTAGAACACGCATACCGTCATCATCATGCCCAGCATCAGCGTACCACCATCACCGATAAACATTTTCGAACGCACGCCAAAAACGTTATGCATGAAGAACGGTAGCAGTGCTCCTATGGCAATGAGTGTCACACACACCATGATAGGACTCCATACCGTCCAGAAACAGATGCCGAAACACGTACAGGCCAGCATGCCATAGCCACTCGAATAGCCATCCACGCCGTCTATCAGGTTCACGGCATTGATGATGCCCACCCCAGCCACAATGGACAATGGAATAGCCACGAAGGGATCCAGTTCGTGAATACCCCATATTCCGTGGAAATCATCGATATATACGCCTGTCAGTGCCATAAATCCCCCCACTAATCCTATCTCGATCAGGAAACGCAATGTCGCTGACAGGTCTTTGATGTCATCCCACATACCGATAATCATCATCACCGTCATGCCAAAGAGGCAGGTCAACATCACCGGACTCCACATAAAACAGCCTAATACCAGGCTGGCAACCAGGATACCCGAATACACCACGACACCTCCGAATACCGGTATGGGCACACGTTGCAGTTTTCGTGCATTGGGATTATCCACGATATTATGTTTCTTGGCAAAGTTCAGTGCCAACGGGAATACCGACATCGATATCACCATCGCCACTGCAAACACCAAAATTCCTATAGTCGTATTTTCCATAAGCTTTCCTTCTTACATCTAACAACTTACCTCACACCTCCAGGTGTTTGTTCAGCACCTTCTGCGCCCATTTCTCATAGCCATGCTCGCCAATGGTGGCACGCAATTGGAAACGATAGAACTCCCTTACGGTATGTTCAATCTTCTTCAGACTCTGTCTCAGCCCGTTGATGTGATTACGTCTCAGCAGTGCCACCGGCATCTGCATCTCTTCCGAGTAGGACATATACGGCTCGGTAACCATCGTCGTATAGTAAGCCGACAAGCCATAGGCCAGGTACACCCCAGCCATGGCATCATAATAAAGGAAAATACTCCGGCCGTCATTGGCCACCTCTTGAAGTGTAATTGTATTCTTGTCCATATCTGTTATTGTTTTTATTTTTTCAAAAGTTATACGTTACATCCACGCTGTTCCCTGACGAGCCAACAGCGATGTTACTGCCTTTGCCAAACATCTTGTCACTGAGCCACCACGTCAGTTCCGCGGCACCATAGCCTACAGCAGCACCTGCCACCACATCATACCAATGATGGCGATCACTGGCTATTCGCTCTATACCCACTGCCGTAGCAGCAGCATATCCAGCTATTGGTATCCAGATACAGTCTTTCCTAAATTCTTTATCAATCGACCTTGCGGCAGCAAACGCCATAGCGGCATGACCCGATGGGAACGACTTATTGTCCGAATGGTCAGGACGTTCCTCTTTTATCATTGCCTTTAGCGCCGTCTTAGCACCAAACGCCACGACAACAGAAGCACCTGTATTCACCAAGAATCTTGACCTGTTATGCCCCTTTGTATATCCATAATTCCGTGATTCCGTAGTTCCTGGCTTATACCACGTGTTAAGCCCTAGGTCATACTGAACACCGACATTAATATCAAACCATCCATTACTATTGCAACCAACGCCAGTTTGGAATTTAGAATCAAGGAAACCACCTGTCGTTACTTGATATGAAATATCAGCAAACAGTTTAAGATTCCTATTTATTGCATAAGTTTGTTCCGTGCCAAAGCCGATGACAGGACATTCTTCAAATTCAGATGAGAAACATTTGGCTATACCCATACGTGGATATATAATAGCATTCCATTTTCTATCTACTTCATACCCACCTATTATGTTATGAAGATTGAAAAACATATCTGCATACAATGACATAAAACCATGTTTGTCTGGGTCGCCTTCGGAACCTTCCCTTGGTTCTAAATAAGAAGCATGGTTATTTATAATGATACCATTTTGCCAATTCAAGCCCCCACGCAATCCAACTTCTGGCGAAAACCACTTCCCGAATCCTAAATTAATTCCATAAGTACTACCATTGGGAAAAACATTTTTGAAGTTCGTACCATAGGGGTTGATAAGCGACATTCCAATTCCAATCTGTGCGAACCAGTTGTCCCAAAAATGATTTAATTCAACTGATTTTGTGTCATTGACTGCCTTGGTCTTTGTTTTATGGAATTTATTCTTGGTTGACAAGTCCATTTCAACACCGATATTGATTTCCGCAAAGCCATTACTTCCATGTCCTGTTCCTGAAGAATGTGAACTATTTAAGCTAGCAATAAAATGATAGCCAACATCTGCAAACAATCTATATCTATCACTTATATTATATGTATTTATTATACCTATTCCAAGTACAGGTGCCCCATCACCGCTACCAACATCAATCCAGCCACCAGCTCTTGGAGAAAATAAAAGATTCCATTTCCTGTTTTCGTTATAATTTCCCAAAAGGTTTGTCAAATTGAATTGAATGTCGCCAATAAATGTTAAATAGCCGCCATTTCGATGATTTTCGCCAGGAACGCCAAAAGGCCTAAGCCACTGGTTATGGTTATTATTTAAAATACCATTACCCCATGTTATTTTGAACCTGCCTCCCAATTCTGGAGTAAACCATTTTCCAACAGCAATATTTACGCCAAAAGACTTACCGTTAGGGAACACCTTTGTCATGTCATAACCATATGGGAACATTAGGTTCATGTCGATGCCAATCTGCCCATACCAATTATCCCAAAAAGGATTTGTAACCACAATATTTGAGTCTTCTGTCTCCTCTATATTTTGAGCATTTACTTCCAATGCACAAAAAACACATATGAATGCAAATATTCTGTATATCGTTTTTCTCATAAAAAATAAAAGACAAACAAATTTCTTTCAATGCAATATAATCTCCTTATAAAGAACCATATAAGCAGATTATTTCAAATTATCATATATCTCTATATGTCTGTTTACAACCTTTTCCAAAGAGAACTCCTTCTCAGCTTTCTCCCTAGCGGCCTTGCCCATTTTAACACGCAAATCTTTATCCTCTATTAGAATGCGTAGTTTCTCTGCCAAGGCATCACTATCCTTTATCGGCACAAGGAATCCATTTACTCCATCATCAACGACATCCTTACATCCAATACTGTTCGTAGTGACGATAGGCCTGCCAACTGCACAAGCATCAATCAGCGACTTGGGTACACCCTCGCGATAATAGCTGGGAAATGCCATGATGTGACTGCGTTCCAGCACACCTTTCATATCCTTCTGGAAATCCAGCCATTTTATATATTGGCCGTCACAGAGGCTCTCCAGTTCATCCTTCGATATGGCATCAGCATTCACTGCCAATCGTCCACACAACCAGAATTCCAAGCGGTTCTCATAGTCTTTACGAAGCTTTTCAGCTGCCTTTATCAGTTCTATGATGCCTTTTTCTTTCACCATACGAGCAGAAAACACCACTTTCAATATGTCACTCTCTTGCTCAGGTGCATATTTAAACACATTCAGGTCAACGCCCGATCCCTTGATAAACACACACTGGCTTTCATTGACAATTCTATGACCGGTAAACAAATTCTTGTCCTCTTGGTTTTGGAAAATAACTTTCAGTCCTTTTCTGTGATGGGAGAAACGTAGAATGGCAAGTATTCCCTTTGCCATCAATCCCATCTTCTCTCCGGAAAAAATCACTCCAAGTCCACTCACAGCATTCACCACTCCACGAACATGAGCTAACTTCGCAGCCAATCCACCCCAAAGAATATTCTTGAGGCCTACATGGTGCACAATTGCATCCTTGTTCTTTCGGTATAATTGATAGAGGAAACGCCATGTCTTCAGTTCTTGAAAGATATTCTCGCCAGTCGGATTAATTGGCAAATCCATCATCTTCAGTCCCAAGTCCTCTATATCCTTCCGCTGGCCAGTATCCTTGCATACGATGGTCACATCCCATCCTGCCTTCTGTGCAGCCACAGCAATATCCTTACGATGGGACAGGAAGAACCTGTCCTCATTCACAATCATTAATAACTTCATAGTATTTCCCTTTTACTTCTTACATCTTCCTTCTGTCATCTTCCTTCGCTTATTCCACTTCCATACCTTATGATATATCAACCAAATGGGTGTCCATATCACTTCTGAAGGATAATGAAGTAACAGATGGCTTCCATGGGCTATATGGTGGCGTAGTTTGAACCAACGCTTATATCTATACCGTGTGTCGCCTTGCCCAAAGTTACCTGTCTGCAATATCTCGTTAAGCACAAAACGCCCTTCTTTCTCATTCATCCCACAAATCAAGTACTTTTCTTCAAGTCCCATTTGCGTATGTAATATCCACATCATGGCTTCTGCAAATCTCTCAAGCCTTAATTGCTGGAGTATATCCTTGTTCGTTTTAGAATGAATTGTTATAGTAGAGCCATTCAGCAAGACAAAGTAATAGTCCATCACCTGCCTCAACCCAATTCCCTCAAACAGGAAATGCCGATATATGTGGGTCAGAATAAAAATTACATTAAAAGCTGCGGGGGGAACCGCAAAACCGTTATCCTCCAAATAGACAAAACTCTCTGCTCCGAAAGAGTTATACCATCGTGTCAGCTTGGTATCGTCCAAGAGATTTCGCATCAGCGTGGGCCGATGATGCAACTCCACCTCCGTATCCTTGAAGTAGTTATAATGAAATCTATGATATGCCACATCCTCAGTTGGATGTGTCCGTTGTACGTAGTTACAAACCGTCTGATATCCACCTTTCACCCAGATGTCAATGTCTCCTGGCTGGCGAAGCGTAGCCAGTGCTCCATATTCTTGCGCTATACCCTGGCCTTTCAATATGGCTGTAGTTAACCCATCGTCTTTCAGTCGCTTCCATATAACAGCAGTCTGTCTGTCTAATTTTTCATTCTGTTGTTGTATTTGGCTCGCCATGCCTAACCATTGATAATACAACCGAGTTGGTGGGTGTTGTTCTTTAGGCAGTTTTGTGATGCCAGCAAAGCACACTCCTATCATCGACTGCTTCAAAGCGCAGGCGTATAAATCATTCCACTCCTTTCCTGAAAGCGGCCTGCTCAGTTGCGCCTGTTTTCCCAACGCAACTCGTATTAATTCAAAAAACATCAAAAAAAATAGCACGATTAAGTGCCAACAACAACTCAAATAACCGAATTAATTCTTATACAACAACTTTTTGTTCGCCTATGGTTATAAACTATTAATACCAACATAAATAGGTTTCCCAAGGAGACAGCATAACTAATATAGTTTTCTATTATCCGCAATACTAAGATGCTGACTGTTTTGAACAACACTTAAAAAGAGGTTGGATGCTTACAACCTAAGAAACAAGTTAATTGTTTGTGTTTAGCGATTCTATATCACCAATAATTTCAGGTGTGATATGAATACAGCAGGCCATTGAGCTACATTCTTTTGTACACCTCTATATATTTACTTGACATAATATGTATATCATATAATTGTGCTCTTTCTTTACACTTTCTTGATATTTCTTTGTAATAATCGTTGGCATTTAAAAGATGATTTACCTTGGTAACAAGTTCTGACTCATTGCCTTTGTGGAATATTTCACCAGCCCCTTCAACGACCTGTTTCAAACCATTCACATCAGTAGCAATTACGGGTAAGCCTGCAGCCATCATTTCAACTGCAGACAGCCCAAATCCCTCCCAATTAGAGGATTGGACACCTATATATGATTCAGCAACAAGTTCAGCCACATCTGCTCGTGCCCCAAGGAATTGGACACGGTCTTCTACTCCACATTCTCTTACCACCTGCTTGCAATGCTCCAAATTCTCTCCATCACCAACTAATCTAAGGATGACATCATCATCTAATTCTTTCATAGCCCTGATTACAGTTTCCTGATCCTTAGAAGAAGCGAAACGGCTTACCATAATCAAAGATTTTGGTATTACCTCTTTGTGGACATTTGCAAACGCTTTTGTATCTACACCATTGTTGATAACTACAAACCTCTCATCATTAGATTGTAACCAATCTTGGAGGGCACCTTGTGTTTGCTGACTAATACTAATCAACTTATCATACCGACCATAAATATATTTTTCTATTGGGCGCAAATAGGCTTTCCCACGTCTATTATTTGATGTAGAGTGTTCTGTGTAAACCAACTTCGTTTTCAAACCGCGAGCTGCTAAAGAACATATATACAATGAGTGGACAAGGTGTGCATGCACTACGTCATATTGCCCAATAACCTTTCTAACCTTGAAAGCCAGGAAAGGATTTCTGAAACTCTTAACATCAAGAGAGATGATTGGCACACCAGCATCTGCGACCTTCTTGCTAAATGCATTATCCTCTGATTTCAACACCAAAAGTGATACATCAATTCCCTGTTGTTTCTGTATTGGCAAAAGGTCAGACAACAATCTTTGCGCCCCACCTATTTCCAAAGAAGAGATTACATGCAATACTCTCATCCTTTTATCCTTCTTAGTGTATAATATGCAACAGATAGCAAGCGGTCTGTCAACCCCTTCTTTCCAGTTTTGGGCAATTCATCAAACGAAATGAATTCAGCGCTGTGAGCCTTTAAAAACTCTTCTAGTAATACGAACTCTTCATCCTTCATAATATTGGGATGATAACAAGCACACCAATAACCCTTTATTGACATCTCTCTCAGACGCCCCATCTGGCAAGGCGCAAAGGTGATTCCGTCATACAAATAAGGCTTTGTGGCTATCATATCACTGACTTGACGAATCGGTGTACATTCTTTGATAGCCTTCAATGTATAGGCATCAAAGGTATGACTGGGGGCAAAAAACCATTCTACTTCAAATCCATGCTCTTTTAGAAGCGTATAACCAGAGGAAATCTTTTCCTTCTGCTTCTCATATGAAAGCCCTGCAAACTCAGAGCGTTTGTGAACAGGATTAAGACCGCCCGTATGGGTCGTACATATATGGTTATACCCATGTAATGCGAGAGTCCATCCCTTATCTTTCCAGCCCTGAACTTTTTTCCAAAAATCTTTATCTTCTGAATCAATAATTGTTTCAGGATCCTCGTTAGAAGGAATAATGCCAACCAGAGGCCTTACCCCATATCTATCCAATATGTCTTCCATCCGCAGCCATTTCTTTGAGTCCATATAGGGGCAGGCATCGTCAAGCCGGATTAAATACTTATTATTCATTTAAAAGCGTAAATTAATTTATATAATGCGGGTCTAATGTCATTTTTATCAGTCAGTGCAAACAGCTGAGTATTCTTCCATTCTTTTATTGCCGTTATAGGATGAGTCCAGTTCATGTTCTTCACATAGTTAATCTCCACCATACAATATTTTTCATCCAGGATTTGTTGAAGATGACTAATATCTTCATCCCGCTCTGATTCTACCCAAAGTAATGGCAAATTAACTCCGGCTCCTTCAAAGCAGAATTGTGTCCCATCATTTCTAAAATTTATCTCAAGAAAATATGCTTTGTCTTGAGCTATCATAAACTCAGCACTGAAAATGCCATCGTAATCAATTGCCTCAAGAAAACGTCTTAACGCATTTACATCTATAGATGGTTCTATGCCAGGAGTAGTATACGCGTATGCCAACATACCAAGAGATTTGGTATGTTGGCATACGCGTAGCTTATGCAAACCTCCAGGCAATACAATCTTTCCTGTACGGGATGAACGCATACCCATCATAAGGAACTCATAATCCCTATTGATATACTCTTGGACAATTGCTTGATCACATACATTAGATATTTCCAATAATGCATTTTTCAACTGCTGACAATCTTCACAGATTCGAAAGTTAGTTTTTCCGGCCTCACTACTCTTATGAGGTTTTATGATACATGGGTAAACAAAATCTTTCAACAGATCAATTTCTAATGCATTAGTTTTAACAATAAGCCCTTTAGGGATTCTTAACCCACATTCATGTGCTTTTGCCAACATTATCTCCTTGTTCATCCAATGGGAAATACCGCCCTGCTTATGACCACAATTGTTAAGTAAATAGTTCTTACTCAACTCTCCATAATGCAAGTCTAAAAATTCTGCCCCCTCGTCGCTTGTAGTAAAAATGGGGACAAGTGTTTCCGTTTTTTTTTCTTTCAGATAAACGAGAAGAGATTCAAAGGTCTTGAACAACTTAAAAAAATGGATATATTTGGACTTTGCCACAAAACTTCTATCAATAGCTTCATCAACAACAAAACAAGAGACATTAAAGCCTCCACGGCCAAGGCTCCGAACAAGCCCAAGCGTATTATGATGATTATTGCCTATTACTATCACTTTGTCCATTGTAGAAACTATAGGTATTTTATTAAATCTGTTATTATTTGATCAAACTCATTATAGCCTTGAGTCTTTTGAAAAGTATTTATAGCGCCATCATGTATTTTTTGATAGTACTGGGCACTCTCAAGGATATTCTGAATTGCTCTACTGAATTCAGAAACACTCTTGTTAGGCACAACAACACCATTATATCCAGTTTTCACCGTATAGGGCATAGCAGTATTATTAAAACAAACAACTGGTAATCCATGCCCCATAGCTTCGACCAGTACCATACCAAAACCTTCCAATAACGACGGAAAGGTAAATATCATCGCTTCGCTATAACATTTTTGAAGCGTCTCTTCATTGACACGACCTTTGAAATGAATTATATCTTGGAATCCATAACTCTTGATTTTTTCTATTAAAATTTTATTATAAGAATCCGAAACTGTTTTGCCCACAATGTTAAGCTCAATCTTGTCTAATAAATGCTTGGGTAACATTGCAATAGCATCAATAAGATACAATAAGCCTTTTCTATCTTCTATAGTACCAACATAAAGGAGTTTCCCGAATACATGTTTTTCTGAACATGATATGTTCTTGTCAAAAGGTAGACCCACATAAAACGTTCGTTCTTCTTTAATATAGCGATTACTTATATCTCTAATATAAGGACTAAAAATCACAATCTTTCCACATGATTTAACAAATAAAACCTCAAAGAATTTTGTGATTTTATAATTCATTCCTTTCATTCTGATATAATCAAAATGGTGTAAAGTACCTATTAGTTTGTTCTTTTTTCCAAACAAATTTACTAATAGTATAAACCATATTGTTTTTCGCCACGCAGAAGAGTCTAAAATGATTCTGTCATATTTCAAATATTCGAAAACATGTAATATATTTGAAATGAGATATGACCATCTTCCATGAGCAGGATGGAGCTTTTGAGAAAACATAACTTTATGGTTATTTTGAGAAAGAACATCATATATTCTCTTATTGGCCTTCTGCCCTCCAGTAACCCCAAAGTCCATTCCACTGGACAAAATTAAAAACTTCATTATAGATTATAATAAATTCTTGGATAGCATTTACTTAGCTTTTACTATGTCACTTAATAATGTTCAAAGAGAAGGAATGATATTAATGTAATAAATCAAATGAAAACACCAACATGTCAAATAGAATGATTTTTTAAGTTCAAATATGGCATAGAAAAAACTACTCATCTTTAATAACTGAAAAATTCATCACTTAACTACTTCATTCAACTTTAAAAACTTCGTCTTTCGCTTTTTTCAGAGATTCAACAAAGCCACGCCCATAAGTTAAGTCAGGCTCCATAAAATTTCCTTCCCCCCACTCATTCCAAGATTTCAAAAATAGAATTTTATTCCTTTTGTGTCTTATGGTATTTAATGCATCTAAGCTGTGCTTATAAAAATTATCTGGCGTAGCATTCACGAAGAAACTTCCGTTCCAGCCAGATCGGGGAGTATGGTCCCATTGAGGAACTATTGAAGGAATAACTTCTTCATTTTTGTCATCATTTGTAATCAAAAATTTATATGCTTTCGCATAATCGGTTTTATATGGGGGCACATGAAATGTAAGGCCTTTTATCTTCTGCCATATTTTACGAATTCCGCGACCAGTTCTCCCCATTTTCCTAATAAATACACTAGTCGAACCACCTAAGCGCTGATAGTTAACAGCATCAAAACCTTTCTTAATCAGATCATCTCTGTTTATGCTTGCATATTGAATATTTCCGACGAGAAAGATGTCTGGAAATCCTGCCGCTCTTGTCCACTCTCTTATGTTGTCAATATATTCTAAGGGAATCCCATTAGGGTCAAATATATATAAAAGTGGTTTACCGTCTATTTTTAAATATCTTGAATCTTTAAATGCTTTAACAAAAAATGAAAAATGCTCTTTCTCGTCTTCAATACCAGGGTATTGTTGTTCTATCAGAAGTTTGTTCTCGGTTGTCCCATCTGACCTCCAAAGTTTAGAATACCAACTATGGTTAGCCCAGCCTAAACAAAATGGAAAGTCTGGTTTGCCAGATTTAAGCACATCTTCAAATACGTCAGAAAGTAGACGTTTCCCATTACCGAACCAATAGTGCCAATAGCAGAACGCAGTAACACCCGCTTCACGAGCTAATTGAGCTTGTTGTTCTCTGACTATGGGCAATCGCAAATCGTAGTAACCCAATTCTGTTGGTACACGAGGCTGATTGTGCCCCTTGAATAGCGGTTTAGCTTTACCCACATTCGTCCATTCGGTGAATCCTTTCCCCCACCACTCGTCATTTTCCGGAGTTGGATAGAATTGGGGAAGATAAAAGGCAATTATCTCAGGTTTCATATATTCTTAATTATGCTATTTTAGTATTTTCCTTTTTATTTCTTTATAATAAACGTCATGGCAATGGACAAGATGGACAGGATATTTGATAAACATGTCTACTTTACAATTAGAGATTTTTGCATTATTCATGTAATAACATACGATGCTATGGCTATCACTGATCTCATATATTTTACAATTTTTGATAATGATTCCTGATACACTTGAATTCTTGGCGTGACCATTAAGTTCAATTCCACATACACATTTCTCGATTTTGCAATTATTTATAGTAATATCTGAAACGTTGCAATCTTTATTAGTTTCAATATCTATTCCACAACCAGGTGGCGTACCTCCTATATTCGAAATGACACAATCATCAATCTGTATATCAGAACCATCTGTAATTGATATTCCTTGCCTTCGACCTCCTGTTAAATCACAATGAATAATTGAAATCCCTGTTGAAACATTACCCACATATATACAATCACCCCAACAATCCAGAACTTTAACATTTTTAATCTTTACATTATGTGCGTTAGATATATTAATACCCATACCCCATTCACCAATTTCTCCTTTATGAAGTGTCCTGTCTCCCCAGATAGCACCCCCTGAAATATTGACATTTCTTGAATTATGGACACCTATCACATAACATGCAATATTATCATTGGGAATTAAATGTATTGACCCAAGTATCTTTATTGTTGTGTTACTTTTAACTAATAATGCAGCTTTATACGCTGTTGTTGAGACCCAATAATCTGCATCTTCTATTGTCACGACATTTTTTATTGTCGAATCTGTCAATGCCAAAACATCACGAAGGGAATTAATGTAATTAAGATCCTTAAATAAACTAGTTGAGATTTTGTTAATATTCCAGCGGCCATTTATTTGAACTTTGTCAAATATAGCTGAGCTACTGGCAATTTTATTGTTATTCCCTATTATTATACCATTCTTAAAACAAGCTCCATTTTCCTGTTGTATTAACACATCGTCCGGCATTATATAAACATTCCCTTCCATATCTATATCATGGTCGAGCAATAGTTTTCCGCAATTTGAAAACATCCTTATCGTATCTTTACCTGGAAAATTAAGCACTTGCTGTAAAGATTCTACATGACAAGGATTTCTTTTTTGGGGGGCTACACGATTAATAGGCCATGAAAAAGATAATAAAATAAAGCAAAAAACAAATAGTATGAAAGCAGCGCAATAATTTTTAATCATACTTACCAAGTATTTGTTTGTAAAGTTTTTCTATTTTATCTACATTATTCTCAATAGTGTATTTTTTAATAGCTTCATGAGCCCTCATTAACATTGAGGTGTTATCAGATTCAAAACACTGGCATAAACAATTGTATAACTCTTCTTCAGAATTAAATCGATATGCAATCTCACCTCCAGTCCATTTTAATCCATTATCAAATTGTTCCCGAGTTCCGTAACAATTTCTGCCAATTACTGGACAATAATTAAGCATTGCCTCAACAGTAATAAAACCAAAGCCCTCCATATGACTAGGTACAATTAAACATGCTGCATGCTGCATTAATTTGTATATATCTTTTCTGATACCTAAAAAAAATATATTTCCTTCAATATTATTATTTCGTGCAAATTCCACACATTTAATATAGTAATTATCATTTTTAGAGTAATCACCAGCAATTAATAATTTTGTACCAGGATATTTCGTTAAAAATTTAGAAAAAGGTTCTAATATATCGTAGACTCCCTTAGCTTCTATTACTCTTCCAACGAACAAAATATAAGGATCCTTTGATGCTATATACTGTCTATTTAGTTCAAATGCAGAGAATACCCCATCATAAATTACAACATCTTTACCATCGCGTAAACCGAAATAGTTAAAAATGCCATTTGTAATAGCAATGTTATAATTGTTAGTAGAAAATAACAGTTTTTTAAAATAGCCAAACGATGGAAACATACGGAATCCAAATTCCTTCTGATACTCCCTTATGTGCCAAACATGAGGAATGCCTTTAATGTAACATATTTTAGCTGCCGTAGTTAGAGGACCTACATTTGTATGTATTATTTCTGGTTGTAACTTTTTTATTAATGTATTTAGGTATCTATATTGGATTATCCAACTTAATATTCGAGAACGATAATAATTTGCTATTGTTAGAGGGTTTTTTACATGAGATGCAACTTTTATGTTTAACGCGCAAGAAACAAGGTGTAGAGTGCAATTGCTTTTTTTAAGCTCATCCAACAGATAACCCGAATGGCAATCTGTCATAACATGTACTTCATGCCCTTTTAATGACATCTGCTCAACAATTTTTAGGAGTGCTATACTAGCACCACCATTATTGTTTGTAGCATTAACATATAGAACTTTCATTACCTTGCGAAATTTAATTTCCTTTGGGAATTCTTCTTTTCTATTTTTTTCCTTCTGTCTACAGTGACTCCTAAGATGAACGGAATAATCCACGAATACGACTGTGGATATGCTGCTTGTATGAATGTAAGAACTATCAAAAACAAGAAGAAATAACCATAAAAATTTGATTTAGCTAACCTTCCAATAAGTATTAAATATACCAACAAGTATATCACAGCAGAAATAACCCCCCATTGCAACATATATACTTTATAGCCAGCTGACCCCTCAAAGTTACTATATTTAGAATTGCCAAATATAATATCTCCATTAGTTATAGAAGATTCAAAATAATTGTTGACTTGGCTCGAGTTCCGTATGTCCTCATCGCCAACATACTTTTTATTACTTTTGTCAAAACGTTCTATAATATTATGATTAAACATGTTGTCACCTTCATTATATGTTACTGCGACCATGCCTCCTAAAATCAGAAATATAGCACTTAAAACAAATTTGCTAATTGAGAAACGTTTCTCTATTCTCATATTCATTAAATAAGCAACAACTCCTGTTATATAGCCCGCTACTGATTGGGATAGGATGAGAGCTATTATAAATACATAATTATACCATTTCTTCCAGTTAAACTTGTTTGAATATAATACAAAGACTAGTAAAGTCCCTAAGTACCCTGGTTCAAGAAAAATGGACTGAAACCTTTCACTTAACACCTCTATTCTATATAGGACAAAGATATAATTCATAAAAAAATACGAGTCACCAACATCTCCCATTTCTATAGGTATACCAGGTAACGGCATCTGGTCTGTCATTAGCAACCCCCAAATAACTATTCCTGGTATTAATACAAACGCGAGTAATACAGACAAGCAACTCAAATGTTTCTCAGCATTGTCCTCGTCACACAATAATATAAATAATGGAAAAAATCTGAATGCTTCAACAACAAGAGAACCAGGATTAAATTCAGGAAATGAGGCTGCAAAACACCATAAGAAGCCAACTGCCAAGATTTTATTGGTAATTTTTATTTTTACGTGGTTGGTTATTGCATAGAGTATTGATATTATAATAAATACGGATAATATCAAAAGTCGGCCTAACCCTGCCAAAGTCCAACTCCAAGAAAACCATGCATTGGCACCCCAGCAAAGAAGGATGAACAATGACAGTTGATAAAGCCTAAAAGTGATTTTCTTCATCCCAATATAGCTTTTTCAATATATTGCTTTGACAAAAGAATTGTCTCTTTGTTATTGTCTATATTATCAAGTAGATTCCTTACTCTTGCATCTCGACTTGTCCCCGTCCCTACAAACTTAAAAGGTTTATCGAAGATAAGACTGAAAACAGTGCCATGAAATGATGTGCAAACAATAAATGATGCATTCATAAATAGGCTAATAAAATCAGATGGAGACGAGGCAACGACAGAAGGGCTGTTAATCCGATCAGCTGTAGCAGATAGGTATACGATTTCAAGATTGTTTTTTTGGGCCAATTCCTGTGCAACTAATTCCGCCTTTTTTAGTGGCTCTACTTGAAACAGTAGCAAATATGATTTTGAAATTTTATCCTTTCCTGCAATTTCTTTCCACTGTTCTTTAGAGAGAAGCCATGCAGGGTCTACCACCTTGATTGGATTGAGATTTGGTGCAATTTCATGAATTCGTTCTAAAACTTTATCCTCTCGAACACTTATCATGTTAAAATTTTTCAACAGACAGGCTACTTTTTCATTTTCACATTCCGGCCACACATCATACATACTTGCAGCATAACTTACTAATTTTGTCTTAGAAGGTCGTTTGAAAGTTCCCCAATAATATGAATCATAACCGCATGTGATTTCTGTATTCCATACTTGATCACTTCCAACAAAAATGACATTATAAGGGTTGGTATTTATAGTATTTACCGAAACTATACGAAGTTTCTCACCGATAAACCCATTAAATGCGTCATATCTAGCTTTACGCTTTCGATACTGCAATAGCCCCTTTATAAGAATTTTTGCTGCTAATAAAGGATTGTGCAATGCTTGTTTAATTCTCTGCCGAGGCATAGGCTCGTAAATACTAGCCATTTGAGGTATGATATGATTTATAACCTCAACTTCATGCCCTAATGATCGACAATATTCTTGCAGAGCATAGCACTGAAGTATAGCGCCATAATTATGAGCACCATGGAAAGTTAAGATGCCTATTCTCATTTCTTCCAAGAATAAATAATATTTCTAAATTTCCGTTTCAACAGACTTTTAATTAAATTTAAATTATATCTCCACCCAATATACCCATATTTGTTCATCACATGACAAATGCCATGTTTAGCATAATCCTTCTCAAAATCCATTCTGTTAACATTTATTTCTGAAGGATGTTTCAAATTAGGCTGAATGCACTTTTCTAGTGGGACCCTAACGACATTCATTTTTGGGGTAATTAGATCAAATAGTCTCCTACCCTTTTCCGTGTTGCAAAGAACAAGACTTACCCCTTTGTCATCATCGTTAAATCCAGGAACAGCTTCTTCCCACCCCCAAAAATCAGCAAGGGTAATATCACTGGGTCTTTGGAGATTAGTAAAATGACATACTCCGCACGAGTGGCGGAACATAATATGCTTGTAGAATAAATATGTAAATGTCATTTTACCCCCCCCTGTTTAAATTTATAGGATTCTCTATGTGCTCTCCAACCAAACAGTTCCTTGTCTCTAAAATTTACAACGACAATCTCGTCTCCTTGCTTTTTCTCTAAATACGCAATATAATCTCTCCACAAGAAAGGTCCTGGAACACCATGACAAACAATATCGACAAGTATGAGTTTTTCTCGTAACTTTTTTCCAACATACGCATTCAAGCCTGAAGTTTGACAAGGAGTGCCAGAAAACAAAACTGTTAGACCGTTTTTCAAATCTTCCTTTACCTCTCGGAATACACCTGTTAAATCACTCTGGACATATTTACTGCCTCTGAATTCGTCACGCTCTTCTTTCGTCGTTGCACGTTTATGTGCTACCCGGAAATGGTCTTTATATCCAGCACCATATACCACTCCCCCCTTTTCAAGCACGTAGTCACTAATGGCAACAAATGCAGCCCCAGAACGTGACCTCATCACTTCATTAATGTCTTTATGACGGGCTGCATACGCTATCGGTTGCGCAAGGTTGAGGCTCTTGTCATAATTGTCATTAAACTGACAAACTTTCTCGCACAATCCACATTCTACACACTTGGTTTTGTCGACCTTTGGATAAAGGAATCCAAGAACATCAGGTTCCATTGTAATTGCATTGTGGGTACAGATACTGGCACAGGCAGTACATCCACAACAGTCTTTTGGATCTTGTATTTGAATCATCTGTTCTCTTAAAGTACATTAATTCATTTTAAACTTATTGCATAGTTGGATTGCTTTAGCTTTAGCAAATTCACGTTCAGAGCTTGAGCATCCTACAAAGTACACAACTAATAAAGTACATATTACAGCTATTAAAGATATCAATATGAAGTTAGAAAATCCCTCTGACAATTTCAATGACATTATTGTTGGAATAATCGCTGAAATTGTAGTAACCATGATTACATTCAAATAGACATCTTTAAGATATTGACCAACTTTCAGATTAATCATTCTACGCAGCATGTAAAGACGTGCTGCCAAACAAAGTTGGCTAATTACGATAGCCACAACAACTACTGATTCTGGAATAGCTCCCCAATAAAGGAATAAATATGCAATAGGTAAATTCATCATCTGTAAGCCACCAACAACTAGCTGATAATTTCGAATCTTTCCCGTCGCAAGCATTGCAGTAATAAGAGGATTACTGATACTCTCACTCAAAGCCAAAACTAGGATAAGTTGCACGAACAAGGCTGTATGTTCAGGAACTAATTTTAACCATATGACCAGAATATAATGTGTATTCAAAATTACCGGCAATGCAAGCAGTAAGAGGATATAATAGGAATATCGAGCACCTTTGAACATCAGAATAAACATATACTCCTTATTCCCACTTGCATAGGATTTGGTAATTTGCGGATTGAGTGCCATCATGAAATTGGACACAAACTGAGTAATAACAGCATCCATCTTCACTGCTATTCCACGCGCCGCATTGACCACAGGGCCAAAGAAAAGATTCAAAATGATATCAACTCCTTGATTCCGCAAAACAGCCGAAGATGCACCAATAAAGTTCCAACCTGCAAAACCGAACATTCGACCTAACAGTTCATGGTCATAAATGAAATGATAGGTACATTCTTCAAAATGTCGTTTACAATATGTTGCATATATCAAGCAGAGAATCCATGAAAGTAAAGACACCATTAAAGCATAAAAAACAAGTCTGTCAATTGGGGCGATAGAGATACACCAGGCAATAGACAGTTTTCCTAATGCCTCCAGAATAGATATATAAGCAAATGCCGACATCTTCTCATGAGCAATGATTGATGCATTATATGGTACACTAATAAGATTAACTGCAAACGTGACAATAGAAAATTGGAAACACCAATTAGCTGCAATAATACGCTCGTTTGGTATTACCATCTTATAATTAAGGAACCATAGGCCAAGTGTCTCTGCTATGATGATGATAACCAAAGCTATGCCAGCCTGAATGGTAACGGAAGAAGAGAACACCATCTTCAACTTTTCAGTATTTCCAGTACCTAATTCAAATGTAATAAAACGACTGATGGCGGCACTCAATGAGCCGCTAAGCATAGAGAACATCGTCACGACCCCACCAACAACGGTATAAATACCATAATCCTCCACTCCCAACACATTAAGAATCACCCTGCTAGTATAGAGCGATATTAGCATCAAGAACAACATTCTAAAATATAGTAAGAATGTGTTCTTGGCTATTCGTTTATTGTTGGATAATGTGTTTTCCATTTAGCGTTTTATACAAGATTAAGAAAATCAGACCCTTTCCCACTTTTGCGTGTTCTTATTATATCTTTTAATAACTTTGGCAGGATTACCAGCAGCCACAGAATAAGGAGGTATATCTTTAGTTACAACCGAATTAGCAGCAACAACACAATGCTCCCCAATTGTAACGCCAGAAAGGATATGGCAACCAAATGCTATCCATGAACCTTTTTTTATAACAACTGGACCTTTTGTAATTATATCCTGCTTGTGTATTGGTATATCAACATTCTCATATCCATGTGAGTGATCAGTCACATGAACAAATGCAGCAAATAATACATCATCTTCAATAGTTACAGAATACGCAGAAGCTATCCTGTCATAAGCACCGATATGCACATTGTTTCCAATATTTATAATAGAAGGATAGTCCTTTCCATTATGTTTATGCAACGGGCATAATGCAGCTCGTTGCATAACAAAGCAGTTTTCTCCCCAAGATATATGTTGTGGGTTTTGGAAAATAACGTCTTTATGAATGAAAATTTTCTTCGGATGGTTCCCGAATTTTCTACTCCATTTAATACTGCGGAATTTCATCCCCCAAGATGCTGGGGTTAATATCTTTTTTAATATCCCTATCATAAATATGTTTTTAAAGCAATGGCGAAACATTATCCCAGGGAAAACTATATTATTGAATATGTCTTCCTTGAAGGCGAATTGTTTTTTACGCTTACCCTGTGCAGTTTATATAATAAAAATGTTAATTAATACAGAACGGACTGTCAAAGTCTTTCAGAAGGACATGTCTGGTATCCTTTTCTGAAAGGATTGCATGCTTTGTAGGTATCTTCCAGTCAATGCCAAGTGTACCATCCAATATACTTATGCCTCCATCAGCCTCTGGATGATAGAACTCATCGCACTTGTACTGGAACACCGCTGTTTCTGATAACACTGCAAAGCCATGAGCGAAACCTTTTGGGATAAAGAACTGGAGTCCGATGTAAGATGGAAGAGGGCTGATGGAAGATGTAACCTCCTCACCTAATTCCTTTGCATAGCGTTCTCCTTCTTCATCATGGGCCGCAAGCAAACAGGTAACATGCAGACCATAAGTAGGGCTACCCTTACGTATGTCAACAGCCACATCTAGGACAGCTCCCTTCACACAACGGACCAATTTACTTTGAGTATAAGGTGGACGCTGGAAATGCAGTCCACGCATCACACCATAACTTGATTTACTTTCATTGTCTTGTACAAAAGTTATATTATGTCCAAGAATAGGGGCGACCTTCTCGTCGAACTCACGTTGAGAAAAGCTCTCAAAGAAATAGCCCCGATTATCACCAAAAACTTTTGGTTCGATAATCAGTACACCATCTATTGCTGTTTTTATTATCTCCATATTTACGAACACGAATTACACTAATTATACAAATCATTATTTAGCCATTATGTTGGCTATACATTTACGTAAAGAATCAGTCCAATATGGAATCTTGATTCCGAAAGTTTCTTTAATCTTAGTTTTATCCAGTACCGAATAACTTGGGCGAGTGACTGGAGAGGGGAATTCGTTCGAATGACATGGCAACACCTCGCACGCTCCGTGAGTTCCAAAGGTTTCAGTTGTTTCAGGAGTTTCAAGTTCTACTGCTATTTGCTGAATCATTTTAGTGAAGTCATACCATGAGCACACGCCCTCATTACTATAATGATAAACTCCTTCTACAGGATTCTTTAATGCTGCGACAATAGCTGTTGCCAAATCGTAAGCATAAGTGGGTGTACCCGTTTGGTCAAAAACTACCTTCAACTGGGGCTTTGTTGATGTAAGATTCAACATGGTTTTCACGAAGTTCTTACCAAACTCCGAATACAACCAAGCTGTTCGCAGAATCATATACTTACAGTCTGTAGCAATGATTTTCTGTTCTCCCAGAAGTTTTGTGGCACCATATACACCCGTAGGAGTACCCTTTTGGTCTTCCTGACATGGAGTGTTATAAGGCTCTTTGCCAAATACATAATCTGTTGAGATTTGCACCAGCCAGCCATCTACCTCTTTCATGGCCTTAGCAAGATTCTCAGGAGCAGTAGCATTTAACTTCTCTACCAAAGCGTATTTCTCTGGATCTTCAGCACCATCCACATTTGTCCAAGCTGCACAATTAACTATAACCTTGACATCATTCTCTTTTACTATCTCTCGAATAGCATCAAGATTAGTGATGTCAAGTTTGGTGGTAGTACTATCTATATCGCCCCCAGCAAGTTTATGTAGCATCTCTATAGACTCAGGATGCTCATCACAAACGTCAGTAAATATGTATTTATCCTTTGAGTGCTTGGTAACAATGCGCATTTCATTGCCCAATTGTCCATTAGCCCCGGTTACAAGTATCGTCATACTATAACGTTTATCGGTTATGGGTTAGCGGTTAGCGTACAAGTTAACATCAATACTGAATGGAGTATCAAAGTCCTTCAGTAAAGCATGTTTAGTATCCTTCTCGCTAAGGTTGGCTTTATCTGTGGGAATATGCCAATCAATGCCAAGGCTTCTATCCAAGATACTGATACCGCCATCAGCCTCTGGGTGATAGAACTCATCACATTTGTACTGGAAAATAGCCGTCTCACTAAGTACAGCAAAGCCGTGAGCGAAGCCACGGGGGATAAAGAACTGACGATGGTTCTCCTCTGTCAATTCAACAGCCACATGCTGGCCGTACGTGGGGCTACCTTTGCGAATGTCTACTGCCACATCTAATACTGCACCCTTCACGCAACGAACCAACTTGCTCTGAGTGAAAGGAGGGCGCTGGAAATGCAATCCACGCATTACACCATAGCTGGACATACTTTCGTTGTCCTGGACAAAGTTGATGGTATGCCCAAGTATAGGAGCGACTTTCTCATCAAACTCACGTTGGGAGAAGCTCTCAAAGAAATAGCCCCTGTTATCTCCAAATACTTTAGGCTCTATAATCAGGACTCCTTCTATATTTGTTTTAATAACTTCCATATTATACGTGCTGAAGCGTGTTTGAATTAATATCTTCCTTCATTTCTTCAATGACCTTGAGGAGGTACTGTCCATATTGATTCTTGAACATGGGTTTAGCAAGTTCTCGCATCTTTTCCTCGCTAATCCAGCCATTACGGTATGCTATACCTTCCAAGCAAGCCACCTTTAAGCCCTGGCGTTTCTCAATAACCTCCACAAAAGTTGAGGCCTCTGCCAAAGAGTCGTGTGTTCCGGTATCCAGCCAAGCGAAGCCACGGCCAAACACTTGCACCTTCAGTTCACCATCCTTCAAGAACTCTTGGTTCACAGTGGTGATTTCCAGTTCACCACGTGCAGATGGCTTGATGTGCTTTGCAACATCAACTACCTTATTGGGATAGAAATAAAGCCCAACAACTGCATAGTTGCTCTTAGGTTCCTTAGGCTTCTCTTCAATGCTCAAGCAATTACCCTGTTTGTCAAATTCTGCAACGCCATAACGCTCTGGATCACTGACCCAATAGCCAAATACTGATGCCTTACCATTAACTTCTGCATCTTCCACAGCCTTTCTAAGAAGACCTGTAAAACCTGCTCCGTAGAAGATATTATCACCCAGAACAAGGCAAGCAGAATCGTTTCCAATAAACTTTTCACCAATAATGAAAGCCTGAGCAAGTCCATCAGGAGAAGGCTGCTCAGCATACTCAAAGTGTACACCATAGTCAGAACCATCTCCAAGCAGGCGCTTAAAGCCAGGGAGATCATAAGGCGTTGAAATAATCAAAATGTCACGTATTCCAGCCAGCATCAAAGCACTGATGGGATAATAAACCATTGGTTTGTCATAAATAGGGAGCAATTGTTTGCTCACACCCTTTGTGATAGGGTAAAGGCGAGTTCCTGAACCGCCTGCTAATACGATGCCCTTCATATATTTAAATAATTATTTTTTTTGCTCTATTCAAGGCCATATTCAAAGCCTCTTCACATTCAGGTTTAAACCACACCTTAGTTTTCATCTTTTCCATCCAATTAGTATCTTTGAAATGGATAGCAAGAATTGCATAAGGATAGAGACAATTCACTACATCACCATCTGTTGATACTGCCCAGTTACCATACACCGAGTCGATATCAGCATGAATGTTGAAATAATGAAATTGCTCGCGTATCTTATCTATGTCTGTCATCTTTGTCGCACAAGTTTAGAATTTAAAATGGATTCTTTGTTGCCTGAATATATGCTTGATGCACAGCTTCAGCAATAATCTTTATCTCTTCAAAGATCAGGGGGACGGTTCTGACCCAGTTTCATTTTGCCATTTATTCTTTGTATGACTCCGTAACTGATACCTGTCAGCCTTGATAGTTAACTATGTTGACTTTCCTCATGCTCGGCAGAGTGAGCAAGTTCACTCTGCTCTCGCTCAATCGGAAAGTTGCCGCAATGGTGCGCCATACTGAATGGCTTCTATTAATATCTGTAAGCGTCCAAAATTATGTGAAACCCTTTTAGGGCGGGCATTCTGAGAAGCCCGTCTTTCTTTGATCAGTTCCACAGCTCATTTAGTCCATCCTTCCATGCTGGGAAGGGAGGGTTGTGAGACAGTTCGTTGCAGATATCTATCATCATATTAACAAAATCCTTGTTGATGTCAAGAACCTCCTTAGTGATGGACAGTAGGGGGATGATACCAGTCATTGGTACCTTCCGACAGATAGAGTAGTCTCTCTCGCCCGTCTTCTTGGCCAACAAGATGCCGTCAATGGAATTCGTCAGTAACTTAAAGAGCTTGGGACATGTTGACATGCAGCGGGGTAGCTGCACCTTAGGATTCTGAAGCAAATCAAAGAAACGGCCCCAGTTAGCAATAATCCACATCTGGCCATTACCTGCAGATTTCAAGTTCGTGATAGCGTACACACCGCTGTCAACCTTACTGACCAACTCAACACAATCCTTGCGGACATTGATGGTAGTGGTGGGCAGGCTCTCGTTGAACGTCGCTCCTGGTTTATCCGAGAACAGTCTTCTCATCGGCTTAACTCATATTAAATATGGTTTTGACTGGATTAATTGTAAACGTCCAAAATTATGTGAAACCCTTTTAGGGCGGGCATTCTGAGAAGCCCGCCATTTTTGGATTTCATTAAAATTTAACTTTGTTGACTTCTGTCACGACTCGACAGAGCTAAAGCGAGCTTTGCTCTGTGCTCGCTGCTCCAGAAGTTAACTTATTTTATTATAGGCATGGAGCAAATGCCAGCCGCACGAGATTGCCAAAGGGTTCTGGGTTCACGGTTTAGGTTTAGAATGAAGGGGTCCCCTTATTTATATGCCTTCTTACCGTTATATACCATGACCGCCAACCTTATTCGCAAAACTGTTGGGGCATTAAAGGATCATTCTGCTACTGCTCCCCTATTTACACCTTCTCGTATGCGTGACAAATGAACAGATAGTTTAAAGACAAACAAATAGAAACCGTAATCACTCAATGAGAATAGTCTTTTTGATTGGACTTCATTCCGGTCTATATAATTTTGACTTACATTTAATAATCTGTCAAGAAATACTATTGATTCACCTAATTCTCCTGTTGATGGTAAATAGAACATATTTGATATACGTTGTGATTTAACGTCTGAGATATGATTAGATATTTTTTCTTCAGGATAGCCATTTTGTGCCAACAACTTTTTATATTTACATAAATCGATTATAGGCGTATACAATATGCGTGTAGGGTACATCCTTTTATTAGCTACATCCATGTCGCACGTATTAGAGACTACCATACATGGCCTGTATTTAACTCCATAATCTAAATGTTCAATTTCAACTACGGGCATATCTTTTAGTGCATCGCCCTGATAGATAATATTTGGTTCAAGCCCAGACGTGAACATCCTTTTATGGATATTCGCAGGATAATCGCGTAACTGGGCTATCAACTGGTCGAAATTCTCTGCTGAAAGATATTTAGGCAGATAATTCCTCAGATCATCGAGTGGCATCATAGTATTTCCCAGAAATGTTCATCTACTATTCGCTGTATATCAGGGTCTACTACCTTCATATTCTCTGTCAAAGTCTTGGCGAATCTCATTATAATATCAAAATCAACGACATCTGAATAGTTTATGCTACTATTTGACTCTGACAACTCGTTATATGAATAGCTTGTAAAAGAATCCCAATTTTGCGCGAGATCCACACTACTGGTTATCTCAGACAAATCATCACTCATCTGATTATCGCCATTCAAATTTCCAAGTGCTGTTTGGGAAAAACCCGACAACATACTTGTGATAAGAAAACTATATGTGTTAGTCTTATTCATTATAAATTGGCTTAAGGGTTGCTAAAAGGGACTCTTTTAATAAAGAGAAGAAAAGCATCTTTTCACTTTGATGTGCTTTTTGGAGTTCTTCTTCCATATGATTCATAAAGTAATCATCGTGATATTCTCGGAATGTGTCAATATCAATTAAGCTACCACGTTTCCCGTTAAATTGTCCATCATTTGTTAATGAAAGGTTATTTAAGTATTCACCCTGAGCTAACGTAGTGCGTACATTGAAACTGTTGACCGTTTGCATGTCAATATTCTCAAACTTAAATGACATGGCCAACTCTGATGTAATGTCACGATCAACAAAATTAATATAGCGATGACCTAAACGGGAGATATAACCGATGGCACCACTTTCAAATGCTTTATTCAACACTTTTTTCGCAATCCGTAAAAACTCATCCCATCCGATATAAGGCATCTTTGAACTCAAATTAATTACATCGGGACCAATCTGGATAACGGTCTTATCTCCTTCAATACGGTATAATGGTTTATATTTAAGATTGGGATCACTCATCCGTATGGCCTCTGGCAATTGGGATATGGGCAAATTTATAACATTACCTGGATAATCGCTTTGAATTTGCTTATAAATAAGACCAAATACAGCACTTTTTACTATATTCGTATCAAAACGAACCTCGATAATGCAATCTATCAGTGGGCATTTCTCCAATCGAATAGGCAGTTTCATATCTTTAATCCTTTGTATTGTTCTGCAAATATAGCACTTTTTCATCAATAATCTGCTTTCAACACTGATTATTTAAATAAAAATGCAATTTTTTATCTCTAATTTAACTGTTTTATGCAACAATTAATACTTTTTTTCTCTGGATTCTACTGTCCCGTTAGGAGCACAACCTCTGACATTTAGACGTAAACACTCAATTGCTTGTAAGCGTCCAAAAGTGTACGAAACCCTTTAAGGACGGGCATTCCGAGAAGCCCGCCATTTATGGATTTCACTAAGATTTAACTTATTTTATTATGCGCATGGAGCGAATGCCAGCTTGATAAGGTTACCAAAGTCCCTCCGACCCTGGTTCCACGCCCTGACATAGTCCACGAAAAAATCTCTAAAGTTACGGCATTGTTGGACACATGTCGATATGAATGTGTTGTAAATGCCCGAGTTCTTGGCACCCTTCTCACTGCAAAGGAACAAACTATTTTTCCTTTGCACCGTTAGTGGCCTTATCGCTCGTTCGACTGCCAT
>Ga0310695_10003647_pt1 | contig 29813 bp, 28 predicted proteins | sample RumenRJG_04DNA_FD_203882 | JGI IMG/M metagenome (GOLD analysis project Ga0310695, IMG submission 203882) | Bovine rumen microbial communities from Lethbridge, Alberta, Canada - RJG_04 (v2) (version 2) | ecosystem: Host-associated > Mammals > Digestive system > Stomach > Rumen | place: Canada...
ATCCCCCGCCATTTTCTCACTTCCGGCGGCATGGGCACGATGGGCTTCGGCATACCCGCGGCAATAGGCGCTGCAATCGCCCGGCCCGATCACAAGACCGTGGCCGTGTGCGGCGACGGCGGCGCGCAGATGACTTTCGAGGAAGTCGTCGTGGCCGTGGAGCATAAACTGCCCGTCACTTTCGTCGTGATCAACAACGGCTGCCTCGGAATGGTCCGCCAATGGCAGGAGCTTTTCTATGCCAAGAATTATTCCGGCTCGATTCTTTCGGTGAAAGGGCGTTCTGCGAACGAACGTCTCGACCAGGATCTGGAATACGATTATCTTCCCGATTTCGTGAAACTTGCCGAGGCGCACGGTGCGGAGGCGTATCGCGTGATCGATCCTGCTGAACTTGATGCAGTTATCGCGAAAGCGGTCGATTCCGACAAGACTTCTCTCGTAGAGGTGATCGTAGAACCGCGTGCGAACGTCTATCCGATGATTCCCGCCGGCAGGCCGGTGGAAGACATGGTGTTCGACTGACGGCGGCGCCGTCCGTATGGGTCAATCGGCGTTTGCACCGTTGCAAAGAGACATGATTGTGCCGATTTCCTGCAAGTTCGCATAATCTCTTTTCCGGCAGTTCGCGGAAATCGCTTCGCGAAGTGCGGCGTCGCGCATCAGTTTTTCGATTCCGTCGGCGACCGCTTCCGGAGTCCGCTCGACAAGAATGCCGTCAACGCCGTCCTCTACCTGTGAGGCTGCGGTCGCGAATTTGGTCACGACTGCAGGCTTTGCGAATATCTGCGCTTCGCGCACGGCAACGCTTTTGCCCTCGTAGTCGCTCGTGCAAACGAGAATATCGCACCATTTATAGTATGGATAGGGATTGTCCGTCTGTCCGGCGAGTATAAACTTGTCGCCAAGCCCCGATGTGGACGCGGCGGCGGACAGTCCGTCGAATCCCTCGCCGCCTCCGACAATTACCCATTTGAAATCCACTCCTCGCTTCTGGAGGATTTTCGCCGCTTCAAGCGCCCTATCGAATCTTTTGGGCGCCGAAATGCGGCCGACGGAAAGCAGTTTCAGCGTCTTGTAGCCTGGCACATCGTATGCTTTCGCGCGCGAAAACATCCATGCAGGAGATAGACAGTTTTCGATTGTGATGCTTTTGATGCTTTGCGGAAGTCGCACGGTGCGGTCGAATGCTTCGCGGGCAGAATCGCTTACGTTCACCACGTAGTCGAGATTTGCAAACTGGCGGCGCGCGAGAAATCTGATCGGCTTGAAAAAACTCCAGTCGGTGTGGATCCATGCCGCCTTGACCTTTGCGTCCACGAGCCGTGCGAACCCCGGCGCTCCGCCGAAAATCAGGCACAGGTCGTAACGGCCGCGTCCGAGAGACTTCGGCAGAAGGCGTTTTTTGAATTCCCATCCGATCTGTCCGTATCCGATTTCGTCCACCTTGCAACGGTGCAGAATGCGGTACCAGAAAGCCGCAACGTACCGTGCCGCCTGCGTGAGCCACCAGGACATGCGGTCGTGCGTTTCTTTTGCGCGTGCTAAACTTTTGCCGGTCCTGTCGACGGCGGGATCCTCTGGCAGCAGATTGACCTCCTTGGGAATCTCGCCCATCCACGGGCCGGTATGGTGCTGCAGGAAAAGATCCACATCGACTTTCGAGTAGTCCAGTTCCTTGAGAAGGCATAAAAGACTTGATTCTATGCCACCAACACACATCCACCTTGAAAAAATGAAAATACGTTTGTCGGGATTCATTATGTAATTCTCCACATTTTTTTCAGAAAGTGCGTAAAAAACGGAAATGCGGACAGCAGGTAAACAACTTTCGCTTTATATGGCAGTGCAGTATCCATCAGTACATACGGAATCGCTTTGCGCATATATTTCATGCTCTCTCTCCCCGGTTTTTCATCGTGAGACAATAACGATGCCCTTCGGACTTCAATAAGAATCTGCGCAATAGATACCATTGCAGCGATTTTAAATGCAAATGGGAGTTTTTTAATTTTCTCAATCGCATAACGGACATGTAAAAGGCGCCGAGACGTATTAAGTGTTCCGACAAGACCTTCGTCTGAAATGCAGTAAATATACAATTGCTTTGGAATGTAATAGACGTTTTTTATTGCCGGTGCCGCGCTCAACATAAAACCCATGTCTTCAAGAGCGCCTCGCGGAGCGTCAAACATGAATTCAAGAAGGAGTTGTCTCCTGAAGACTTTGGTTACCGTAAAGGAAAACGTTTGCAAAGACCGCAAGACATCTCGAACCCAATGCGCTGGATTATGCAAAATACCTAATTCTTTCAGCAAAAGGCGTTTTTCACCATAATAATTGGGTTCTAGACGGCCATCTGGGAATCGCTTTACAAAATCAAACGCAACTACATCAGGCTTTCCATTATTCTTATTCAAAGCCGAAACTATAGACTCAAACCAATCTAGTGAAACTAGGTCGTCGGAATCTACCCATACGATATATTCCCCCCTGCTCTCGCGGATTCCGGTGTTTCTCGCTTGCGCAAGTCCCAAATTGGCATCGTGCCGCACAACTCGACAAAATGGCAATCCTTCCGCCAGCCTGGCGGCAATCATGGCGGATGAATCGGTTGAACAATCTTCTACAAGCAAGAGTTCATACGAGCAGACGAGTTTGTGCTCCGCAATCGAACCAATTATACTGGAAACGCATGCTTCTAGAGTTTGCTCGGCATTAAAAACTGGAACGACAATACTGACAAGAGGATTTTCGGATTCCATCTATCATTTTCTCCGAAATAAAACCTTGAAAACGATGCGCCTTGTTTTCCGAACAAGCCATGCCCATCTTTCAATCCATATATGCGCCCCATTATCGCAGACATGACTCTCATTGTAATCAACAACCTTGATGCGACCGGAATTCTCAAGTGTTTTGATTTCATAAAGAAATGTCTTGAATGCATTTATCGTCTCAAATGGGCGCCAGCCACCAGTTGCGCGACTGATGCCATGGATCATGATATCAACGTGAGTATTACCTCGATAGAAATTGTTGTCTATATGATGTTTAAGACTCTTGGTTGAACTTGGCGGTATCGGCTCGCCAAAGTTCAGTCGCGCCACATTAAGCAGTCCCATTCCATGCTTGCGGACTATTTTTCGCACAATATTTGATTCGCTGTTATGCGGCGAGCAAAAGAATTCCGGCCTATACCCCGTGGCGGACACAAATCCTGCCAAAGACTTGCTAACCTCTGTGTCTGCTTCGTCAATTCGACCCGCATCTATTAATTCAACAATATCCCTATGTCTGTACCCATGTGGATAAACACAATGACCTTTCGCCAATAACATTTTGACATCATCCCATGTCATTAAAGATCCGGCATCTTTCGATATACACAAGTCCTGTTGTTCCGCAAGCGTTAAACTGGCGATGTCATTTCCAATCATTCCGACGGGAACATTAAACGTTCCACGCCACCCATGTTCCTCAAGTAGCGGCGCAACAATATCAGCATGGCTTTTCAATCCATCGTCGAATGTCAAACAAAATGACATCTTCCGCAAACAACACCAAAGCACAAAAACGGCCAGTAAAAGAAGAGGACAACTAAAAATCAGTGCTAAAAACATGGTAGACATAAGCCTTATACTTTCAGCAAGGGATTACAACCTTATCAAGCATGCAATCAGCCAATCTGCTTTATGCGCCTGGCATCAACCCTTCGCGCAAAACCTTTTGTGTATTCGCGCGGCACCAATCCTTTGGTGACTACATTACGTCCTACTGCCGCGAAATCCAAGGGGACACGCCATGTCCCGTATTTTGTGGTCAGAATTTCGTCAAAATTTTCAGGAATAATTACTTTGCATCCTTTGAAAAGACGGGCTTTGTAACAGCCATTCACACGTCTCATCTCACGATATGGAATCCAATCTGGCGAATTATGAACATATTCATAAGCATAGTTGTAAATTGTTCCATCTTCAATAACGGAAAAGAATAAGTCAACAGGGATGCCTTTGAAGGAATAAGTCAACTCTGTTATGCGCCCCTGATATTCAAATCCGTTACAAAAAACAAGCTTCTGGCTCTTAGACAACGCTTCAAAATATTTGACCGGAGAAGGAGCATCCGGTGGTACGGAAAAATCGATATCGTCATCATGTTTGATAAATCCATTGTCTCGAACGATGCCTAGCAACGTTCCATAGTCGGCGAAATAAGGGTACCTGGCATCGGACAGAAGACGGTGGATTTCCCGGATAGCCTCAACTCCGTATTTCTGCAGTCGCTCGGCGGGGCTTAGGGCGATATGCGAGATGTAGAAATTTCTTGCAACATGCCATAATCCTCTGCCCAAGGAAAACTTATTGAAAAAAGATTTCAGCCAAAGTGGGGATTTCATGGAAATCGGACCTCCTGTTGTGTCACGCTTTGCTTGATTTCAATTGTGCTTTTAAAAATGTGCTTGAGATGTCGGGCGTTCTGGGAAGATAGACTACTTCGCAAATGTCTTTGAGAAAGTCGAATTTCCCCTTCCAGTCGTCTCCCATGACAAATATGTCAATCTTGTTTTCAATCACATCATGCCGCTTCTGCTCCCAGGAATTTTCAAAGAGCACCTTGTCTACACATTTCAATGCACCGACTATTTCCGCACGCTGCCAATCCGGTATTGCACACTTTTTGTGTTTTTCCTCCCAATTGAAGCGGTCGCTGGAGACAACTACTGTGAGGGTCCCGTCAGGTCCGCCGAGCTCTTTCGCCCGTTGCAAAAGTTTCAGATGACCGATGTGGAACAAATCAAATGTCCCGTAAGTAATTACATTAGCCATAGGTTTTCATTACCTCTGGTTTGCCTGTTAAATTTTTCCTGTTTATAATAATCACACGACCACATCCTGTAAGCAGATAAATGATAAAGCGAACCCGCGCTGCAACCGATAAGTCCTCGCTTGAAATCGCTCCAATCCGCACCAGTCTAGCCACCTGTTGATGTGTCATCTTCTCATCGGCAGACGTTCGCGTAACACAATACAAAAGCCATTCCCTTAAATCCTTATAGACCCAAAAAGTAAGAGTCTGGCGCAAGATAGGCGACCTATGAATATCTCCTAATACACCCTTCCTCCGCTCGAACATTTCTAACATCGCTGCAAACAATCGACTTGTATCATTTGGCAATCTACTTGAATATTGCGCACTTCCCATACGTCTACGGTGCAGATAGCCATTACTGTCGCTTACTACCAGAACATTGACCATAGTTGCCATTTCAAAAGAAAACACAGCGTCTTCACGAATGCGAACGCCTATCGGGAACCGACAGGAGTTAACAATTATATTATGTTTATAGAAAATGACCCAAACGACACCATTACCAGCAATCAACCTCCAACCGCAAATCAAAGCTTCTACGCCACAAAACACTACCTCGGAGCAACCGTCTTTCTTTTGATTTCCATTGTCAACTAACGTCTTGTCATCTTCATAAAACACGCTAAACCAAGTCCGGATACAAGTAGCATCTGAATGTCTATTACAAATTTCATATATAGATTCTAAATGCCAAGTAGCAAACATATCGTCAGGATCAAGGAAACCAACCCACACTCCTTTTACCATATCTAATGCCGCGTTCCGCGCCGCGCCGACGCCGGCGTTCGTCTGGTGAATTACATTGAAGCGTTTATCCTTCGCCGCGTATTCGTCGAGAATAGCGCCTGAGCCGTCGGTCGAGCCGTCGTCAACGCAGATGCATTCCCAGTCGGTGAACGTTTGCGCCAAAACGCTGTCCAAGCACTCGCGCAGGTAGGGTGCTACGTTATAGACGGGAATTATTATGGAGAAGAAGGGAGTCATTAGTCGTTAGTCATTAGTCGTTAGTCATTAGTCGCTTGTCATTAGTGGTTAGAAGGTTGTGGGCAAGTAATGTTCCCTTCTCTGTAATTTTATATTTTTGCAATCGTGAACGAGGCTTGTCTGGAATCGTATATTCAATCAACCCATCTGCAATCATGACCTTAATCGCCAATTTAAGTTTCCCTGAAAGCGAGTGCTGGCCTATTGCAACAACGAGTTCGGCACTGCTTAACTCATTTTCGCATAAAGCCGCAAGGATTTTTTCCCGAATAGACTTGGGCCCCGACTTGGGCCCCGACTTGGGCCCCGACTTGGGCCCCGACTTTTCTGTCAACCTCGGATTGCTTGCGCCATTATGCCTATGTATTACAATGCTAAACGTTCCCGCTGAAATATCAAATTCTGGATCTCCAAGCCCTGCTGCCCGGCATGCATCTATGAGATCCGTTATGCCTGATCCGAGTTTTTCTATGTACTTCGCAAAGAAGAACGGTTCTGCAATGCGAGGATTATTGGGATAAGATGCATGCCGCTTGAACAAATCGTCAGGACGCAAAGCCGGATTAAGACAACCGGGGTTCATAATGAGCAATTTGTCGGCGAACAATTCCACTTGAACGCTTCCTGTGCTTCCATAGTCACGATGCACAATTGCATTGACTATGGCCTCCGCCACAACGGAGCGCGGCAGTTCAAACTCCCTTGGAGCCTCATTGCCCTCACTTCGAGTTCCGACCGATCTGTCTATTCTTGCCAGCACAAACTCCAATGCCGAATCCGCCATCTCAAAAAGATTGCCTTTGTAAATCTGATACGACAGAATCGGTTTACGTCGCTCCGTTCCATGCCAATGTACGCATTTGACTTCAGACGAAATGTGAAACCGCTGCGGCAACTTTCCGAACAAAAGAACGGCCGCATTTGACAGGGAACCATTCCCGTCTGCGAATAACTGGAACTGGGTAAAAAGATCGGGTGTCGAAATGTTCTCCAAGATGCTGGCGTTCCGTTCCTGTCTCGCGCGTTTTACGAACCACCGAACCTTATCCTCGTCTATGTCCGCCATCGTCGCGCCATCGCAGGGAGAAGCGTCAAACGGGCCGAAGCGATACGCGCCGTCCTCCACAAGCAATCCGTCCAGACTTGCGTATATCTCCATCAAGAGCGTTGCGCTGTCATCGCAGCGTGCGCGAATTAACTCGGACGAAACCTTCTTCAGAAATGCCGACTCCTTGGGATGCCGTATTTCAGACATCCGCCCAAGCACAAACACAAGCCTTTTCAGTCCAAGCCGTGTCGCCTCGTCAAATTCGCGCTCCGTCGGCGATACGCCTTTTTCGTCTTCATAACCGTATTCATTGCCGATCAGCCCGATATAGATGTCACATTTTGATAATTCTTCGAGATACACTTCATCCGTGCGACGATCCGCCGCTACTACATCTTCCTCAAAGACAAACACATCAAAGAGCCGACGATACGCGGGATTCTTCATCACATAGCGTTTCAGAATCCGACGGACTTCCGCAAACTCCTTTTGGACACTTGATATGAAAATGCGCTTCATGCCGCCTCCTTCGCCGCGTATTCATCGAGAATCGCGCCGGAGCCGTCGTCCACGCAGATACACTCCCGGTCAGTGAACGTCTGCGCCAAAACCGAATCCAAGCACTCGCGGAGATACGGAGCTATGTTATAGACGGGGATTATTATGGAAAAGAATGTATTCATTGTTCAGAAGTGACCGAGCCCGCCTTGAAATCGGCAAACTGATGCTCTGGCGAATCGTAATACACACTTGAGTTGTAGTCGTCTATCTTGTCGGACATGAACGAGGAATAAACTCTCCTAAGTGCTGCTATCACCGGCTCGCCGCTGTCGGCAGCGACTGCAAGTACAAGCCGCTGATACACCCTGCCGATATCCCAGAACGACGGCACATCATAGCGGCAGGCTAATACATTATCGAATTTGCCTTGCTTAATGCAAGCCTCATCTATGAAATCCGCCGCAACCCGCTCTATATTGTCGGAATGATATATGTCGGCCAGATCTAGTATCTTGCGCAACCTTGCCCCGCCTAGACTGTCAATGACATCTATGCGACGATTCTTGGTCTTACGGGCGATATATTCAACAAGTGAGCAAAGGTAGAAAAGCGCATTGTCTTCCTTGCTCTCTCTGTAAACTTCAGGCATTGACTACCTCGCTACCTTTGAACGAAAGACATTGCAATGAATTTTCAGTGCAGAACGCCATCTGATGCGTCGGATACTTGAACTTCATCAGCGCCCAGAATTGCTCACGGCTTATCACACCCGCGATGAAGTCATTGACGTAATTGTATATTTGGTCATTCGCCATGGCTCCGATGACAATATCGTGCGAGTGCGGAATTCCGCGTCTGCACGAAACGACGAAATCCAGCCAGCCGTTTGTCATTTCACGGAAATTCAGAATGTCCAGCCCTTCCGCGATAGTCATGTCATATATGCTGACAACCGACGTCTGGTTGCGCCGCGCCCACCGCTCGGCCTGCTCTTTGATTACAGTGCAGTAGAACCCGTCGCCGAAATCCTTGTTGAATCTCCCCTTCCGTATTTCAGGGTTGGCAACAGGGCAATACCCGCCGTGATATACTCTCATCATTGACATTTTATCGGTTCCCAGTTGGTTAATATCTGTGCCAAAACACTGTCCAAGCATTCACGCGGATAAAATGCGCCGAAGAAACTTGTTTCGCAGGGTACATTGCCGTAGGCAACCCGAAGGGCCCGCAAAGGTGCGCGGGTCGCGATGTAGACGGGGATGACGATGGAGAAAAAGGGGGCCATTTCCTTCAGCCGAAATGCTTGAAACAGATTTAAAAGGAGAGGACGCATATTCCCTGGCGCAAATCCGTGTTGCAGGACTGCGCCTCGCTGAAAAACATTTCCCGAAGTTGTTTTTCTCAAAGCCGAAATCATGTGGATAAGGATACCAAATGGCGTGGGGCTTTACAATCGCATGATTTTTTGACGGGATGTTCGGCAATTTTGTAAATTTTCTGAGTGATTTTCTTTCATTGCAACGCCCCGAATTACCCATTCACTTATTATTGACCATGTAGAGCATGTATATGTTTGGGAGCGCGTTGACAGGATTTAAAAGAGACTTAATCTAACTGGCCCATATGCTCTACTTGTTCTGAATGGTTAAAAATCTCCCGCCCCCGAGTATTAAGCAAACAGATTTAGAGTTTTACGAACAAGTCGTTTTAAAGCCCGAGGAAAGCAAAGCAAAATCCTTCCAATTTTATAGTCTATGGAATTCCTGTAATCAGCCATGTACTTCAGCGGACGAAGTTCGGCAACTTCCTTCATAAGCATTATTTCATGCAAACGTGAAGATTCAAGCGGTGAGCAACCCTGACGTATTTTTTTAAATCTTGAAAAGGCATCTTGCTCCCAATCCTTAAAATCATTCTCCGATAAATCCGATACGCCCCATTCCTTGCAAAGTTCCTGACATTTTGTATGAACCTCCTCGTACGCAGTCGGCGTTTCTATTGTGTCCATATGATGAAACGTGAATTTAACGAAAAAATGTTTAAAATTCTGTTCAAGAAAAGAACCTTCTGAAAGGAGACGCATCTGCTGAGCAATTTCTCGATAAGATCCGATAGCATCATAAAAGCACAAAGCTTTCTTAGCCCTAGTGCTTTGAAGAGAAATATGGCCTTGCCTGTACGCCAACAGCCGAGCCTGGCATTTTACTATCCTTTTTGCAAAAGTAACAGCAAGCATCACAAATCTAAAGTCGTTCGTCCAACGGATCTCCTGATATCGCAAATTGGATTTGTCAATAAGAGATTTTCTAAAAAGTTTATCCCATGCCATTCCTCCCCACAATGTAAAGATATCTACATTAGCGGCAGGGGAATCGTATGTTTGAATTTGCGTTTTCGCGCAACTCCCATCTAATTTCGGAAGCGATTCCCCGTCACTCCAATTGGCATATCCGCATGAAGCGATATCAGCATCATTCTCTGTTATACATGTGTACAAAATCTCCAGCATCTTCGGAGCGAATATGTCATCCGAGTCCAAAAAGCTTAAGTATTCGCCTTTGGAAATATCCAATCCGGCATTGCGGCACGCCCCGGCATTTGAATGTTCACGCTTGATGATTTTGAATCGCTTATCCTTCGCCGCGTACTCGTCGAGTATGGCGGGCGAAGAATCCGTCGAGCCGTCGTCCACGCAGATACATTCCCAGTCAGTGAACGTCTGCGCACAGACGCTGTCAAGGCATTCGCGGAGATACTTCTCCACATTGTAAACAGGTATGACAATCGAGATTTTCGGATTCATTTTTCAGAGATCTCGCAATATTCACTTATTGGTGGTGTGAATGTTACCATATTAGGGCGTAATTGCCCAATCGAATCGTATGATTACCCTAAAAAGTCTAATGATTATTGAGCCACAAAATATACAAAGCACACGAAAAGAGGCGCTGAGGCTCTGAACGAACCTTCGTGTCTGTGTGTTTCTCACTGCGGCTCCCACCCTATTGCGTGTACTTGGTGTGTTTCGTAGCTTCAGCATATTGCCATACCCTATCTAGCGCAAATGCAACAAGCAGTGACAGCGCCACAACGATGCCTGGCAACGTCCACCGTATGAAGGGCGATTGATCGACATGGAGCCCGCGAAGCAGAATTGCGAGAAAATCCCTAACCGCTATATGTAGAATATAGACGAGAAGCGATAGACGTCGTCCTATAAAGACTATCGGACGCCAACCGCCTTCAGGATCCCGAATCGCCCATGCAAATATAGCCGCCACCGTAAGGTAGCTTCCGAGATAGAATTGCGCCACTCCAAACAATCGCCATTCTGCCACCGCCACGATTTGCCCCAAAAGAGCAATTGCGGCATACATCCATGTTGGGAGAGCGCAGTTGCGAACGATCTCCTCATGCTTCCGCAACCAAATTCCAAGCAAAAAAAACGGAAGTGCCCGAAAGGCAAAAAGGACGCAGAGCCTGACTGGCATTCCGCGAAATGGAATTGCCGGATTGAACGGGAGACAATGCGCAAATTCCTGGGATAGCACTATGCCGACAAGCAGAATGAGGCCGATCGGCCCCGCCGTCCAAAGGCGCTTTCCATCCCCGAACCAGACGAGTGCGAAGAGATAGCAATAGACAAGGGCCCAGAGGAACCACAGATGCACAAGCGGTGGCGGCGGAGCGTTCGTGATGAAGAACTTTGCCACGTCTGCCGCTGTGGCGTGGCCATGTAAGAACCAAGTCGAAGAGAGACGGGGATCAAGACCCCCTTGCACAAGGGTGAGGAACGCCAATACGAAAGTTGTCCATATGCCCAGCACGAGTGAGTGGCGAAGTTTGCGCCCAGTTGAGGCAAAAGAGCAAGTTCCTCTGCTCGTGAAGAAAAATCCCGAAACCGCAAGGAACAACGGAACGGCAAATCTGCATGCGGCAACAACCGGCCATTCTATTGGACGTGGAAAGTGAACATGGATGAGAACCACCGCAATGCAGGCGAGACCTTTAAGAAAGTCAATGTTGTCGTATCGTTTCACCGAGTCCACCTCTAACGAGCACCCGAACATCGTCGCCGGAACACGGGTATCTTGAGAATGTAAAAAGTGAGCAACGAGAAGTCTTCACTATACTTCATTTGAAAGAGCGGGATATTGAGCCGGGCTGCGAACATCCTGTTCCCTTCGCGAACTGTTTTAATCAGCCCCCCCAAACACCTTTTTTCTTTGGGCATGGGGCTATGTAAGAGGGAAAGTTTTTTCATGATTTCAGGATATCGCGAAAGTAATCTTTCCATCGCAATATCATTTCCGCCTTCCTTATTCTCGCTCCATAGAGAATATTCCTGCGATCCTTCCAGCATTTTCAGAGAATAGTCCTTGCAGGAGACACCTCGAATTTTGCACCCTCCCATCACAGCCATGGCCCAGAACCACAAATCGTCTTGGTTTGGGCAAACTTCCCATGCCGTTTTCATATCAAGGACCTGATTGTGCAGGCAATGGGCCGGATAATATGCTGGGCTTCCCCCCAAAAGATAGTTGTCAAACGATGCTGATGCTCGATTTTGACCACCAATCCATGTAGGGAGCCAGTCAAGAAACGGCTGCACTATCCCATCCTTTGCAGTAATGATACGCACCCACATGGAAAGGATGTCGGCAGGGGACTCTCTGTGTGCAACAACCAACCGCTCCAATGCATCGGGGGGATAAATGATATCATCATCTGCAGTTACAATGTCGCAGTCGGGATATTTCCGTAATGCTGGAATGAGTTTCTTGTAGGACCGGATGTTCTCACACCAGTCTATTTCAAAACAAGTTCCTTTTTCTAGTGCAACAAGTTCTGCCGGAAGCGATGCCTCTCGTTCCGGAAATTCCTCTTCCGCAAGCCATAAAACAATTTTCCACGGCATAACAGTCTGATTCAGAAGGGATTTTATCACCAGATTCACAGTTTTAATACGTGGTGGATACGACGTAAGAGAAATAACAATCTTTGCAACTTCGCTTTTCATTATTAAACTAATCCTTGTGGTTGATAGCTTTTTGTAACCACTCCAACGATTCTTTTCTGTAACGCTCTAATTGCATATAACATTTTTCATCAAGAGGGCGAACCAGCCGCGCTATCATTTCATCTAAAGTAATGGTTGGATTTACAATTCGACTTGATTCACCAATGCGCTCAAGAAGAGTGGAAACCCGCTTCGCCTTTCTTTGATCTGGCAATATATTAAGGAATGGTTTTCTATGCAAAAGCGCTACAGCAACACCATGAAACGAACCGGCAAGAACGTACTTTGCGCCTCTGATATAGCTAACTAAATACGAAGGGGAAATTTTGTCGCTCATTTCACGACAAGGTTTTCTGTGGTACATGCCCCACAATGGAGTTATAAGCAAATCAATACCTAAATAAGCGGCAATTCTCCTTGCTATGTCAATTTCAAAAGGTGTCGTTTCAATTGAATACATGTATAAATATTCCCTGCGCCGACGAAATGGCTTTACCAAAACATTATAATCTTCTTGTTTAAGTAACAATGTCGGGTCTGCTGTGACAGGAAAGTTCTGAAAAGGTTCGCGAACTGAAACAGCAGAAAATGACGTCAATGCATTGATAATTTGATATTTAGACTCCATCGATAAAGGATTCTCCCCTATGCTTGCAGAATATGCGATTTTTTTAATTTCACTAGGAACATTTTGACAGAGGAAGTATGGTGTCCAGCCTCTAATGTTAGGATTTAAGACTTGATCAGAGCCTAGTACTATTATGTCAAAATGCTTCTTGAATTCTGCTTCAGAGCAAATTAATTCTGGCAGTTGGGCTCGTTGAAATGCTTCGTAATAACGACCGGCCGATATCCCCGACTTTTTACCACACATTGCTAATATCAGCCGATAAACAAAGGAGCGAATGCGCCTAAAAAATGGTCCTGTTCTGCATCGATCAGATAGCGGCGATTTTATAGGAAACTTAGGGAGAACGTTAAAATAATCTCCGAAGGGGAATGCAACTTTATGCCCCATGCGTTCAAGCACGGTCTTAAGCGCCCACGCCTGGAGCATTGCCCCGCAGTTGTAGGCCCTATGGAAAGTAAGGATGGCAATTCTCATTCACAGCCTCTCTTTCCGTCATCATGAATGTCTTTCACGATCATAGTGCCTTTTGACGTGAGCCGGTATTTCTGCAACCGGCTGTTGGGCTTTTCTGGGATTGTACGCTCAATCATGCCTTGAGTCAGCAATTCTACAATGACTTTCTTGAATTGTCCAGAACCTGTTTTCTGTCCCAACGAGAATGCAATGACAGACCGACTTTTTGCTCCTGAAACAAGAGCATTCAATATCCTTGCGGCCAAAGAAAGCGACTCTGGCCGCGACTCTGGCCGTGACTCTGGCCGCGACTCTGGCCGTGACTGTAGCCCTGACGCGCTATCTTCTGCCCTGTCACCACCAAATCTGCGTATAGTGGTGACAAAGAATCCTGACTCGCATTTGAATTCCGGACGAGGCAATCCACGCTTTTTGCAGAGCGAAAGCATCATGTCCGTTCCCGACCCCGCGCGTTCGATGTATTTTGCAAGATAAAGCGCATCGGCAACAAGCGGGTTGAACGGTATGGACGGATGCTGCCTGTAAAGATCTGCAATCGTCAGCCCCTCGGGAAGCACTCCGGGATTCCATACTTCCAACCTGTCAGAGAACAGCCGCACCTCCACAGAGGCGTTGCTCGTGTAATCCCTGTGCGCGACAGCGTTCACGATTGCTTCGCGTACCACGTCGGCTGGAATATCGTATGTAATCTCCGCCTCCATGCTTTTTGTGCGAAGACCGACTGTCCTGTCGATATGCGACAGAATGAACAGCACAGCCTGATCTATCTGGTTGAAAACATCTCCTTCGTACACTTGCTGCACAAACGGTCTGCGATAGACTGTACCCGCGCAGAATACGCATTTGACCATGCTTGACAAGCAAATGCTGCGCGGATCTTTGCCGAAAAGCAGAACTGCCGCTCTTGTAAGACGCTTGTTTCGCATCAGCCTTAAATGGACGAGAAGCGATTCAGCCGTCTTGGCCATCGCCGACGGGAATCCACGGGCCTCAATTGCCTTTTTCGCAAACCAGTCAAGACGGCTACGATCCAGAGAGCGCAATGTCATGCCCTCAGTCTCTGAAACATCGAACGGTTCGCGGGCAAGCAATCTGTTCGCGCGAAGGAAATCTACGAATGTCGAATAGACTTCCTTGATCAGCCCCTGTATCGAATCAACGCGACGACGCGTATGCTCTTGCTCTGCCTTTTTGCGCAATGCCGCCATCTGCGGAGCGACCGGGACATCAGCCTTCTTGTCGAAGAAATAAATCCACTGGACAAGACCCTTCTTTGTCGCAATATCATACTCGCGCTCCGTTGGCGATATGCCGTCGGCATCCGCATTCCCATAAGATTGTCCAAAAAGCCCGATGTATATGTCCGCGTTTTCAATCGCCGGAAGGAAAATGCCAGACGGCGGACGCTGCTCTGCGGAAATGTCCTCAAATATAAAAACAGACTCAACGAAGACCTTTATGATAGGATCTTGTAGAAGGAACGCTTTCAAATCCCGTCGTTCCTCCCTGAACTCAGACTGCACGCTGCTTATGAAGATTTTATATCGCTTCATGGCTCTTCCCCGCACCCATGCGTTCAAGCACGGTCTTAAGTGCCCATGCCTGGAGCATTGCCCCACAGTTGTAGGCTCGATGGAAAGTAAGAATAGCTATTTTCACACCATCAGTTCCTTGAATTATTTTGGCTCAGAAGACCGGCTCCCCCTTGACGACTAAAAAACGCTTTCTTTTATCATTAGGCATTCTTCAATCTACAGATTATGCGCTTTAAATAGTGGGGATATTTTTGGATAAGAAATATTTTTTGAAGCACCCCAATCAACTTGCAAATCCGGTTACGCCACTTGCCAATTCGATTATGCCACTCAATCTGCGACTTGGCCCTTCTGAAATATTCCTTGTAACCAATATGCTTCAACCAATGTAACATACGATTACAATACGGATACATAATCTTTTCATCAATAACATCGATTATGTCCCAAAGCCAACATGGATCATTTTCATAATACTGATATGATCGCATCAAATGTTCAAACTTGCTTTCATCAAATTTTGCGAACCCCCAATCCCTAGGATTTTCGCGTGTGGCAAGAATATTAAGTTGCGTGCGAACACACTTGTGACATACCCCGCATTGCGATGACTCATCGCAAAAACAAGTCCACAACTTAACTTTCTTATGGCGCGAGTTACACCATTCAATTATATTCCGAACCTTCGTTGAGCGACGTGTATGCGATCCATCCTGCTCAGAAAAACCTATTCCTGCGAATGAAATGGAATTTGTGAGCAAAGGATGTGCCCCGTCATTATTTAAACGCTCCTTACCTTCAATAAAACCGAAGCCGGATCCCATAATAAGTCTTTTTATTCCAAGAGCATATGCCAGTGGAGCAACGCAACACATATTAGCAAGATATTTAATCCCTAGCCAACCATCAACAGCGGGGCCACAAAGTCTCTTCTGTGTTTTCAAATAACTGCCTATCTCATTGTCTCTGAAAAGTGTTGCGTTGAAGTTATTCGATATTAAAACCCAATCGCTATTAACAACTTCTGAGAACTTATTTATCATCGAGAACTTCTCTTCCCTCAACGGCCCCTCGTTTTTTGCATATATTTCAATATCTGGGATACTTACCAAAAGCGTCTTACGTCCTGAATTGTTAATCCCTGCACTGCAAGCATCAACTCCTCCCGAAAAGAAAACGACTCGATCATACATACTCTTTTCGAGGGATGGTGTCTCTATAATGGTTTTAACAGTCACTTTACCGCGCCATTCTTCATCAAATGCGCCATAAAGCTTTGAATATGCCGCATAAATCTCTGGTAAATTATCGTAAAGCGATTTGTCCATCACGGGCAGTACAAGTTCAATCTTGTAAAAATATGTGAGAGGAAGTAAATACAACGAAATTGGAACAGCTAAAATTGACTGCGGAACCTGCCCTAAAGAGACTTTAACATTTTCTGCACAATGAAGACGAATGAACAATTGGGCTAAGTCTTGCCTTAATAATTCAACACCACTGTCCTGCCTTACTTCGTAAAGGATTTTACCGTCCTCTACTGTTATTTTAGAAAGTTCTATTCTTTTCATATGGCATCTCCGTTCATCATGACAATTAATTCGCTTTTGATTTAAACTTACTAAGAATTTTTCCAATATGTCCTTTCAGGTATTCCCGCTCGTTTTCGTCGAGTATAAACAACCAAGCCAATACGAATAGAATGGTATCACATAAGAATCCGGTAAGAATAATACGCCAGAGAGATGGATGTATGAACATACGAGGTATCAGTGCAACTGCAGCGCTAATCATCGTAGCGAATAGAAAAGGAAGTAGCGTTCGATTTACCCAATACCACGCAGACATGGACACCAAGCTGCGTGCAAACCAGATTCGCCAAGCCGAACAACTGAACATAGAAATGAACAAGGCAGCACCAACAGAATAAACGCCCCAACCAAGCCAGCAAAACAGCCATGCGAGTGGAAAGCCCATAAGAAGACTTCCACTCTGGAAGATTGTTGGCCAGAGTATTTTGCCTCTAGTATTTATTGCCATCATCTGACCTATCGTGGCCTGATCCGTAACAGTTACTACAAAAACCAATAAGCACAATCCATATACATAATCAGGTGGGTTTATCAACCAAATGCGTAGGACCTCCTCCAATTCTAATGCAAGCGGCAGCATGAAAATCAAAATGCAAAACAGGGAAAGTTTTGATACGCGATAAGCCAATGCTCTCATGAGATCAAGGTTCCCTGCTCCGTATGCGGATGTTATGGCTGGATAAAAAGCGCCAAGCATTGAACCTGACAAACTTTTGGTATGTGCATTTACACTATTAGCGATTGTCATGGCTGCATTCACTTTTACCCCAAAATATTTGTTGATAAGAATATTGATTCCCTGAATTCGCAGTAGCCACGCCGTACCACCACATGTCCACATCCCCACAAAATATGCCAACTGTTTAATCCGAGACCATGAAATTAGATATTGAAATTTCAATCTGCATTCATCAAACAAGTAGAACCCACGTAGAAAGATAATCAAACTAGGCAATATTGACAAAAGCAGGCTCCAAAATGCATACTTGACCATCCATACACCGGGATGCGAAATCATGTAATAAAGGAAGAATGCATTTAACGTTGTTGTGACCACTGAGTAAACTGTCAATTCGGCAATGTATTGCTTAGCCGTATACATAGCATTCACAGGGACGGCCACCATTGAGATATAACATGACACGCATACGAAACGGAACACCCAGACACAATCAGAAACTCGATCAGCAGGAATTGATAAAAAGTTTCTAACAGCCCATATACCAATTGGGTAACCTATGGCCATTAGGATTGTTGGCATGAGCGTATGCAGAAAAACAGCGGTGGAGAACCATTTATGACATTCATCTAACCCCTCAGATTTACAATTCTCAACACTCGCCTTACCAACAGATATTGCGTAGAAACGACCAACTGCCGCCGCTAGAATTCCGTTAAAGAAAGCAATAAAACCAGTGAGGCCTCCAACAACTCCCATAAGTCCATAATCCACAATGCCTAGCGCTTGCAACGCCCATCGTGCAGTTGTCAAACCGATAGCCAACGAATACAGACTACGCCCGTATGTGGCAATAATGTTCAGAACAATACGACGATTCCTTGTCATATAGTTGTCCTATTCAATCTTTCAATCGTCCAAAGTAGTGATTGCGCCACCGCCAGTTACAAACAACACGTCGCCTACGACCATTCGAGCCAATGAGCTAACCATTACAACCGCCATGTTGCCAATTTCTGTAGTCGTGACGAGACGGTCACTGGGATTGCGGCAATTGGTCAAGTCGCCATCCCGTGAGAACTGGTCAGTATTTGTACATCCTGGAGCCAATCCGTTAACCACAATCCCGTGTTTGACAAGTCGGCGTGCCATGCCAATGGTCAAAGCCCTCAATCCCCATTTGGATAGAATATAAGGCGACTCGCCCGGCCGAAGACTGGAAGCTGAACATATATTGAGGATGTTGCCTTTGACCTTGTTTTTGATCCATCTTGACGAAACTTCCTGAGAGAGGAAATATGCGCCACGCAAGTTCGTTTCTAGCACACGATTGTAATCAGCTTCGTTTGTTGTCCCAAAAGCTCCACCGCCCACGAACCCTGCATTATTTACCAAGATGTCAAAATCCCCTATCTTGTCTAGTTTCCCTGCGAACGACGCCACGTCACAGACATCTAAATCTGCGACCGAAACTTCAACCCCTAATCGTTCAAGATTATGGGATGCATCCTCCAATCGCGAAACAGTCCGCCCCGCCAAGACAACAGAAGCACCTGAGCGTCCATATGCCTCTGCTATGGCCAAGCCGATTCCAGAGCCGCCACCGGTAATCAAGGCTCTCCGCCCTTTTAACAACGCATTATGAAAGACAGGCACTTCAACCGGCACAAGTTTCACCCGTGTGGGTGGGGTTATCAAACGGCGCATGACCGATTTAAGTCTGCGAAAAATATTCATGCTGTTACATCACCTTTCCCGCTACGGAACGGACAAAATCCAGCACAATAGGTGGCATGACACTCTTTATAACTTTCTTGACATTTCTTGCACGCGAGGAACCATTGTCATGCGCTTCCCCAGACTCCAATTCTAATGGCCGAATGTTCCCATACTTCATCAACGCTTCTCGTTCCAACCCAACATCTGTAAAGCATTCCAACAAGATAGGCTTTGACATATCGTCGCCAACGAATTCTGCCGCCACTGAAGCAAACTTTTCTTTGCTTGATGCGCTAAGGTACTTGAATCCAAAATCCACAGCCAAATGCTTCACAAGTTCTTTTGATTTACAACCAAAATGTCCTTTAGCTGCTATGAAATCATGGACTCTTTCACCGCATCTGTCGGAAATATGTCCTGGTATGCTAAACTCTCCTCCTTCACCATTGTTTATGAGGAGAATCCGGACATTACTGCTTAAATGCCTACTTCCTAGCGCATTAAGATCATAGAAGAAGGACAAATCGCCAAATACGCCAAAGTACAATTTTTTAGAATCCACCAGAGAGGCGCCGATCAAGCTGGAAGTGCCTCCGTCAATACCAAACCCGCCGACGTTGCAGTAAACTTTGCCCTCATATTGTGACGCCAAGTCCCAGCATCTAAGTGGATTGAGTATGCCGAGATGCAACTCTGATTGCTTCGGCATCATGTTGGCCAGTTGCCCTGCAATCCAAAGATTTGAAAATGGGATGTCAGGCACATTCATCTTGAGATCTGAACAGACGTTCGTCCAACGTTCAAGAAATTTATTGCTCGCAGGCTTATTCTTTCCACATCCATAATGCAGAAAGAAAAACTCCTCCGGCATATCGAAAACATTCTGCAGTTGAAGGAAATAATCGCGAAGTTCCCCATCCTCGCTCACGCGCCACACTCTTGCTCCACAGCGAAGAAATCCCGAAGTCGGATAGTCACCAGAAATCTCGCCAATATGGATAATCAGCGTTGGCTTTAAATCTGCGAACTCAGCGTTCGAACCACATCCACGTTGTAAACCAAGCAATGCGCTCTGAACAAATCCCTTGCCATGATAGTTACTTGTCAGATCGCCTATCACAACCGCATTGTTGTTCTCAACGAACTGTTCAATCGCATAAACCTCCGCGTCCGAAAATGGCTTATGTGAACCAATCCACACGGCAATTCGTGCGTCCGCTGGCAACTCGGGCCAATCACGACTTGAAGAAGTCACCCTGTCGATTCGCCTTGCCTCTGGCAAGACCTCTGTCTTAAAACTTGCAGAGAACGCCGTCTCCAAATTGATGTGTACGGGACCACCGCCATGCCATTTCAATGCCAACAATGCCCGATTAACCTTAAGTTCGCAATCGCGCTCCTCTTCATAAGTCCTCGGCAGTGGACACTGGACAGACAGATTCACGATGTCAGACGGCAAATGTATACGGTCTGTCATCTGAGGCCACATGTTCCCTATATGGGAGCTGTGCTGTGAACTTGTTATGGCAAGAACCGGCAACTTGCGATAATATGCCTCGGTAAGGGCTGGCATGTAATTCCTGCTGGCCGTGGCTCCGGTGCAATTTATAACAACTGGTTCTCCAGATTCCTCTGCGATGCCAACGGCGAGATATCCTGCGTGCCGTTCATCGACAGCAGAATACAACTTGAAAAACGGATCGCCCTGCACACTTAAGACGAAGCAATCGTTCGTTGCCCCAGGGCTTAGGATCAAATGCTTAATCCCATACGCCTTCAGCAGCGCAATCACGATCTGCGCATTCTTTTCGTCAGTGTAATAATGCTTCTGAGACATTACTCAAACCTCCTCTTTTCAAATCAAGCGTTCTGCGTCCACCATCCGCAAAACAACCCGCATACAAGCGCATACATACTCCGCCCGTATGTGACAATGATGTTAACGCTATTCTACGATTCTGTGTCATATGATCAAATTGTCTTATTGTTCATAGATATAACATAGATATAACAAAACACTTCCCGCCCGCAAGTCGGCAACCCTGCAAGCATGATACGCATTGCGCCATACCATATCTGATTCTACTTGTTTCATTCGCCGCATATTATACCATATTCTTGCGCTCCCGTTTTCAACCGCAATATCACAGTCTCCCAGCAGGCTTCACAAGCGCAATCACAATCTGCGCATTCTTTTCGTCAGTGTAGTAAAGTTTTTGTTCATTCCACCCTCCTCTCGCTCTACACGAACTGACAACACGCTATCCATTGCGAAGTTCCGACAGTACATTTTCGACTATGTAGCCATCGCTCATCAGCTGAAGACCATATTTCGGATCAGACAGCTGGCGATATGTTTTCGTTGAATAGAATAAGTCTAACGCACGTTCTTCGCTTATGGCAAGCACAGAAGCGAGTTCCATGATTATTCTGGCTATCTTTCTCCAAAGGACGCTATCTCGCATAGGTCACGCTCCTTTCAATTCAACAGACTCAACATGCCTGAGATACGTGTCTATGACCTTTTGCGCACGAATACATATCTGATGATTGACTTTCTTGTATGCAAGTTGACCCAAGGCCTGTTCTGCGGTTATCCGCCCGCTCTCGTAGTCCTCTACGGTATCAATCACGTTGTCATTTGCCACGCCGCCTTCGACAACATCATACTGGTTCTGCAGATTTCCACCAGCTCGGCAATCCACCACATAATCCAGCCAGGAGATATCATAAGCATCGAATATCTTATAACGCTGTCCAAGATCTCTTCTGGCAGCAGCAGTGTCAAACCCGTAAACATTTAGATATGCCTTGCGATTTCTGCCGCGGCTTGCTATCGTTTTTGCCCACGACTCAGCCTGTACGCGCAATTTTGTCAAATAGAAACCCTGTCCAAAATCGACCTTCGTCCGGCCTACATTTGCCAACGGGCCACGCACAACCGTGTCCGAACCATGAAACAGCTTCATTTTCCAGCCTCCCAGTTCTTCAGCGCAGTCACCGTATCATCAACAACCCATTCAAAGCTCTGCGTGTGCAAATCATCATACCTGCCCAGCAGTCTTTCGTGAATCAGATTCTGAGCCTTAAGCCGATCATGCATTTTCTGCCCGGAGATGTGCAATTTCCTGGCCCCACCTTCGATTGCCATGACCGCAAAATGTATGTGGTCATACATCTTTGACCTGTACTTTGAATTCATCTTACGCTGCCCTCCAGTCCATTCAGATGACAATAACCTAATACGCTCCGCGCCCGTTGGGATATGCAATCGAATAGTTCACTCCTTGCTTTTTGATGTTTAAGCCGCCATCGTATTGTTGCATATTATACCGTTTTCTGATCCTACACGTAGCCGGCTGGGAATACCATGGGGGCAGTAAAGTTGAAAGGTTTATGGACACTGCGATATTCTCTATTTGCAGGATATTTCATCAGAGGCGTGCGACGAGGCGTTTTGCTGCGGCGCGGGCTTCTTCAATTATCGCCTGTTCGCCGGGAATCACGCCGTTCCGCATAAGAACGCGGCCGTCGCAGACCACGGTGTCTACCGCAGACGTCTCCGCCGCATACACCATGTCGCTTTCGAATCCAAATCCAGGCGTGAAACACGGGGCGTCCGCTTTGAGAAGGATGAAGTCCGCAAGCGCGCCAGGGCGTATCTCCCCCGCGTCGAGTCCGAACGCTTCCGCTCCGCCGCGCGTCGCGGCCCGCAACACCTCCCCCGCCGGCGCGCACGCCGGATCGCCGCTTCCGGCTTTCGCGAGGAGCGCCGCGGCTTTCATTTCCGCGAACATGGAAAGCGAATTGTTCGAACACGCTCCGTCCGTTCCGATTGAATGGCGGCATCCGCCGGACGATACGGCGCGCGCGTAAGGGAAAATCCCGCTTGCGAGTTTCATGTTCGACTGCGTATTTTCAGCTATAACGGAGCGGGTCGATGCTATGCGGGAGACGTCATCGTCCGACAGATGGACGCAGTGCGCGAGTATGGTTCTTTCGCCGAGGCACCCGCACCTGTCGAGCAGTTCTACCGGAGAACAGCCGTGCGCCTTCCGGCAACCGTCGACTTCCACGGCAGTCTCCGAAGCGTGGACATGGATGAACGCGCTTTCCCTGGCGGCGCGAGCGGCGATAGATTTCAGCGATTCCGGGCATACGGTATATACGGCGTGCGGGGCGTATGCGGCGAATACGCGCGCTTCGCGCGGATTGCGCGGGAGGTTTTCAAGCAGTCGCGCGCTTTCCACATTGCGCGGATCGTTCTTCCCGGGGCCTCCCGTTTCAATGGTCTGGACAGACACTGCGCAGCGGATTCCCGCGTCCTGAGCGGCGCGGGCGGCATCCTGCGCGAACCAGTACATGTCGTTCGCGAAGACGCATCCCGAACGGATCATTTCGACGGCCGCGAGACGCGTTCCGATATAGACATCTTCGCCGGACATTTTCGCTTCCAGCGGCCAGATCTTGTTCTGGAGCCAGTCCATCAGGCGCATGTCGTCCGCAAATCCGCGCAGCAGGCTCATAGCGAGGTGCGTATGCGTATTGTAGAATGCCGGCGAGAGGATCAGCCGCGGTTTGCCGCCGTCCGCAGCCGACGGTGCGATAGACGAAATGCGGTTGCCTTCGATTTCAAGGTCGACAGCTTTGCCGTTGAAAAGGAGATTGCAGAATTTCATGGCTGGAGTTTAGCAAATGGCGGCGAGCCTGGCGGCGGAAACGCGGGCGGTTTCCTCGAAAAGCGAAACACCGTGTGTATCCATTGCGACAACGGCGGGGAAATCCTCCATCTCGAATTCCCATGCGGCCTCCGCCGCGCCGAATTCTTCGAGAAACGCCACGGAACGGACGCGTTTGACGGATTTCGCCGCGACTGCGGCCGCGCCGCCGACCGCCTGGAGGTAGACGCAGCCGCATTTCGCACAGGCTTCGAGCGTTGCAGAATCCATACCGCCTTTGCCGATCACCAGCCGGACCCCGCACTTTTCTATCAACGCGGGTTCGTAAGGATTTTCGCGCACGCTTGTCGTGGGGCCAGCGGCGACTACGCGCCACTCCCCCCGGGCGTCCTTCACGACCACCGGGCCGCAGTGGTATAGCGCCCCGTCTTTCAGGGAAAACGGCAGTCTGCCGCCGTCGGCGAAATACTTGTGGAAGCGGTCGCGTCCGGTGCGGACCGGGCCTGAAACGAGAACTGCGTCACCGGCGCGAAGCGCGCGCACGTCTTTTTCCGTAAATGGCCAGACGAGGTTTTTCACCGGAAAACGATCCTTCCCCTGCGCGCCGCCCAGCACAGATAGGCGACAGTGACGAAAAACGAGGCGGGAACGCGCGGCAGCGCGCCGATTTTCACGCCGAGGAGCGTTGTTTTGCCGCCAAGCCCCATAGGGCCGATTCCAAGGGAATTGGCTTCGCGCAGAACGCGCTTTTCGAGTTTCGCAAGTTCCGGGACGGCGTTTTCGTCGTCAAGCCGCCTGAAAAGCTGGCGTTTCGCTTCGGCGAACGCGCTTGCGCGGTCGCCCCCCACGCATACGCCGAGAATCCCCGGCGCGCATCCGAACCCCTGCGCCTTGTGGACGGCGGCGAGCAGACAGCGGCGTACGCCTTCCAGATCGCGCCCCGCGCCGAGCGCGGCGTCGGGCAGGGAAAACTGGACAGACATGTTTTCGCTGCCGCCGCCTTTCATAAGGAGCGACACAGCGTTTTCTCTGTCATCGACGTAGTGGACGACTGGAGCGCCGGGGCAAACGTTAGACGCGACAGACCTACCCGTCACGGAGTCGATCGTGTTCTGGCGCAGAAGTCCGCGTTCCGTCGCGCGCGCAACCGCCTTTGCGATCGTTTGCGGCGACACCTTGCGCCGCAGGGAAGAAGACACGTAGAACGAAAGCGTGCCGGTGTCCTGGCAGAGCGGCGTGCCCTGTGCAGAGGCTATGCGGACGTTTTCGAGAATCGTGTCAAGCACCACGCGGGCGCGGGATGCGCGCCCCTCGCGGCGCGCGGCGCGGCCAAGCGCCGCAAGCACGTCGTCAGGGAGCGTAGTGGAAGTGCGCTCGATCAGTCCGAGAATCCGCTCCTCCGGGCCTTGCCGGGGGGATTTCACATCAGACCTCTCGCGCGGAGAAGCTCCGCAAGACGCGTCTGGAATTCGGCGGCGTCCTCCTGCGTCGGCCTGTAGCCGTCCTGCGAGAACGATTCGAATCCGAGTCTTCCGTAGGAATCGAGATACCAGCGTCCCGTCACGCCATCGGAGAACCGTGCGGTTCCTGCGGCGAGCGCGCCCGGCGGCACGACGGCGTCGGCTTCCACCGAAACGCCGCCGGCGGCTTCGTCCTGCGGCTGCGCCTGCGCGCCGGCTGCATCCGTTTTCGCCGGCTCTTCTTTTTTCTCTTCCGGCGCGGACTGCGCGGCGAGGCTTATGCCTTTGTCTATCATGTAGAGACGCGTATCGAGGAATGTCGCGACGATGCCAAACTCCTCTTTGAGCCTGCGGCGCACTCCGCCGATGGATTCTCCGTCCGCGACCCATGCGCGGACGGCGTTTTCCTGTTCTTTCGATAGTTCCATTTTCCCCGTCCTATTCGAACTGGTGATAGTAGAGAAGTCTCGTCCTGTGCGGCGCCCGCTGCTGCAGCGGCGGGCGCGGTTCGCGCCACACGAGCGCCACGGAGCGCGCGCCGAGCTGCGCCGGCGTGGAGCCGGTGTCCTCGCCGTTCACCATCTGCGGTTCGGCGCGGCAGAATACAAGGAAGAGCTGCTGGTCGTCGCCAAGGCAGTCGCGCCAGAATCCGTAGAGGAATTTCTTGTCGCACAGGTGCAGTTTTGCGGCGGCTCCGCCGCCTCCCAGATCCAGGCCGAGCATCTTTTCCGTATTCCCTTCCGAGAACCAGTCCCAGCCGTCGTAGACTTCGTACCATTCCGGCGCTTTCGTCCAGTCAGCGCCGTCAGAATCTAGATCATCTGGTTCTTTAAGATGTCTCGCCTTTCTCCTGACATCGTCGAAAATGAACTTTGCAATTTTTTTCTGGTTTTCGCGCGTCATCACAGCGCCAGGGAATTCTTTCTTGAAGGAACTGTAGCCGGGGGTGAACGTGTATTTCAAGGTCTGTTCGAGTTTTAGCGGCGTGCCTGAGTTTTTGTTGATGTTGTATCCCGCGCCCGCGCTCCACCAGTCGTAAGGGGTGTTCGCCACAAGCGCAAGCCGGATCGGCGGCAGGTCGCTGTAGGGGTTGAGCCGCTGCATTCCGGTCTTCATGTTCACGACGCCGAGAGAATAGAGGTTGTCGGAAGCCTTCCCGCCCTGGTTGAACAGGCGGAACGTGCGCCAGAAGCATTTCCCGTCGGGGTGTGTGGAAGAATACGCGCCGCCTTTGTAGCGGTCCGGATTGTCGAAACAGTCCCAGCGCGGAATCATTCCGAATTCGGCTATCGACTGGAGGTTCGTGCAGTTGGAGACGGCCATGAATATATCGCTGTCACGTCCGTCCTGGTTGAGGAATTTTTCCTTCCAGACGTTCAAAGGCGCCGTGCCGGGGGCGGCCGCCATCCAGTTCTCGGGCGCGTAGTTGTACCGCGGGTCGCACGCCACGACTGCGGTATTGCCGTAGGAGAAGGTCAGCGTGTCGTTCCCGCCGCCCATTCCGCCGCCCATGCCCATTCCGCCGGAGACGGCCCCCATGCAGATCCACATCAACATGTCTTCAGGTTTCTCCTTCTGGCGGAAATACAGCTGGGGGTAGCCAAGCTCTTTGCCGCTTGCGATGAACCGTTCGGAGTGGTCGATGTCGCGTTCGTTGTAGTTTTTATCGTCCTCGAGACACGCCGGCACCAGATCGCAATACTTGCCGTCCTCCCCTTTCACGGCCACCCATACGGCCGTTCTGAAGACAAGACCGCCGCCGAGAGCGTTCACGAGTGCGTTAATGTCCTTCAGCTGGAATTTCCCGGGCGCGAGAGGCGTACCGTCGGGGCGCACGAGCAGGCATTCGTATTCGTAAGTGGCGGTCTTGCCCGGTTCGGCGGGCATTTTGATCTTGCGAAGGACGTCAATCTGTTTCCCGGAGCCGTCCGGCCTGAATCTTATTGACTGGAACGCTTCGTTTTCATCCGTCACGCCGCTTGACGGCACGGTTATTTTCTCATCCGCCGCGAGTTTGAAAGTCCAGCTGCACTTTTCGAACTCCGGATTGACGCCGCCGCTACCGCTCTTGCCGCATTTGTCGGGGTCGCCGACGGGGTGTTTGCCTGCGGCCGCCGCCGCGGTCGCGGCTTCGTCGGACTGCGTGGCGTCTGCGGCTCCGGGCCGGGTGCTGTCGTTGGCCGCGTGAGCGCTCTCTATCCACACGCGGACGAACGCCTCCACTTCGTAGGTCTTGCCCGCGAGATCTTCCGCATGTTTGAACGGGAACACCGTGGTCACGCGGAGGTCTTTGAACGGCTTGTCCAGTTTAAGGGAGTATGTGGTGATGTCGTCGTTCTCGCCGCCGCTCTGGTTGCGCTGCACGGTGACGCCCTGCTCGTCCACGCCGAGTTCCACGGCGGCGACCATCGGCGCGCGCTCCGTGCACGGCATCGCGAGCGATATGGGCGTGTCGTCCATGTCGAGGTAGTCGAAAAGAACCGTTGAAAGTTCCGGTCCGTAGATTATCGGATCTTCGCCGTCGGCGCCTTTGACGATTTCCGCGCCAGAACTCCAGGGCGTGCCGGAAGTGGTCTGGCGGAACTTTTTGAAAATCTGGTACATCGACAGGTCGTCGGTGTTGGACTTCCACGCATTCGACTTGAACGGCTGGCCTTCCTCGTAGGCGAGGTTCGCGTAATAACCCTTGCCGGGGTTCATCTCCTTCGGCCACCTGTTCGTGCTCCAGGAATCCGTGACGAACCATCCGCGCCGCGCGGACTTCAATATGTCGCCGTTTTCCAGATGGCTCGGCTCCTCCGCGCCTTCGTAGAAAAGGTTCGTCCTTCCCTTCGCCTTCCCCTGCCCGCCAAGGAGGTATTCATAGTACGGAGACAGCATCCCGAGCTTCTTGAAGTCCGATTTCGTGGATTTCGCGAGCGCGGCGTTGAAGTCCATGAGCGAGACGAACGGCACGCCGGAACTGTCGCTGCCGCGTTTGTCGAGGAATTTTCCGAAGTCTTCGGCGGCGGCCCCGCTGTCGTCGCCTGGGTCGAATTTTTCGCCGCTTCCGTCCATCCACAGGTATGCCAGCGATATGCGGTCGAACGCGCCGGACGTGCGCGCCCCCGGGCGGAGTTTGTTCACGTCGAGAAAGTCGGACACGTTCAAGACCGTATATGAGCAACGGGCGATTTCGAAACGGAAGCGTTGCCAGATCGCCGTGTTGGTATGCCGCGAATGCTGGCGCGCGTCGTTCACCGCGGCGGGGGGGATGTAAGCAAGCCCTTCCATCGAAAGCGTGGCCACGGTGTCGGTGAACCTTCCCACAGTCTTGCCTTTTGGATACAGGACGCGCCCCTTCCATCGGCCTGAGAGTTTGCCGAGACCCGGGAAACGGTGGGCGAGATGGGCGTAGTCTTCGCTCTCGAACGATTCTTCTATGGCGTCCTTTGCGAAAGCCAGCGTGGCGCGGCAGAAGTGGCGCGTGGAAACAGAGTTTCTGTAGCCGGACGACGACAGCCGCTCCGTGCGCATATACACGGAAAACGCCACTGCGGAAACCAGCATGAACGATACGAAGCCCAGCACTATCAGCAGCGCCGAACCTTTGCGGCGGCTTCCCGCCGCCGCAAGCCTGCGGAGAAATCCGAGTTTCACTTTTCGCCCTCCCGCGATTCGTCGTCCGCGTCAAGCCTGTAGAAATTGGGGATGAACGTGGCGGACGTGATTTTCGACGATTTTTCCTTCAGCCGCACGTCCGATTCCTTCACCGTAACCCTGTACGGCGTGCCCCAGGGGTCGAGAATCCTGCCCGATTCGTCCACCGCCGCTTCGTAGAAGACCGGCAGCTTGTTGCCGTCGGAATCGTTGCCCTTGCCGAGTATGAAAGACAGGCTCTGCTCGGTGGCGTCCATCCTGTTCATCGTAGGGATGCGGTGGGTCTGTTCGGCGTTTTCGTACGCAAGGATGGCATGCGTGATTTCGCGCACTTCGGCGGTCGCTTTCGATATCCTGCTTTCGCGCATTGCGGTGCGGACGGCGGCCGTGAGGCTCGCCATCAGTATCGCCATCATGGCAAGCACGACCATCAGTTCGATCATCGTGAAGCCGCCACGGTCGGATTTTCCGGCGCGGGGGAATCTCATAGGTTCCCTCCTTTGTCCTTCGGCCACGACGTTATATCGTCTTCCGTGTCCCATTCTCCGTCGGGCCCTGCGGATTCCACCCCCACGACGTACGCTTTCGCGTCGGCGGTGGTGTCGAGCGCCTCCGAGATGCCGGGGACGGCGGGCGCTTTGCTTGAAACGCCGCTTTCGCCGCCTTTTACCGACGGCGTGGACGAGAACCCGCGCGCGGCGGATTTGCCTGTCGATGTTATGAACGAAGTGCCGCTCACCCACACGTGGCTCACGTACGCGCCGTCGCCGCCGCCGTCGATGCGCGGCAGATAATCGGCCGCGGAGCGCTGGTACGCGGCCATGTTGCGGCGCGCTTCGCGCAGGCCCCAAGCGCCGGCGTGGCCGTTGCGCCACGCAACGGCGGAAGCCGTGAACACCGACGTCAGCGCCAGGACGAGCATCCCGAAAAGCACGGCCGCCGCGAGAATTTCGATAAGCGTGAATCCGCGTTTTTCCGCG
>Ga0310695_10003649_pt1 | contig 29788 bp, 45 predicted proteins | sample RumenRJG_04DNA_FD_203882 | JGI IMG/M metagenome (GOLD analysis project Ga0310695, IMG submission 203882) | Bovine rumen microbial communities from Lethbridge, Alberta, Canada - RJG_04 (v2) (version 2) | ecosystem: Host-associated > Mammals > Digestive system > Stomach > Rumen | place: Canada...
AATGCTGCCCTCGGAGGCTCTATATGAGGAATGCGGGATCCTCGGTCCGTCAGAAGAACGCATGAGGGAAATAGCGCGATTTCTCGAGGGGCGCCTCGGTTCCTTCTCGGTCGTCGTGAACAACACTCCGAGCTGGCCGCATAAACTGGCGGACTCCGAACGGCCCACCCCGCTCATCTACTATCGTGGTGATATCGGTCTCGTTGAGACCCAGGGTGTCTCCGTGGTCGGTGCGAGGAAGGCGTCCGAAGCCGGCAGACTCCGCGCCCGTAGAATCGCCCGCGAGCTTGCGGAGGCGGGCGTCACTGTGGTGACAGGTCTCGCGGCGGGCATCGACACGGCAGCCACAGAATCCGCTATCAAGGCGGGAGGCAAGGTGACGGGAGTCATCGGGACGCCGATAGACGAAGCGTACCCGAAAGAGAACCGGGAACTGCAGGAGAAGGTTGCAAGACGGCATCTCCTCATCAGCCAGGTCCCGTTCTTCCGCTATTCGCAGGAGGCCTTCAAGGAGCACCGCTACCATTTTCCGGAACGCAACGAGCTGATGGCCGCGGTGTCCGACGCGACCGTTATCGTCGAAGCCTCTGATACTTCAGGTACCCTCACGCAGGCAAGGGCCTGTCTGCATCAGGGGCGCCCGCTCCTCATCATGCGGTCTTGCACAGAGGCTCCTGGCGTCACATGGCCAAACAGGTTCGTCGGCAAGGAGGGCGTGCATGTAATCGACAACACCGAACAGGTTCTCGAGGCTATAGGGGCTTTCGATGGACGGGCATGAGCAGGGCTGGAGATGGAGCGCCCTTGACGAGGTTGACCGTCCGCATTACCGATATCTGCCAGAAGACGACTCGATATACTGGTACCTCATCAGAACGTCCGGCAACTACACGGTATCTGACGGGAACAGCATTGTTAGCAATTTCCAGAAGGATGTTGAGAAATACCATGATCGACCAGAGGTGATGAAGTATAAGGACGAGGCCATAGCTTTCTTCGCAAGGCAGATTAGGAGGCTGGTGAAACCTGGCCCACGCTCAATTCCTATAGTGCTTATCCCCATGATCACGTCTCGTCCGAAAACGGACCAGTGGCATGATGACAGGTTGGCGCGTGCCTGCACGCTTGCGGCGGAACTGCTCGACGGCGCTGCTGTGGTCCATGATGTTTTGGACGTGGACCAGAGACTGAGAAAGGCGAAGTCAGGTGGTCCAAGGACCCCTGAGGAAATAGGGATGCATATCATTGCGTATGGTCAGAGGCATCCAGAGACCAGCGTAGTTCTCCTCGTTGACGATGTCCTTACCCTTGGTGGACATTATGCAGCGTGCCGGGATGCAGTCAGACCGCTGTATCCGAACGCACAAACTGCTGGGGTCTTCCTTGCGAAGCATGTGCCCGACGAACCTCCTGACAGCCACTATGAGTTCATGACGATAGGACAGCAATGACCGTCCCCGCTGTCATATATGCGCGCTACAGCTCGCACAACCAGCGCGAGGAGAGCATCGACGACCAGCTCCGCGAGTGCCGTGCCTTCGCCGAGGCGCAGGGTCTCGACGTGGTGGGGGAGTACGCCGACAGCGCCATCAGCGGCACGACCGCCGACCGTCCCGAGTTCCAGAGGATGCTCTCAGACGCCGCCTCGGGCCGCTTCTCGACGGTCATCTGCTACAAGCTCGACCGGTTCGCGCGCAACCGCTACGACAGCGCGATCTGCAAGGCGCGTCTGAAGAAGCACGGGGTCTCGGTCGTCTACGCGAAGGAGAACATCCCGGACGGCCCCGAGGGCATCATCCTCGAGTCGATGCTCGAGGGCATGGCGGAGTACTACTCGGCGAACCTGTCCCAGAACATCAGGCGTGGCATGGAGGGCAACGCGCTGCAGTGCAAGGCCAACGGGGTCTGGCTCTACGGCTACGGTATCGACCGGGAACAGAGCTACTACGTCGAGGACGCGGAGGCCGCGGTCGTGCGGCGCATGTTCGCCGAGTATGCCGACGGCAGGGGACTCAAGCAGATCGCCGACGGGCTCAATGCCGACGGGCTCCGTTCGCGCTGCGGGAACCTGTGGCAGGCCCAGGCGGTGCGTCGCATCGTCGGCAACGAGAAGTACGCGGGGACGTACACCTTCCGTGATGTGAGGGTCGAGAACGGCATGCCCGCCATCGTGGACAGGGAGACGTTCGACGCCTGTGCCCGGCGCCTGGGAGAGCACGTCCGCAGGTCGCGGCACGAGGGCCAGCGCGACTACATCCTCACCTCGCGGCTCTACTGCGGGGAGTGCGGCAGTCCCATGGTTGGGGTCTCAGGACGGAGCCGCGGCGGCAAGGTCCACCACTACTACCGGTGCCAGGGGAGCCGGAAGGGGCTCGGCTGCGGGCGTGGGAGCGTCCGCGCTGAGGTGGTCGAGGGCATGGTGGCAGACGAGACCATCGCCCTGCTCTCCGACCCGGGGAGCATCCGCGACATTGCCGACGCCTGCGTGGCGTACCAGGAACGCGCCCGCGAGGACGACTCCATGGTGCGCGGCCTCAGGGCCCGGCTCGCAGACGTCGAGAAGTCGATCGGCAATCTCATCGCGGCCATAGAGCGCGGTCTGTGGACGGACGGCATGAAGGAGCGCATGGAGGCGCTCGAGGCCGAGAAACGGGAGCTGACGGCCGCTATAGACGATGCGTCGGTGACCGTGCCCATCGTCTCGCGCGAGGAGATCGTTGCGTGGCTCGAGGCGTTCGCCCGTGGCGACGTGGATGATGCCATCTACCGGCGCCGCCTCGTCGAGACCTTCGTCTCGCGGGTCTACGCCTACGCAGGTCGCATCGTCATCGTCTACAACTACGGCGGGGGAGAGCCGCCCGACCCCGGAGAACTGCCCGAGTGTTCGTATGGCGTAGCATCATCTCCACCACGAGAACCTTATACGAACCGCCTACTCTTCGGGACGGGGTGGTTCGGTGTGGAAATAGTGCTCGGCAACTGAAGAGGGCCCCGCTCCGGCGGGGCCTTCCGCATGCTTGGGGCGGCGGGCTTCGGAAACCGCCGCCCCTCAGCATGAACGCAGTCACGGGCACCTTGCCCGTGAGCAGCCAGTGGAGACGGCTACGCGAGTAGCCGGGATGGGCGGTACCGCAGGGGGACGGCGCCGCCCGACCCGGAAGGTAGCCACGCGGCGGGAGAACGGGGAAGACCGCCGCGGTGGTCGCGGCTAGGCGGGTTCGCAGAACCTCGCCATGACCCAGCCGTTCGCGGTGCGGTACCAGCCATGCTTCTCCTCGAGAACGTCGAACTCGGCACCGTTTTCGAGAGTGCCGACGATGTCAGCGCCGAGACCGGCATCTGCACGGACGTTCAGGGACGGGTACCCGACGCAGGACACCTGCATGTGGAGCTTCTCCTCGGCGGGGGCCTCGACGGCTTCGACCTCCACGTCCTGCTGTTTCTTTGTTTTCCTGGTTGCCATGGTCTCTCCTGTCTCTGAAGGTTCGGAATAGTCCGGAAAGTTTCGCTAGAGGTTCGATACGACGTGGTCGCGTACCTTGGAGTACTCGTCGACCTCACGGGTGATGGTATCCATGGCGCGCCTCACGTCGCCGTTGAGCTGCTGCCCGTCGAGGTGCTTCAAGACCACCATGAGCGCGTCGGAGTTCGCCGCCGTCATGCCCATGATGCACTCGTCGACCTGCCTGCGGGCATCGTCGCGGCGCTTGGCCTTGACCTGCCACCATCCGATGACGGCGATGGCGACGCCGAACACACCGGCGATGATTGCCTGCACGATGCCTGGCTCCACGTCCGGTCGCCTCACTTCTCGATTCGCTTGACCGCGCGCTCGAACGAGACGCACTCGGCGTCGCCCATCAGGATGAAGGGCATCTTCTCGCCGGTCGCCGCCTTGTACGACTTCTCCACGATCGCCTTCTCTCCGGATGTCGCGAACGGGTGGATAGCGTTACCGTCGAACCACTTCTGGCTCTTGCCGCTCTTGCTCTGGTAGATGAACTCCATGGGGTATTCCACCTCTTCCTGCTCCTCGGCCTTGCCGTCTCCGCGCCCGTCGGGAGCACGGAGGCAGACGGTCCAGGGGTAGCTGTAGTAGTCTCGGCAGTTCGTTTCGCCGCCGGTCTGGTCTCCTGCGCGACCACCGGCTATGCCGCCGTTCTCGTCGATGCTCGCCTGACCGAGCAGACCATCGCCGAGGTAGATCGCGGCATGGTGACCGACCGCCACGAGAACATCGCCCCTCTTTCGCTCAGACAGCGGGACGGCGTAGAACCCGTACGACATCAGCCAGCCCACTATGTTCCCAGAGTATGTGTCACGCGGTGGCTGAGGGGTGTAACCGGCCTTCCAGCAGCACCACGAAGCCAGAGCGGTGCAATCGGTCTCGCCGCCGTCGCGTATGTCCCAGCGGTTAGACTGGTCGTAGCCGACGTTCCAGACGCGGCAGACGGTCTCCGCCCAGTCCGCTATGCCGGCCATGTCACACCTCCACGGGCGGGTAGGTGCCCTTCTTGCCCAACCAGCTCTGGAAAGCCGCGAGGATGGCCATGAGCGCGGGGATGATGCACGCCGTCACGGGAGCCGGGAGGTATCCCGCCGCCCACTGCGGAACCATGACGATGAGGAACGACACGATGCCCTGGACGATCGTCCGGGCGACCTTCGCTCCGGTCGTGTTGGAGCCACACCAAACAATGAACCTGTGCATGTCCTGCCTTCCTTTCCCGGTCGCAGTGACTGCGACCGCATCCTAGACGGTGCTGTAGGCGTCCGGCACGATGACTATGTAGTTGAACCTCTTGTTGCCGGTCGCGCCGGTGGTCCATCGTGCGTGCCAGCCGTCGTAGCTGCCCCCGTCCCAGAGCTCGGCCGTGATGGCTCCGAGCGTGCTGCCGCCAGAGGCGCCGGCGGCGCCGTTGCCGTAGCAGACCGCGCACTGCATCGGGTCGGTCGTGTTGAAACGCGACATGAAGGTCGACTCGTTGAAGACGTTGAACTCCGTCTTGCTCGAGGTCCCCAGGTTGACGACGATGGTGCCCGCGTAGATATGGCATCCGCCGACGCAGACCGAAAGCGTCTCGACGTCCTCGACGATGCCCTCGACGTCACCGGCAAGGTCGGAGAGCGGCGCAAGGCATCCCACGGCCCACTCCGCCTCGGGCGTGAGCCCGTCGAGCGACACGCGCACGAGCGGCACGTCGACCTTCGTCGCGCCGTCGAGGATGGAGAGCGCCGACCAGTCGGTCGTGGGGTCGGCAGCGCCGGACGAGCTCGAGGAAGGCGCGCCTGTCACGGCGACGAGCTCCACGGACTCGACCGCCGTGGAGGCGTCGAGCTCGTAGCGCGCCATGACGAGGTCCTTGCGGTACGCCGACTGGCTGCCGCTCTCGATGGTGACCGACTCGGCCGCGGTGATGCGGACGTGACGGCCCTGGACCAGCAGCTCGCAGGCCGGCACCACCAGCGTGTTGGCGTCCGCCATGGCGAGGGCCGGGAGGCTGTCGGCGAGGACGTAGGCGTCCGCCCCGACGGTCCCGGCGTTGAAGGCGCCCCAGTCGGCGCCCGTGACGTGGGCGTTGCCCGCGTGCCCGGTGACGAGTTCCACCGTCATGTCTACCCCTTTCTATACGACCGACGCGCTGCCGGTCTCGTAGCTGACGGTCGTGAAGCCCTCCTTGACCTTCACGACCTTCTTGACGATCCGTGCCTCGACCATGACGCCGACGACCTCGTCGGTGCCGCGCGCGACGTCACCCACGTCGAAGACATCGTCGTCGGGCGACACGGAGACCTCGACGGCTCCCGAGCCCTCGCGGAGCTCGCGGAGTTTCTTCTTCCCGTCCGCCACGAGTTCGTCCGCCTCGTCGTTGCTCGCGTCGTAGACGGCTGCGATCTCGTCGACGCCGGTGAACGTCCTGGTAGTCGAGACGTTGCCGTCGGCATCCGCGTAGAGGTCCACGACGGTGCGCTCCGCCATCTCCCCCTTGCCGAGGCAGACGAGGTGGTTGACGGGCTGCGTCGCCTTGACGCGCACCTTGACGATGTCGGACGAGAACTCGGTTCCCCCGGTGCGGTCGACGGCCGGGAGCGCACGCAGGACGACCTTGCGGCTGGAGTGGTCCCAGAGCGCGGTCAGCTTGGCGCCGTGCGCCCAGAGCATGTCGGTGATTCCCGTGTATGCGTCCTCGTAGCGTCCGGAGTCGGCGGTGTCGCGGTATCCGCGGAACGTGTAGCTGATGGGTATGCCGGCGGCCGTCGGATGGGCGCGGAAGAGGTCCCCCACGTCGAGACGGGTGACGAGCTGGGCGAGCACGGCGTTGGCGTCGCCCTGGACGGTCAGGTAGGCGCTCCCTGCGTTCGGCCTGATGACCTTGCCCGCGAGGATGCCCTGCCACGTGTCGCCGGTGACCTTCACGGTCGTGGCCGTCGAGGTGTCGTCGAAGCCGCGCACGATGCCACCCGTGCCGTCGTCGAGGTAGACGAGGCACCCGGGTTCGACGAAGTCGGCGTTGGCGACGGTCATGACGAAGTCGTTCTCGTCGCTGCCGTAGGCCATGTCGAGCTCGACCACGTCCAGGATGCCGGCGTCGGCCCATCCGGTGTCGGTGCATGTCACGTCCACGGCGGCTCCGTCCTCTCGTCCACCACGGCGAGGTCGAAGCCGAAGACCTGCGGCCATGCCACGGCGACGTGCCCGGTCGGGATGCGCTCGAAGATGTAGGAGCCACTGCCCTGCGGGCCTGCCGTACGCTGCGCGAAGCAGTCGGTGACGGTGCCGAAGCGGTCGACGATGTAGACGCTCCTGCCCCGTTCCGCCTTGCGCGTCGAGTCGATGACCAGGCGGCTGCCGGACGGCACCTCGACGTCGACCTCGTGGAGGTTTGGGCCGATCCATACCCCCGGCGAGGACGCGGGCCCGAACACCGTCATGCGGAACGCGGACGGCGTCACGGCAGTGTTCTCGAACGACGACGCGGGCGACGTGCCGGCGAGGTCGAACGGCAGGTCGGTCGGCAGGTCGAGGCCGGTGGTCTCCTGTTGGTCGGCGGACTCGGGGAGGAAGTGGTAGACGGTCTCCCTCCGCCAGTACGGGTCGGCGGCGAGGAACGTGACGGATTCCTCGACGAGGTAGTCGGCGTGCCACCATTCGTCGGCGCTCGACGTGACCGCGCGGCAGCGCAGGGAGTAGCCGTTGACGGTCATTGTGCCGTCGACGTCCGCCGCGGTGTCGGCCTCGAGGACGGCGTAGATCGCGTCGCGGTCGGCGAGCGTGCCGCCGCCCTGGGCGATGACGATGTCGAACGTGAGCGGTTGGAGCCTCATGCCGGTGACGCGGTTGCCGGAGGTCTCGTAGTCCCACACGCGGGCATGGACGCCGGCCTCGGTGTAATGGTAGATCCCGCCGTCGCCGAGCACGATGGACTCGCCGAGATGGTTCTCGTAGGTGATGACGTGGTCCACTACCGCACCGCCTTCCTGACCGTCCTGCCGAGCTCGCGCTCGTCCACCTCGATGACCTGACCGGCTTCGACGGCGGCAAGCAACGAGTTCAGGATGCCCGACACGTCACCGCGCTCCGCGCGTGCCTGGGACGCTATGGAGACGGCGACGGAGTCGTTCGCCGGGGACGCGGCCGCCATGGCTCCGAAGTCGATGCCGTAGGAGGACGGGTCCCAGAGCACGTCGCCGAGCTCGGAGCCGAGCGCCGCCGCCGTGTCGATGGCAGCTCCCATGGCCGAGCGGATGGCCGACACGACCGGCTGCTCGCCCGCGCCGATGCCCTCGGCGAAGCCCTCCATGACGTAGCCGCCCATCTCGCGGAAGACGCGGGACGGTGACGCGACGCCGAGCGTGCTGCGCGCGGCGTTGATGGCGGACTGGGAGACGGAGATGGCGGCGTTGACGACCATGGAGCGGCCGGCGTTGATGCCGTTCGTCAGGCCGACGCAGAGCGCGAAGCCGATGCCCCATGCCTGCCCGTTCGCGCTGCCGAGGGCTCCCGTTACCGCACCGGCGACGGAGTTGGCCGCGAGCTGCACCGCGTTCCTGCCGCCGAGCACGCCGCCGGCGTAACCCGTGATGGTGTTCGTGCCGACCGGCGCGAGGTTGACCGCCGCGAGCGTCGAGGTGAGCGAGACCCCGAGGGTCATGGCCGATAGGCGAACGGCGCCGAGCGACGCCGCGAGCCCGGACGCGAAGGTCATGCCGATGCGCTGGCCGTCGGGAGTCAGGTCGATGGACGTCGCCGCGGTCGCCACCTGCAGCTTGACGCCGAGCATCGCGAGGGTGATGGCGCCGGTGCCGCCGGTGATGCCCTGGGCTATCGCCTCGGGGATCTTCCCACCCGCGGCCTGCATGGCCGTGCTGACCTCGTTCACGGCGTTCACGACGGCGAGCATGAGGTCGTTAACTGCCTGCGCGACCTCGCTCTGGCCGTTGACGATGCCGGCGGCGAACTGCGTGTCGATGGTGGCGCCGGCGTCGCTCGCGCGTGCCGCGATCTCGTCCTCGCTCAGGGGGTCGGTGGATGCGCCGACGAGCGCCCTCGTGGCCGCGTCGGCCTCGACCGTGCCGTCCTGGATGGCCTGCGTGTACTCGTCCACCGTCATGCCCGCGGCTGCGGCAGCGGCCTCGAGGCTCGCCTCGCCGTTCTCGTACCAGAGGTCGACGACCTGCTGCAGCTCCTCGTCGGTCATGTTTGCGAGCACCTGTATCTCGCCGGCCGCGTCGGGGCCGAGCGAGCGGATGTACTGCATGAACGCGCTGTTGGAGTCCTGGCCGGTGCGTTCCATGATGGTGGTGACGTTCGAGCCGTAGTCCTGCATGGCCTGTTGGTTCGTCTGCAGGTTGGAGATCATCTGCTCGGCGGTGAGCGAGTCCTCGTAGCGGATCTGGCCCTGGTCGTCGATGTAGGCACCGGCGAAGGTGTCGACCCACGTCTGCGCCGAGGACATGCAGTCCTCGACGAGGTCGGCGAACTCCTCGAAGGACATGCCGCTGGCCTCGACGGCCTCGGCGAGCTCGTCCATGCCGATGCCCATGCCGTCGAGCGCGTCGCGCACGCCCGGCGTCTCCTCGACCCACTTGACCATCTCGTCCTTGGCCTCGCTCGTGGCGATGGCGAGGTCCTGCTGGGCGTCGGCCTCGATCTCGGTGAGCTCCGCCGCCTCCTCGGCGGACAGGCCGTAGTGCTGGATGGCCTCGTCGGCGCTCATGGTGCCGTCCTCGACGGCCTGGACGGCGGCGCGCATCTCGTAGCTGCGGTTGGACAGGTGCTCGATCATCTCCGCCTGTTCCTCGGCGGCCTTCGCGCCCTCCTCCTGCGCTTCCCTCAGCTCGTCGACCGTGGCCCGCGCCTCGGCGGTCGCATCGCTCTCTGAGTAGCGTGCGGTGGTGAGACGGTTGGTGTGCTGCCGGTCCTCGGCCACGCAACGGGACAGCTCCTGCTCGGCGGCGGCGAGGTCCCTGTCGATCTGCTCGTTCTGCTCGAGCAGCTCGTTGTAGCTCTCCGTCGCATCGGCGAGGTCGTCGAAACCCTCCCTGCCGGCGTCGATGAGCTCCTGCTGGGCCTTCATGTCCTCCTGGCACTTCTGCCCGAACTCCTCGACCGTCATGTTGAGCTCGTCGAAGGTCTCGCGCTCGGCCCTCAGGTTCTCGGCTGCGGCGATGGCCTCCTGCGAGTTCGCGCCGTTTGCGGCAGCTGCGCGGTTGTAGGCCTCCTCGGCCCTCGAGACAGCGGCCGCCTGCTCCTCCGCGGCCGCGGTGAGCCTGTTGGCGGCGGCCTCCTCGTCGGCCTTCACGAGCGCCCTGACGGCTGCGACGAGGGCGGTGATGGCGAGCAGTGCGATGCCCACGGGCCCCATGGCCTCGTACATGGCCACGCCGACCGCTCTGAGCCCTGCAGCCGCTCCCTGGCACGCCGTCGACAGGACCGCCTTCGCGGTCGCGAGGCGTCCCTCGGCGGCGGTGAGGGTGGTGCTCGCCGCTGCGGAACCGACCTTCGCCGCCTTGTCCGCGACCATCTTCGCCTTGGCCGCGTCGAGCGCGTAGAGGAAGGTGAGGTACGCCGTCTGGCATCCTGAGACGCCCTTGGCGAGAAGGATGGACGCCGCCCGCGTCGCGGCCATGGCCTTCTGCAGCGCCTTGAGCCCTGCTGCGGCCGCGGTGAGCACGGGGCCGGCGATGGCGATGGCGACTATGGCGTTGCCGACCTTCTCGAGCTCGGAGGGGTCGGTCTGGTCGAGCCAGCGGTTGAGGTTGTCGAGGGCACCGCCCATGCCGTTGGCCGCCTGCGTCCCCTGCTCCATGGGGCCGGGGATGCCGACGAGCCACGTGAGGAAGTCGCCGATGGCACGGGTCACGCCGCCGAAGAGGGTGGCGAGCTTCGGGATGATCTCGTTGACGGTGCTTATGACCTCGATGAGCTGCTCTATGCGCCGCGCGGACTCCTCGTAGCCCTCGTCGGTCTCCTTGAGGGTCGGGTTGATGCCGATGAGCGCGAGCGAGAAGGTGCGGATGGCCGTGTTGACGCCGTCGAGCGCACCGGTCAGCGTGCCGCCTTTCAGCGCCGCGGCCATGCCCTCGGCACCCTCGACGAAGTGCCCGGCGGCGTCGACGTAGCCGTTCTCGATGCCGTCGACGAGCATGTCCATGGCCTCCGCGGACGAGAGCGCGCCCTCGGAGATCATGTCGCGCATCTGGTCGGTCGAGACGCCCGCCTCGTAGGCGAGGATGGCGAGCGCGTTGATGCCGCGGTCGCTCATCATGTTGAGGATGTCGCCGGTCATCCTGCCGGTGGCCTGCAGCTTGCCGAACACGTCGGCCAGCCCGATGATGTCGTCTGCGGTGCCGCCCGCCGCGGAGACCGCGTCGGTTATGGCCTGGATGTACCTGACCGTGTCCTCGGCGCTGACGCCCATGCCCACGAGCTGCTTGCCGGCGGTGAGGAACGTCTCCTGGCTGTACGTCGACGCCTTCGCGACGTCGAGGAGCGCGTCGTAGAGGTCACGCGCCGCGTCAGCGCCCCCGAGCATGCGCTCGAAGACGATCATGGTGGACTCGTAGAGGGTGGTGAAGTCGATGGCGGTCTCGAGCGCCTTCTTGCCGAGCGCGACGACCGGTGCGGTGACGCTCGCGGTGATGGCCGCGCCGGCGACCGCGAGGCCCCGGACGGCGGAGTTGAGCGCGCCGTCGATGCTGCCGCCGGCCTCGCGCGCCTTGGCCGGGAGCTGCCCCAGCGACTCGTCGAAGGGCTCCGTGTCGGCGCCGATGATGTAGACGACGTCGGCGTTCCTGCTGCTCATGTGACTCCCCACATCTCGTCCTGCTGGCTCTTGTACTCCGCGAGGTCGAGCGGGTCGAGCGCGTACCTGCGGCGCAGGTCGGCTATCCTGCGGCGCTCCTCCTCGGACGCTCCCTTCGGCGGCTTCGCCGTCCGGTAACCGACCACCCTCATGGTCGCGCTCCCGTCACCCAGCCCGTCGAAGAGCGCCATGAAGCGCCACCAGTGCAGGACGGTCGCCGGGTCGGTCAGGTCGATGCCGTAGAAACGCTGGAAGTCGGCGACGATGCGGGGCGCGTCGTCGCTCCACGAGAAGACCCTCTCCGGCTCGCCGTGGCGGGCGCTGCGGCCCTTCTGGGAACGTCCGCAGGAGAGGAACCGGGCGCACGCCTCGACGGCCTCCGGGGACGTGAGCTCGCGCGGGACGTTGCCGTGGGCGTCCACGTGGGAGGGGAAGGCGTTGCGGCCAAGCAGGTAGGCCTTGATGCGCTCGTCGACTCCGCGGTCCTCGAGCATGAGCGAGATGCGCAGCCACGTCCTGTGCGACGTGTCGCACTCGTAGGGGACCCCGCCCACATCGATGGTGGACGGGGCCCCGCTGAGGATCATGTCGGCGTAGCCGGTCACGATGGGAGATACTTCGCGATGGCCTCGTCGAGGTCGTTCCACCCGCCCCCGTCGCGGAGCATGGTGCCGATCTGGATGAACGCGTCGAGCCAGATGCGGGCGTCGCCCGTGGCGGCGATCTCCGCGGAGTCCACGGGGTCGCAGAACGCCTTGGAGACGACGTCGCCGATCTGGTCGAGCATCCCGGTGTCGGCGAGCTCGCGCCAGCCGGAGACGGAGATCTCCTTGCCGCCGTTGCCCTTCTCGAAGTCGTCGAAGGCGACGAGCAGGTCGACGGAGCCGAGGTTCACCGGGTAGGACTCCTTGGAGAGCTTCGCCGCGTAGACGCGCCCGGCGAAGTCGACGGCCTCGATGTCAGCCATGTCTCATCACCCCGCGTTCGCGGCGGTGAACGCCTTCGTGGTCTCGTTGAAGGTGCCCACGGTCCAGGCGGCGTCGGTCATCTTCAGGGTGCCCTTGGCCTTGAGCGCCTCGCCTGCGGCGCCGTCGATGGGGCTCTGGTTCATGGTGAAGGCCGCCATGATCGCCGGGCGGGCGGTGCCCGTTCCTCCGGAGGTGTCGACGCGGACGAGCTTGGTCGCCACGTTGTCGTCCCACTCGTGCGTCTTGAACCAGTCCTGCAGGGACTGGTCCTCCATGATGTCGATCTCGAAGTCGACGGTGATCTTCTTGCCGGTCACGTACTCGGGCTGCACGTGGCGGTCCTTGTAGGACGGGCTGTAGGTGGTCTGCTCGGAGGACGGGTCGAAGCTGGAGTCCTCGGTGACCCGCTCGTATGCTGCGGTGGTGCTGTCGGAGATGTCCAGGTAGTACTGGAACACGTCGGTAAGCTGGATGCCTGCCATGTCTGCTCCTATCTCGTGATGTACTCGGTGGTGAACTCCACCGAGTAGGTCTCGTACCGGTCGGTGGCATCCGCGAGCGATACCGTCCGCGGGGCCACGGTGCGCATGAAGGTGCACCCGGCCGGCATTTCCATCTCTGCGGCGGTCACGGCGTCCCTGATGCCGTCGAGCACGGAGGCGACGTCGACGCGGCCGCCGCTGCCGTCTGGTGCGGCACGGTAGTAGACCGACCACGCGTACTGCATGACGGCCTGCCCGCTCTTGTAGCGCCTCACCGTGCTTGGCGCGGAGTCCGTGTGGACCATCAGCGCCGGGAGCTCCGCCGGGTCGGTCGCGAGCTGCTCGAGGGACGCCGGGGCGATGCCCAGCGACTCGACGAGCGTCAGCGCGGCGTCCGGCATGTTCTCAGCCATATCGCCTCACCGCCTGTAGCGCGGCCTTCTTCGCGATCTCCCTGAGGTTGTCGGCGTACTCGGTCTCGACGTGCTTCAGCCAGTGATCGCGGCGGCCGTCCCTGTGGTTCATCGGTACGTAGTACTGTTTGGCGGCGTAGGCGCTCGAGGGGCCGGTGGCACCGTAGCGGATGATGCCGGACTCCCACGAGGACTGCGCCTGCACCGCCGAGTTCTTGAGGGCGCCCGTCAGGAACGGGACGACCGGGTCGGCGAACTTCACGTAGCCCGCGGCGAGGTGGTAGAGCACCATGTCCTCCGCAACCTCGCCGAGACCGGCGTAACGCGAGAAGTCCGCCTTCTTCAGGGTGACGGTCACGCCCGCCATCAGGCACCCCCCACCTCGAGGTGGTGCACCGACGCGCCGAGGCGCACCGGGCTCACCCTCGTGACGGTGTGGGCGTCCGCCGGGGGCTCGTCCGCATCCGACGCGCCCAGGGCGAAGCGGTCTCCCGGTGCCAGCGCGACGGGCTCGCCGTCGAGCAGCAGGGTGACCGTGTCGCCGGAGGCGTCGCCGGAGACCGCACGGTTGCGGCCGGCCGTGGCCATGAGGCGGGCACCGGCGACCGTGGAGCTTTCCCACGTGACGTCGCGCCCGTCCTCGGACCTGCGCCATACGGTGACGGTGTGCGGGTACATTCGGCTCATAGCCAGCGTCCCTCCTTGAGGATCCCCGCGTTGCCCAGGTAGCGGCGGACGACCGCCTCGCTCCGGAGCGAGAACGGCGCGGCGGCACCGAAGGTCTCGGAGACGTCGCCCGCGTGGTAGGACGTGCGGGTCCTGTCGGGGTTGCCGACGAGCTCGACGACCGCGCAGACGGCCATCCTGCACTTGGCGAGCAGCGACGCGCCGGAGACGTCGGCACCGGGCCAGATGCGCCACTCGACGTCGGCGAGGGCGTCGGGCAGGGCGGACTCGAAGTCCTCCTCGCTCATGTGGCCGTGGTACTCGTCGGTGTAGAACGCGTAGCTGGGCGCTATGTCCGTGCCGTTGACCGCCATCGTCGCTCACCCCTACTCGGAGTCGGCACCGGAGACGCGGAGGACGCCGGCTGCCTTGGTGGCCTTGAGCGCGACGCCGCAGACGAACTCGGCATCGCCCTTGTGGATGGCACCGGCCTGCGAGAGGTCGGGCACGGTCACGGTGATGGCGTTTCCGCCGGTGAGGGTGACGCCGTGGAAGCCGTCCATGCCGAAGCGGACCGCGTAGACGTCGTTGCTGGTGATCGCGCCGTCCTTGAGCGCGATGACGGGGACGCCGGCCCAGTTGCCGATGGGCCTGCCGACCTCGTCCGGCATGGTCTGGTAGATGCCGAGGGCGCGTGCGATGGCGCTGAGCTTGACCTTCATGCTGCGCCCGACGAGGATGGCGCTCGGGTCGCCGTCGAGCAGGGAGAGCATGTCGTCCATCTCGGAGGCGAAGGCGAGCGCGTTGCTCGCGATGGCAGAGGCGTCGCTGATGTCGGTGGACGACGCGACCTCGGTGCTGGAGTCGGTCAGGGCCTTGGAGAGGCCGTCGAAGCCGTACTGCTCCTCGGTGACGTCGCCGTTGATGAGGGCGGAGTTGAACTTGCGAATGATCGCGTTCTTGGCCTCGCCGAGCTTCATGTCGAGAAGGCTCGGGGCCGCCTTGGCGGCGACGCGGTCGATGGTGAAGTTGCTGTTGAGGACGGCGACCTTCGCGGTGTACTTGGTGATCTGCGCGTTGGAGGCGTCAGGCTCGGCGTCGAGCGCGCGGAACGCGGCGGAAGCCGGGGTCGTGACGCGGCTGTAAGCGTAGACGAGGTCGGAGGTGCCGCTCGGGGTCAGGCAGTCGTCGAAGGGCATGTTGCCGAGGATGTAGGAATCCGCGGCGATCTCGTTGATGAAGCCCTGGACGAGCTTGTCGGTGCTCGCTGCCGCGAGCTGCTGGAGGGTGGTGGCCATAGCTCACTCCTTGTCCTTGAAGTAGGCGGCGAGCCCCTCGGAGATCGTCTTCGCCTCCGCTGGCTTCCCGCCGCCGCTGGCTGGTGCGCCCGTCGACACCTTCGCGACGGGCTCGAAGAGGAACGGTTTGGACTTCGCGAACTCCTCGACGTCGAAGCCGGAGACCGTGCCGTCGTCGGCGAAAGTCACCTTCGACATGTCGATGGCACTGCGGGCCATGTCGATGTCGCGGCACCTCTTTGAGGCGAGCATCACGTCGATGCGGGCGGCCTTGCGCTCGTCGGCGAGTTGCTTCTCGAGGTCGGACTTGGTCGTCGCAGCCTCGGTCTTGAGGCGTTCGATCTCCGCGGCCTTGTCGTCGGCCTTGGATGCGTCCTCGAGCTGCTTCTGCAGGTCCTCGTACCTCGTCTTCCAGCTGTCGCGCTCGCGCTCGATGCGCGCGAGCTTCTGCGCGTCGTCCGGGCCCTGCTTCGGCTCGGGGTCGGCGGCCGGGTCTCCCTGCTGCGGCTCCGGGCCCTGCTTCGGCTCGGGGTCGGCCGGGTTCGGCCCCTGCGGTTCGGATGCGTTTCCAGTCTGGTTCTTCGGGTCCATGTCTGTTCCTCTCTTCCGGTGTTTGTTCCGGGCTTCACTGCCCGCTTCGGTCCCCTTGCGCCGGGGCGCGTCCTGGCACCTGTCCGCCGGTGCCTTGCGACGCATGAGAGGTTACCGGGCATGTCACCCGGGCATAGAAAAGGCCGCCCGGAGGCGGCCTGCCAGATAGTTGTCATGTGATTCACATGACTGTCGAGGGTTCCTTCAGGAATCTGCAAATGACGGCGTCGAAGTCGTCAGTGACCATTTGATTCCGCTTTCGCGGAACGCTCCCATGGAAAATCGATAGATTTCGTGATCATGTCGTTGTCGGCGACATCTGACGAGATGAGTCCCGCCTGCTCCAGACAGTCGATGGCGCTCTGAGGGAAAAAGTGTTCCGCTATCTCTCTCGTGCTTTCTCCCGGATGTTTGGAGATGAGTCTCTTTAAGCATACCTTGTCGAAGTCAAGGAGCGTGGGATCATACGCTATATAGGAATCTTTAACCATATAAGAATTATATCATTAAGATGGTATAAATTCATATGAAAACCCATACCCCTCTGCCGCTTCAGCAAGCCATGAGTCCATGTGGACAGCTGTTTTGTTTCTCAACTCGCGCCGCTCTTCGTAAGTGGCGGGCGTCCCTCGCTCAAGGCACTCCGCGGCGAGGTCGTCTGCCAGCTTGTTGTAAGTGGAGACGAATTCTTTGTCAAAGTTTCTCGAAAAAACAACCCACCTACGTCTCTGCGCGGACGGGTTAGGGGCAAGAATATAGGTTCCCTCGCTGCAAATCGCGCGCGTTGATAGTGGACGGTTTTCGACGAAGCTCGATATATCTATGCTTGAAAACGTGCCTCCATATTCGTCGGGATGAGTATGAGCGACTTGGAGGCTCCGCCAGTTTGTATATCCTTCCGGAAGTGGGATTTCTATGCTGTGCTCCTTGCCAATGATCGGTTTGTCAAACAGCTCGTTTCCATCCCTGTCGAAGACCATGCCATATTCCAAACCGTCCTCGTTTGCTCCTCGGTAGGTGCTCTCAAAGCTGCCGATTGAGTTTAACCTCATTACTCTTGGAACATTTCTATCCGAATATGCAGGGGAACGCCTTGCTTTCAGTGCGGTTGGCTGCTTCCCGATGCCGTAGGCTTTCTCACGTTTTGACTGACGGACGAGGAAGTCATTCTCCTTGACGTGTTCACGCATCTGCGCCTGCAGTGAGCCGACACGCATGCGGGCCTCCTCGGCCTTCTTGCGCATGATTTCGGCCACGGCCGGGTCGGTCGCCTCCTCCGCGGCGAGCTCGTAGCCTGCGGCCTCCTTCTTAGCCTTGCGTATCTCGCGCTCGAGCCGCCTCTGCTTCTGGCTCTCCTTGTACTGCCGGTTGCTCTCCTCGGTGTCGGGCCGGGGAGGGAGCGGGTCGCCGGGGAAGTGCGGGTAGAACTGGTGGCGGCAGTTGGCGCCGCAGAGCCCCTGCACCGTGCCGTAGCCGGTCTCCGCGTAGAAGTCGGGGTAGGTTACGCCGTCGATTGTCCGCTCGCCGGAGAGCGAGAACGCGCGGCCCTGCCAGACCTCGTGCGTCGGCCTCGCTCCCATATGGGCGGTGGTCTGGACGAGGTCGTGCCCGAACTCCTCCATGTGCTCGAGCGTCATGCGGGCCGCCGCCTGGTTCGCCTGCGTCATGGCGTGGCGCCGGATGGCGACGTCGACGCTGTTCCTGACGGTCAGGTTGCCGTCGCTGTCGACGTACTGGACGCTGTCGAGACCGTGCGCCAGCAGTTCCTCGACGCCCTGGGCGATGATCTCGTCGAGGGACTTGGTGCCGGTGGCGTACTCGGTCGTGGTCCAGGCGGAGACCTCGTACCACAGGCGGTTCGCGTTGTCGCCCATGGAGACGTTGTCACGCTCGACGATCATGGCGACGCCCACGGCCGCCTGCCGCGACTCTTCGGACAGGTCGGAGGCGGGGCGGCGGTAGTGGTCGGCGAGCCTCGAGGCGTCACGCGCGTTGGAGGTCTCGAGCAGGTCGTAGGTGAGCTCCACGGCCTGCTGCCCCACGACGGGGTTGTACGCCGCGAGGATGGCGTCTATCTCGCGCCGCTGCGAAGTGGACAGCTCCATGAGCCTGCGGCGGTCGGACGGCGAGAGGGTGCAGGAGAGCGCGTAGTACCTGAGGATCGTGCGCAGCATCTCCGAGGACAGGACGGCCTGCGCCCCGCCCAGCATCTCCCAGCTGTACTCCTCGAGCTCGTCCGGCGTCAGCATCAGAGCACCGGCAGGGTGGTGACCGCCTCGCCGGCCATGCGGCGCGCGGTCTCCTCGTCCTCGCCGTACCACCTGCTGCGGTACTCCCATGTGGCCATGATGCCGGACGCCACGTCGGTGCGGTCGGCGTCGCGGCGCGTGGAGTCGTCCTCGACGATCGCGTCGGGCAGCTTCACCCGGACGTGCCCCCTGCAGTCGGGCAGGTCGAGCCCGCCGATGGTGGCCATGACCTCGAGCACGGACTCGCAGACCTGCGTCATGGCGGCGACGAGCGGGCGGGCGTGCTTCTCGGCGTTGCGGAGCAGCACCTTCTCGGAGGATGCGACCTCCTTCGCGGTCTTGGCGATGCTGCCGGTCTCGTCGAGCGAGTAGTAGTCCTTGCCGAGGCCGCAGCGGAAGCCGAGGAGCTCGAGCGAGGTCTTGAGCGCGAGCCGGTTGTCTGTCATGCGGAGGTCGGGGTTGAACTCGAAGAAGCCGCCGTGGTTGGCGGCGGCGAGCGAGTCGTCGTCCTCGAAGGAGAGGAAGAGCTGCTGGTCCTTTGCCCGCGGCACCGTGTAGTTGCCGTACTGGTCGCGCTTCATGTACCGCTCGGGAATGCCGAGCATCTTCTGGCCGAGGTAGATGTCGCGGTGCATGTTGTCGATGGCGTCGTCGGCCGTGAGCACGGAGCCGAGTGCGCGGTCGAACACCGAGGCGCCGAACGGGGAGTCCCGCCAGTAGACGTTCTTCACGCCGGGACGCGTGAGCGCGAACGTCGGCGTGACGGTGCCGGTGGACACGCTCTCGGCGTATCCGGTACCCGTGTCGACTCGCTTGCCGTCGGCGCCGTAGTAGCGCGTGAGGATCTCGCGGGTGCCGTCCTCGGCACGTCGGTGGACGCACAGCTGCGTGACGTACCTGCCACGCAGGGTCGCGCTGCGGTAGAAGGCCGCCTCGTCGCATGCGTTGCCGTCGTAGGTGAGCGGCAGGATGTGGAGGGCGTCGTAGGACTCCGGGAGGATGCGGATGTCGCTCGAGGTCGTGCCGTCCTCCGGGATACCGTCGATGCGGAGCGCCCACGCGGCCGTGCCGCCCCACATCTCGTCCTCGACCACCTCGCGGGCGTTGACGATGAAGCCGGACTCGGAGAGCCAGTCCTGCAGTACGCCGTCGGCGGCCGCGAAGGTCTCGTCGGCATCGTCGTCGGAGCAGACGGTGACGAGGGTGTCGCGCTCGTTGACGAGGATGGAGGCCCAGTCCTCGCAGACCATCTCGGCGGGGTGGATGCTCGTGCGCTGGACCTTGAAGGTGTTGCCCTGGGAGTCCTCGTCCTCGTCGCTGTAGTAGGCCCCCGTCGCCGAGTACCACGCCCACCAGCGCGCGATCTCGTCGTCCATGGGGACGGTGACGTCGCCGTAGCCCAGCTCCTTCAGCCATGCCGTCCCCACGCCGGGGCGGGTGTTGCTCCTGTCCGACATCACGTCTCCTTCTTGTCGGCTATCACCGGCGACAGCGCGTAGCGCGTGGCGTCGATGGTGTGGTTGTCGCGGTCCGGGTACATTCTCAGCCCGCCGTCACCGTCGTCCTGGTACTCGTAGGCGCTGAACTCCTGCGCAGCGAGCATGCACGAGCGGTCGATGACGATGGCGGCGCGGGTCTGCAGCCAGTGGATGCCCGCATCGACGCTGCCCGGCCACTTCGGCGCGGCGACGGTGTGGACGCCGAGGGTGTTCCACGTCGCGATGCTCTTGGGGTCCGCCGAGTCGGCGAGCACGGTGTTCATCGGCTTGCGGGGGAGGAACACGGGGTTGCCGTCCTCGCCGGTCTCGGTCATAAGCTCCTTGGCGCGGGCGGTGGTCTGCTCGTCAGAGAGGCGGCGCCCGAAGGCCTCGTCGAAGATGTAGACGGTCCGGGTGCGGTTGTCGTAGGCGACGGAGACGAAGACCCACGGGTCGGTGGCGTAGCCCCAGTCGACGCCGCGCCTGACCCAGCGGAAGCCCACCCGCTCGTCCTGGGTGATCTCGCGCACCTGCACGTTCTGGAACACCTCGCCGTCCGTGCCCACGTCCTCGCCCAGGTACTCGTGCCTGTAGGCGAGCTCGTTGACGTCGCGCAGCGTCGCGGCATCGGCGAGGAACTGCTCGCCAAGCCACTCGTCAGGCACGTCGAGGTAGGAGGACGGGTAGACCCGCCTGCCGGGCAGGTCTGCCTTCGCCTCGCGGTTGATCCAGCTGGAATGGGAGCGCGGCGGGTTCCAGGAGCGGAAGCGCCACACGTCGCCCTGCCCGCGCGTGAACGTCTGGTTGACGGAGCGGATCTCGTCGGGCGAGAACTGGTCGGCCTCCTCGAACCACTCGGCGCACACGCGCCCGAAGGGAGGGGAGAACGACTTGTACTTCTCGGGCTCGTTGATGCCGAAGAAGTAGATCTTCTGGCCGGTCGACTTGCGCACGATCTCCATGGGCGAGACCGAGAAGGAGAACTCCCCGGAGCGCCCGAGCTGCGAGAGCGCCCACACCATCTTCGCGTACACGCTCGTGCGCAGGGTGTTCGCGACCTTGCGGAAACAGACCGCGTGGCCGTCGGGGACCATGTCGAGGATGCGCGGTATCTCGAGCGCGACCGTGGAGCTCTTGCCGGAGCCGCGCCCCCCGGGGAGGTCGTAGTCGGTGCACGGATGCGACGCCACGTCGCGGTGCATGGCGAGGAACGGCGGCGCGATCAGCATGGCGTAGTCGGCGGAGTGCTCGGCCGCCGCGTCCTCGTGCTCGGGCGGCAGCGCCTGCAGGAGCGTCTTGCCGATGGAGCTGACCGCGTTCACGGCGGTCTGGTTGAGCCCGTCGGCGTCCTGGGCGAGGCGGAACGTGCGGGCCATGCCGCCGATGACCTCGGCGCGGGTGATGACCGTGCGCTCGGCGGCCTCGGCCTGGAGCTCGTCTATGCGGGCGCGGACCTGCTCACGCGCCTCGAGCTTGCAGGCGAACTGGTCGACGGACTCCTGCTTCCACTTCGCGGTGTGAGGATACGCGCAGAGGGCCGCCTGCCGCTGCGTCTTCCCATCGGCGCGCTCGCGGCAGTACCTCTCCCATCTCGGGTTATGAAGCGGTCCGCACTTCTCCATGCTGAGAGTATCGGCAAGCCGTCACCCTCCTGCACTTCCCCGAGCATCCGGTCGGGCAGTCCCTGCAGCACGTCACGCCCTGCGCGAACGTGCACGGCACGAACCGGCAGGTGCCGCGCCCAGTGACCACGCACGCGGGATCGTACCCCGCCTCCCACATCAGCTCGTCGCCGATGGTCATCTGCTCCATCATCGTCAGCCCTCTCCGTCTATCCTGTCGAGCTCCGCCTGCAGCATCGCCGCCGCCTCCGCGTTGTCCAGCACCTTCCACAGCGAGGGGTCGGGGAAGCGCGGGTCGTAGGGCAGCACCTCGCACCCGAGCACCCGCGCCTCGATCGCGCAGCGCCCGACCGCGTAGCACCGCTCGTACCGGGCGACGGCGGGGAGCGCCCTCTCGCGGCTCCTGCCGGTGATGTGGTCTACGGCCCTGGCGTCGTCGCCGACCTTCGTCACCCGTCCGTAGAAACAGGTGCCGCGGTCCTTCTCCCGCTTGAACCGCTCCACGTAGGCGACGTCGACGGACAGGGGCAGGTAGACCGAAATGCCGAGGTGAGCGACCTTCCCGCAGGTCGAGGGGACGCCGCACACGAGGACGAGGTCGCGGTAGGCCGCGAGCCAGTCGTAGTGCTCGGGATGGAGGTTGTTGTGCACGAAGACGATCGCGTGGTCGCAGGCGCAACCCTCCTGGTTGATGGTCACCCAGCTCCTGTCGGTCTCGACCCTCGGGACGATGTTCCTCACGATCTCCTTCGAGTAGTAGAACGCGCCGTTGTAGCGGTCGGCCCCCATCCGCTCCCATCGCTCGCGGTACTCCGGCATGTCGTGGTCGTAGATCATCGTCTCCCCCTCCCGTAAGCGTCGCCCCTCTCGCACTCGCGCCTCAACCTGCGCGCCGCCCTGGCGAGCTTGGCGGCCGTCTGCTGCTCGCACCTGCCGCCCCTCTTGTCCCGCAGGTGGTACACGGTCGGCAGCGCGATCCCGGACTCGCGGGATATCCGCGCGACGCTCATGCCGTGGGCCACGAGCCACCTGATCGCCTCCTCGACCGGCTGCGCGTCGACGAGCTGGCCGGGCGCGATGTACGGGTGGTCGGCCTCGAGCGCCATGAGCGCCCTGTAGTTCCCGCGCCTCATGCGTCTGATCTGCCTGCCTGGGTTCCTCGGGTGCCCGTCGAGCAGGTAGTCGACCGCCTTCCTGTTGACGCCGGCCGCGGCGCAGATGCCCCGCTTCGTCCAGCCGTGCGCGAGCAGGTCGAGCACGTGGGTGCGGCACCTGCCGACGCAGTGGGCGCCGACCATGGCGTCCGCATCCATGCGCCGCCTGTGCTCCCTCTTCATCGCGGCGTTCTCGACCGAGTACTCCGCGTTGGCGACCCGGCACATGAAGCACCGGCAGCCCTGGACGTAGCGTCCGCGGCTCGGCCTGCCGCACGTCTTCAGCCCCTCGTTCATCGGTCCTCCTCGAAAAGGCTCAGCGTCTCGACCGGTTCCGGTCTCGGCGCCGGCTCGTGATACGTCTCCAGCGTTATCGCGTTCATGGGGTTGAATCTGAACGAGGCGCACTTCCTCTGGGCGTTCGCCTCGTGCTCGGTCAGGCATCTTCCGACGATGCCGCAGTAGAGGTCGCCGGGCGTGCACTCGTCGCAGTAGACGCACCTCACGGCTCGTCACCACCCGTGGCGGTACCTTGGTTGAACCTTGGCGATCTCCCCAGCGCCCTGAAGCCGAGCGGGTGCCGGCAGTCCGCGCCCTTCCTCCTGACCACGCTGCGGCCCTGCCCCTCGAGCTCGAGCCGGCACGTGCGCCAGCCGTCCAGCAGGTGCGTGCCGTCGGTCGAGAGCGGCACCTGCGCATGCGCGCAGCGTTCGCACGTCGCCCTCATGCGATCCTCTCCAACCTCGTCCTGCCGAAGCTCCGCGACCGTGCCGTGTAGGTCATGAGCGTCCCGACGGTGTAGCCGTTGCGCTCCGCGAGGTCCGGTATCGTCCCGACGTCGACCTCCTCGCCGTCGACGTAGAGCCGGTACACCGCGGGGGGCCTGCCCTGGGCCCTCTTCCCCTGCCCGGGCTCCGGCGCCTCGGTCCTCTCGACGGTCACGGAGGTGCCGTGCCTCGCCACGTAGAGCGGGAGCCGGTGACGGGCGACGAGCTGCATGCCGTAGGAGCGCATGTGGTCGGCGACGTGGACGCTCCCCGTCCTGATGGTGACCGGGACGCCGGTCGCGCTGACCGTGCTGATGACCTCGGCGACCTGCCTCTGCCTCGCGCCGCTGCCGTACGTCTTCGTCATCGTCGGCCTCCCGTCACCGACCCGTCGCCGCGCCTGCGCCACCATGGGCACGAGGCGCATGCCATGAGGTCGTCGGTGTCGTCGACGGCGGTGATGTGGGGGTGTTCCCGCAGGAGGACCCGCAGGCATGCCGTCCAGTGGTCACACTCCACGCCGATCTGCGGGTCGGGGGGTCGGTTCTGGTCTCTCATCGTCTCGTCCTCCGGAAGTTTTCCACAGGGCCCTGTTTCTACCCTGAGGTGGTTATCAGTTGTATTCATTCATTCATTCATTCATTCATTAAGCTTTTTGCCCCCCGGTATAACCCCGGGTATAAACCCCCGGGTCAAACCCCGGGGTTATCCTTCCCATCCTTCTTCGGTCGCCCGCCCTTCTTGCCGTTGAGGTAGTTCGCCTCCATCTGCTCGCGGCGCCTGAGGAACGAGTCGGACATGACCTTCCCGCGGTCGAGCATGTCAGCGTCGATGAGGCCGATCTTGGCGAGGGTCGCGAGGAAGGCCTCGAGCAGCCGCGCGTTCGAGAACCTGAGCTCGCGCCTGATGGTCGCGGTCGCTCCCGGCTGCGCCAGGTCGATGAAGCCGTCCGACGACCGGGCGAACAGCTCGAGGAGCATCCAGTAGCGGCCGTATGCCGCCATGCCCGACTCCTCGACAAGCGCGATGCACTTTGGGTCGCACGAGGCGTCCACGTCGTGCGGGATGTAGGTCATGTTGAACTCGCGTGCCATGTGCGGACCTCCTTAGAACGGTATGTCCGCGTCGCTGTAGGCGTCGCCGACCGCCTGGACCGGCTGGGCGTACTGCACGGGTTGCTGCGGTTGCACCTGCGGGTAGACCGGCTGTTGCACCGGCTGCTGCGCGGCGTATGAGGCCGTCTGCGGTGCCTGGACCGGCTGGGCGTACTGCTGCGGGGCCGTCTGCGTGGGCTGCTGGCCATCCTCGCGCCTCGGGGTGATGAACTCGATCTCGTTCACCGTGACGTCGACCTTGGAGCGGTTCTGCCCCGTGTCCCTGTCCTGCCACTGGTGCCAGTGGAGCCTGCCCTCTATGGCGACCTTCATGCCCTTGGCGAGGTAGCGGGCGAGCGACTCCGCACGGTTGCCGAACACCGTGCAGTCGAAGAAGTTCGGTACGTCCTCCCACTGCTCCGTCTGCGGGTTCCTCTTCCGGTCGTTCACCGCGATGCCGAAGTCGAGCACGCTCGTGCCGTTGGGGAGCGACTTCAGCTCCGGGTCGCGGGTGAGGTTGCCCGTGAGAAGTACCTTGTTGATGCTCATGATTCCTCCTCTCCCATGGCCGCGAGCACGTCGCTGATGGACGGCTGCGACGTCGTCACGTGCCTGCACACGTCGAGGTGCGAGCAGGTGACGACGGTTTCGTCTTCCTCACCGGTCTCGTTGCTGAACCCGCGCGTGCGGTAGTGCCAGTCGATGTCGAACCTGCCGCAGTCCAGGCAGTGAGGCCTGAGCTCGATGATCGCTCCCATCAGAACTCCTCTCCATCCGACACGTACTCGGGTTCCGCGTCGTCTTCCGGCGGCTCCCACGTGTTCTCGTCGGTTGTGCCGGTGGGTTCCGTCTCTTGAGACCCCGTTACCCGTTGGGTAATCTCCGCCTCGACCTCGATGACGTCCGAGGGAAGGTTCGCCTGGTCGATGCCCATCTCTGAGCTGTCGTAAAGCCCCTGCAGGCGGTCGGGGAAAGCCTCACGGAGCGCGTGGACGAGCGCCACCTTGCGGATCATCGTCCCCGGCATCCTCGCCCACTGGCCGCTCGGGGAGCCGTCCTTCTTCTTCCCCATGTACTCCGCGAGCGACACCTCCTCGAAGTAGGGGTGGCTGCGGTTCTTCTTGTGTACGCGGCACCAGCCACCGACGAGGGCCTCGCCCTGGAGCACCATCGACCCGTCGCGGCGGACGAGCTCGCCGTTCGGCGTGATGACCGTGACGCCCGCGTCCATGCCGTCGTAGTCCGGGTCGGCCTCCGCACGCTTGGTGAACACGTCCTTGCCGACGATCATCGTCGCGGGGTTGGAGCCGTACTTCACGAGGTAGGCCTCGCGGATGAAGGGGTTGAGGTGCTGTGCCTTGCACAGGGCGATGAAGTCGAAGCACTCCTGTGCCGTGACGTTCTGGTTCTTCGCGACCTGGTCGCGGACGAGTGACGGCGAGAGGGCGAGCGTCTGGTCGCCCCAGCTGTACCTCACGATCTGGTTATCGTTCATCTGGAACCTCCACCCTCCTCGTCTCCAGCGGCCTGCCGTGGATGCCCATGCGCCTGCACGCCGCGACGAGGTCCTTCTTCTGCTCGTCGGTCATGTCGTAGAAGACGTAGAGGGACTCCACGCGGATGCGCATCTGCTGCGGTTCCCGGGCGGGTTCCGGTGCGGCCTGTGCTGGCTGCGGCACGGGTTCCTGCGCCTGGGCGGCCTCCTGCTCCTTCCTCTGCCTCTCGAGGGCGTGGGCGCGGTCCTCGGCCGCCTGGAGCTCCTGCGCGTGCGAGATGGCCGCCTGGGCGTCGAGGGTGCGGAAGTACTCCGCCTTTGCCTCGGTCTCCTTGGGAAGGCTCAGCGACGCTATGAGCGCCTCGCCCTCGGCGATCCCGTCGACCTTGGCGCGCATCGCCTCGACGGCCTTGCCCTCTGAGAGGTCGCGCTTGAGCCATGACGCGTCCTCGATGCGGTCGAACGGCACGAGGGGGGCGTCCTGCCCTTCCAGCGGGAGCGCGATGGCGGGGGCGTAGTCGGCGTAGGCGTCGCGCAGCACCTTCCTGCGGGCGTCGCGCCAGTCCTCCTCGTATGCGCCGATGGCGTCCTTCATGCGGTTCTCGAGCAGCTTGGCGGGCTCGAGGATGTCCTTGACCCGTTGCTCGAACTCCGCGAGCGGGGCCGTGTAGGCCTCCTTGACCTTCTTCCTCTCGGCGTCGATGCCCGAGATCATCTTCCTCAGCGCCGTGCGGTCGCGCTTCGCCTGGGCGTACTGGCCCTCCTCGTGGATGGGCTCCACGCCGTACTCCGCGAGCTGCGCGTCGACGTAGGCCTTGACGGCCCCGAAGTTCGCCTCGACGACGCTGCCCGGCACGGCCCGCGACACGACGAGCTCGTTGGCCGGCGCGTCCTCCACGACCTCGGCCTCGACGGGTACCGCCTCGACCTCGGTGAACTCGATCTCCTCAAGTTTCAATTCGTTTCCTCCCGTTCTCGTCACCCGCGTTTGTTTCACCGGTTTATTTCATCCTGCCGCGGGTGGTCGTTTTCCGCCTGTGGGCGGCTTGCGCGGGTTGGAGCCGGTCTGCTCGCGTGCCCTCTGCACGCGTTTCTTCCACCGGTTCGCCGCCCTTGTCTCGCGTGCGAGCTCCTCCCGCTCGCGCTCCTTGACGGCCTCCATGTCCGCCTTCGCCACCGCCTCGGCGTACCTCTCGCGGTGCGCGGCCACGCGCTCCCGCATCCTGCAGACGGGGCAGAGCCCGTCGGCGTCGACCTCGGTGCGCCACGTCGCGCAGCCGTCGCACCAGACCGGTCCCTGCCGGTACCTGAGCGAGACGCCCATACGCGACGCCTTGACCCGGACGGCCCCGACGCTCCTGCCGAGCACCCCCGCGATCTCCGCTGGGGGTACCGTCCCGGCGAGCGCGGCGAGCGCGTCCTCCTCGGCGGTGGTCCATCCCTCCATCCCGCACGCCTCCCGTCCCGTGGTATGATTGGTCTGGTCTTGGGTCGGGGCGGTCTCGCGGCATGCGGGACCGTTCTCCATCTACGGGTACATGCCCATCCGGCGCTCACCTCCCTCCTCGCGCTGGCGGTCGTGCCAGTCGTCGGCCATGTGCCACCGGTAGTCCTCGGACCGCCTGAGTTCCCACAGGTACTCCCGGTAGGTCATCGACTCCTCGCCGTCCGTCACCATCAGCTCGCCGGTGAAGACGTCGCGGTAGCGTGTCAGGCTGCCGTCACCAGTCATTGCGTTCGACCTCCTCGATGAAGACCTCGAGCCTGTACGGTCCGCCCTTCGGCTCCAGCACGATCAGGTCGTGCAGCTCCACGACGTGCTTAGGGCCGTCGTCGTGGATGCAGCTCGCGTCCTGCATCGCGTCGAGCAGGCACTTGCGGGCGAAGCCCGATATGTTGTCGAGGTCGCGGTACTGGTTGTTCCCTGCCTTCGGCTCGAAGAACCGCAGGGTGATGCGTATGGGGTTCCCGTATCTCGGCACCTTCTGCGCCTTCAGCTCCCATGCCAGCTCGTCGGTGAGGTCCTTCTTCATCTTGTGGCCGACCTGCGGTTTCGTGCGGCAGCTGCGCGTGTACTCGTTCATCCCCGGCATCTTGCCGACGTGCACGAACGCCGGCCTCATAGCCCGTCCACCTTGCTCTGACGCATCGCGAAGACGCCCTTGAGGTCGGGGTTCTCGCGCTCGATCATGCGCGCGAGCGGGGCCCGCAGGGTGTTGTTGACCTTGAAGTCGCCGACCCGGTAGCTGACGCGCACCTCCGGGCTGTAGCGGATGGTCTCCGCCAGCTGCGCGATGCTCGTCCTCTTGCCGTGGCGCATGGCGTCGCGTGCAAGCGCGACCATGCAGCCGTAGGCCTCCGGGTTGCGTCGTCTCCATTCCTCGGCCATCTCGCGTATGTCCTCGGCGTTGCGGGCACCCGGCCTGCTGGCATCGGTCCACAGGTCCATCTGGACGGCCTCCATCACATGACCCCCATCATCATCGAGACGAAGACGCATGCGAACGGCACCATGGCGAGGATCGCTGCGAACTCCAGCGCCTCGAACCACCCGTGCTCGTCCTCCATGCGGTCCCACCACGCCGAGAACGCCCTAAGCCTCCCGAGCATCTGAAGCCTCCCTTCGGAGCTCCTCGACCCTCGCGCGGATGCGCGGGTCGCGACAATCGCGCCTGACGGCGGTGAGCAGCGTGTCGAGGAGCGCGTCGCGCGCATGTCCCGGCAGCTTGACCACGTCGGGCCTGCCGACCGTCTCCACGGTCATCTGGGCTGTCGTCATCCCCTCACCGCCCTTCTCGCATCCTCTTCCGTGATTGCCCAAGCCAGGGCACCGCATTCGAGGCATTCGGCGTTGTAGTTCTCGGGGTCATCCATCAGCCCGTAGCATCCGCAGTAGCCGTTGCCGTCCTCATCGTGGAACTCGACACCGGAGGAGTACGCGCGGTAGCATTCGGGCGAAAGCGGCCTGCCACGCAGCCTTTCACGACCGAACTTCGTCATGACTGCACCAGCCTTCTTCCGCACATAGGGCAGAAGCAAACGTCGAACTGCGCCATTCCCTCGCGCGAGTTGTCGTACCTGAAGACTCCGTCCTGGTCGCCAATTCGATACGGAATCGCCTCTTCCCATGTCGCGGTTTCATTCACGATCAGACGCGCGCTAAAGGCCGTCCCGTTTTTGTCCTCCCATACAGTCAGATTCATGCTGTCGTTGGAGTCGAGGCCGAGAACCTCTTCGCCTTCCAACATGGTGTCGCCGTCCACATGGTCGACCGCGACCACAGCGCAGAACGTGCAGGTATCCTGTCCGTCCATTACTTCCTCCCTTCGTAGTGAGACTCCGCGCGACAGGCGAGTACATCGAGGCTGCAGTCCATTGCGTCGGCCATGGCTACGGCCTTATCAAGGCCCATAACCCTGTCACCGATTTCGTAATGCGCAATCGAATCAACTGTCAGCCCTGCCCGTTTGGCGAGCTCCTCCTGGTTGATGCCCATGTCCATTCGGATGCTCTTGATCCTTCGACCTACTGCCTCCTTGTTGAAGGGCATTGCCTTCTCCTCTCAAAATCTACATTCAAACTGTTGCTACGACATTATAACAACAGTTTACTGTAGAAATCAAGGGAAAACACAATGTTTTCTTGTGTTTCCTACAACCAGCCTGTAATATTCGCTATCAAGAGAGAGGCGGAATATGGAGCTGCAACTAAAGAGATTGAGAAAAGAGTTTGGTTACAAAACCCAAGGCGAACTTGCCGTAGCCCTTGGCGTCCCTGAGCGACGCTATGCATCATGGGAGCGCGGAGAGGTGATGATGAACCTTGAACAGGCATGTCGAATCTGCGACGTGCTGGGTTGCACTCTTGATGAGCTTGTGGGGCGGGGTTTCTCGAAGCCCATCACCAACTATGCAGACGAGGGTCAGCGGCACCTCGATGAGGTGTACGGTGCCCTCTCCGACGAGGGCCGGGAGAAGGTCGTCGGCTACGCGGAGGACATAGCCTTCGCGCACCCACGGGATAGGGGCGAGGGTGATGTCGATGCGGGAGCTGTGGAGACGGCGTAACATGGATGCTAAGGATGAAAGGAAAGGAGGGCATCTATGAGCCCAGAGGCATTGCTGGAAGAGGTGTTCCAGCCCGATGCGACACTGTCGCCCTATGAGGAGATGCTCGCCTTCGAGTATCTGTATTCGATGGACGGC
>Ga0310695_10003650_pt1 | contig 29779 bp, 29 predicted proteins | sample RumenRJG_04DNA_FD_203882 | JGI IMG/M metagenome (GOLD analysis project Ga0310695, IMG submission 203882) | Bovine rumen microbial communities from Lethbridge, Alberta, Canada - RJG_04 (v2) (version 2) | ecosystem: Host-associated > Mammals > Digestive system > Stomach > Rumen | place: Canada...
CCGTATATGTGGGAGACATCCAGAAGGACTCCGACGCCGCGCACGGGGCTGGCATCCCCTGCATATGGGCTGCATACGGCTTCGGCGAGATAAACGACGCGATCGCGAGGATAGACAGCTTTGACGCTCTTCCGGGCGTGCTTGAAGAGCTCGGATACATAAAATAAGCGAGACTTTTCGGAAAGGCCTGAAATAAAATGAAACTCAACAACAAGCGTACCGTACTGGTCGGACTCGCGTTCCTGTCGATCTGCGCTTTCTGGCAGATGTACGACAGCGTGATCCCGCTGATGCTGACAAAGACGTTCCACCTGCACGAGACCTACTCGGGAGCCATCATGGCGGCAGACAACATACTGGCTCTCTTTCTGCTGCCGTTCTTCGGAACTCTTTCCGACAGGACGACTGCAAAGTCCGGAAAGAGGACGCCGTACATCGTTCTGGGCACGGCTGCCGCAGTCATACTGCTGAACATCCTTCCGCTGATAGACAACTCGTACTATGCCGAGCCGGCAAGGGGCAAGATGATCGCATTCGTGATGCTGCTCGGACTGCTGCTCATCGCGATGGGCACATACAGATCGCCGGCAGTCGCTCTGATGCCCGATGTCACGCCGAAGCCTCTGCGCTCGCGCGGAAACGCCATCATCAACCTGATGGGAGCTGTCGGAGGCATCATCTACCTGGCGGTGGCGGCGGTGATGTACCCGAATTCCAAGGTGCATGGCCTCGAGCATGTCAACTACCAGCCTCTCTTCATCGTAGTCGCCGCCATCATGGTGGTATCCATACTCGTGATGAGGCTGACCATAAACGAGCCGAAGCTCGTCGAAGAGAACAGAAAACTTGAGGCTGAGCACCCTGAGTGGAACCTTGCCGAAGACGACGGTTCGGGCAATCAGGTGCTTCCTCCGGCGGTAAAAAGGAGTCTGGCGTTCCTTCTCGCGTCGATCGCTTTATGGTTCATCGGCTACAACGGCATAACGACCTGGTTCACGACATACGTTGACAAGGTGATGGGCCAGGGCCTCGGCGGAGCATCGACATGCCTTCTGATAGCGACGGGAGGAGCCATCATCTCCTATATCCCTATCGGAAGCCTTGCGCATAAAGTCGGACGCAAAAGGACCATTATGATCGGCATACTGATACTGGCGGCGTGCTTCATGGCCTGCCACTTCCTGACGACCTCGTACGACAGTATAAACGCGATAATGTTCGTCGTATTCGCGCTCATCGGATTCGCCTGGGCTGCGATAAACGTCAATTCGCTGCCGATGGTGGTAGAGATGTGCAAGGGCTCGGATATCGGCAAGTTCACGGGCTACTATTACGCGTCGTCGATGGCCGCCCAGGTAGTCACGCCCATACTCGCGGGCTTTCTGATGAGGAACGTGAGCTACAGGGTGCTCTTCCCTTACGCCTCGCTCTTCGTGCTGGCGAGCTTTGCGACCATGACCATGGTGAAGCACGGAGACGCCGCGCCTGAGGTAAAGCACGGGCTTGAAGCGTTTGAGGACATGGAAGACTGAAAAGAAGACTAAGAGAAGACTGAAATGGATAAAAGAAACAATAAACTGGCAGACATGTATGCGCACAGGGGCTACCACGACAAGCCGCAGATCCCCGAGAACTCGATGGCGGCCTTCAGGCGCGCGATAAGATACGGACTGCCGACGGAGATAGACGTCCACCTCATAGCGGACGGCTCGCTCGTCATCTTCCACGATGAGGAGCTCGAGAGGGAGACCGGAGTGAAGGGGATAATAGAGGACTACGATATAACGAATCTCAGGAAGCTCAGGCTCGAAGGCACGGACGAGCTTATACCGACATTCGACGAGGTGCTCGCGCTGTACGAGGAAACGGGCCTGCCCCTCCTGATAGAACTCAAGGTCAACAGAGGCAATTACGGACCGCTCACGAGGGCGGTCGCCGAGAGGCTCGACAGCTACACAGGACCGTTCGCCCTGCAGAGCTTCGATCCGAGGGTGCTGCTGGAGCTGAAAAAGATCAGGCCGCATTTCATGAGGGGGCAGCTCGCAAAGGACTTCCGCAAAAAGAAAGAAGACCTGCCGTTCTACCAGATACCGCTTCTGACGAACATGGCCCTGAACCGCCTGACAAAGCCGGATTTCATTTCATACAAATTCAAGGACAGGGACAACAGAGCCCTGAGGCGCAGAGTGGACAAGGGAGGCACGACGGAGGCGTCGTGGACCATACGCTCGGCAAAGGCTCTGAAGGACGCGATAAAGGCGGGATGCATCCCTATTTTCGAAAAGATAGAACCGGAAGATCTCAGGGAGATCCTGGGAATCGAAGAAAAGGAGAACGGAAATGACTAAAGCAGACAGAAAGATGAAAAAACTCATGAAGAAGGAGATGCGCCGCAAAAGAGCCAGAGGGATAGGCGCTTTCGCCGGCACGGCGACGGCTTTTGCCATACTCGGACTTCTGTACGGCGATGACATGAAAAAAGAAGCAAAGCTTGCTGTCGATGAGGCGAAGTCAAAGCTCGGGCTGTAGCGGGGAGAACGTATGAGAAACAAGAGAAGAGACGGAGTCAGAGTAACGGGACTTGACGGATTCCACAACATACTCCCGTATATCATGCCTAAAAGGACAGAGGCGGAGGTGTCGATGACAGAGCAGTTCGACGTCACCGACCTTGTGAAGTACATGAAGGAGAGGAATGAAGAGGAAGGGACGAACCTGAAGATATTCCACGCGATATGCACCGCAGTCGCCAGGACGATATATCACAGGCCGAAGCTCAACTGGTTCATCTCCGGAAGAAGATTCTACGAGAGAAAGGACATCACGCTCTCGTTCGTGGTGAAGCAGAAGTTCAGGGACGATGCGGACGAGTCGCTGATGTTCCTGAAGGTCGAGCCTGACATGAATCTGGATTCCATCTCGAAGATGATACTCGGGGACGTCGAGAAGGTCCGCAGGGAGAAGTCCAACGACCTCGACAGGCTCATGGACTTCGTCGGGAGCCTTCCGAGGCCGGTCCTTGAAGTCTTCTTCGGCTCTCTCAGAGTGCTTGAATATCACGGGATCATGCCGGAGGCTCTTACCGCCGGCGACCCGAATTACTCATCTGTGCTTCTGGCCAATCTCGGATCGATCGGCGCGGACTCGTGCTATCATCATCTGAACAATTACGGCACATGCTCGTTCATGATCACCATAGGCGTGCTCCACAGGGAGCAGAAGCTCATGTACGACGGGACATGGCAGGAGAGAGACGTGATAAACTGCACGTTCACGATCGACGAGAGGCTGTCCGACGGCTTCTACAACGCGAAGTCGCTCAGGATAGCGAAATATCTTCTTGAGCATCCGGAATCGCTCGCCGAAGAGATAAGGATGCCTGTGCCTGTGGAAATCTGACCGGGAGCAGAAGAAGGAGCTGACAGGAAAGAAAGGACTGTGTGATGAGCAGAAAGGACAGAAAAGACAAAGAGCCGGGCGCGGCAGGAAAGTTTCTGAGAAAGCTGGGCTGGTGGAGGATACCTCTGATCGTCGTGCTGTTTGCGGCATTTATCTTCGTTCTGTCGAACGCCGTCAACTACGGGATCACCATTGCCACAAGAAGCTACATCCGCAGCTTTGATCCGGTCGACTACAGCGGCGTGGACAGAGTGGCGCCCGAGCTCGACGAAAAGACCGGATACTATACCTTCACCACTGACAGAGACCTCAGGATCATGGTGCTCACGGACCTGCACATAGGGGGAGGCATCTCGAGCATCAAAGAGGACCGCAAGGCCATCAAAGAGATCATAGAGATGCTGCACAAGGAGAAGCCCGACCTCGTTATACTGGACGGGGACAACACCTTCGCGGTCCCGGGGCCGGTATACAACGGGGGCGGCACGCTCAACAACCGCATGGCCGGACGCAGCGTGATCGATATCTTCGAATCGCAGGGAGTGTACTTCTCGACCGTGTTCGGGAACCACGACACCGAGGTCTTCGGATATACGAACAGGGACAAGCTGGGCGAGCTCTACATGCAGGACAGGTTCGAATACTGCATATTCGATCAGAACTATACTGACGGAGCAGAGCTTCCGGCTGTCACGAACCAGATCATACTCGTAAAGAACACGAAGGGCGACATCTCCAAGTGCCTTCTGCTGATCGACAGCAACGCCTATGTGGATGACTCCATACAGGCAGTCCTCAACTGGGATTACGACATCATAAGGGACGGGGAGGTCGAGTGGGCGGCAAAAGCCATTAAAGACCTCGGCAGTCCGAAGACTGTCGCGTTCTTCCACATCCCTACGAGCGAATACAGGATAGCCTACGAGGACCTCGAGGCGAACGGATTTGAGGACACAGAGGATACGAAATACATCAGCGGCGTCTGGGATGAGAAGGTGGATGAGAACACGCACAGCCGCATCTGGCACGGAGGGATAGCGAATACCGATGTGCCGCTCGCCGACATCGACAGGTTCTTCGAGACTCTCGGTCCCGACGGCATGAACGTGCTCGAGGCCTGCTACTGCGGACACGACCATGTCAACAACTCCTGGGTCAATTACAGAGGCGTGGATCTCATCTACTGCTACTCGATAGACAACCTCGCCTACGAGGACATCATATACTCGGGACTCCAGAGGGGAGCGACCATAGTCACGATCTCGCCTGACGGAAAGAGGACGACCGAATTCAAAAACGCGTATCTCGACTACGGCCTCCCGACCGAGACGGACGGTTTTGAGATGTACACCGACAGGTACCTGTTCGAAGGCGCCGCGCCTGAGAAGCCTGAGAAGTGACGGTGGCCGGCAAGTACCGCATGAGGAAGAACTGATGCAGACGCAGACAAAGCTCGGAAAGAAATTCTGGATATCCATGCTCATATTCGGCCTGATGGGGCAGGTCGCGTGGGTCGTCGAGAACATGTATTTCAACGTGTTCATATACAAGATGTTCCACGCCACGCCGGCAGACATCTCGGCCATGGTCATGGCGAGCGCCGTTACCGCGGCCCTTACCACGATCGTGATGGGGGCCGTCTCCGACAAGGTCGGAAAGAGAAAGGCCTTCATGAGCGCCGGCTATATCATCTGGGGCATCAGCATCATCAGCTTCGCTTACATAAAGAGCATCATGCTCACGATAGTCATGGACTGCGTGATGACATACTTCGGATCGACCGCCAACGACGCCGCGTATAACGCCTGGCTTACCGACAGGGGCGATTCGACCAACAGAGGGAAGATAGAGGGAGTCAATTCCATGATGCCGCTGATCGCGATACTCGTGGTCTTCGGAGGCTTCATGAACTTCAACCTCGACACTCACGAGGCGTGGGCGACGATCTACTATATCATCGGCATAACGACGACCCTGATCGGCATCTCGGGATGGTTCCTGATCGAAGACGCGCCGGATCTGAGACCCGTCAAAGAGAGCCTCGTCGAGACTCTGGCGTACAGCTTCAGACCGTCGGTCGCAAAAGAAAACAGAACTCTTTATATGGCGCTTCTGAACTTCGCGGTCTTCGGGACGTCGATACAGGTATTCATGCCTTATCTGCTGATCTACTACGAGAAGACCCTGGGCATGGACAACTATGTCCTCATATTCGCTCCGGCGATACTTATTGCAGCGGTGATAACAGTTTTCTACGGAAGGCTGTACGACAGCTCCGGATTCATGAAGAGCATCATGCCTGTGTGCGCGATGCTCGCGTGCGGCTACGCTTTTCTGTACTTCACGAGGACGACGCTGCCTGTATTCATCGGCTCGCTTCTGATGATGGCGGGCTATCTGACGGGCATGTCGATATTCGGGGCCGTGATAAGGGACAACATCCCGGAGGGCAGATCCGGGCAGTTCCAGGGGGTCAGGATAATCGGCCAGGTCTTCATACCGGGGCTGATCGGTCCTGCGATAGGAGCCTGGGTGCTGAGAGACGCCGAGATGATATCGAACAGCGACGGCACGGAATCCTTCCTGCCCGATGCGGGGATATGGTCCGCCGCGGCCGCTGTACTGGCGGTGCTGGTGGTTACTCTGCTCCTGACGATGAGAAACAGAGCATCAGGATCACCCGGAAAGGACTGAAAGAGAGTAAGGGGACAGACACAGAATGGCAGGACCGGGATCTGGACCGGGCCGGATGGGCCCGGCGCGCTTCCTGACTGAGGAAGAAAAAAAGAATATGCCGAAGGTGACGAAGGTGCTGCTGGCCAGGGTCATACTGAAGGATCCGAAGATACTGATACTCGACGAGGCTACTTCGGCGCTGGACTCTATCTCCGAGAACGCCATACAGGACGCGCTCGAAAAAATGATGGTGGGGCGCACCAGCATAGTCATAGCGCACCGCCTGTCCACCGTGCTGAAGGCCGACCGCATACTCGTCGTAAGAGGAGGCGTCATCGCCGAGCAGGGCACACACGAAGAGCTGCTCGCCCTCGGCGGGATATACAATGAGCTCTACGAGACGCAGTTCAGACAGGCGATCGACAGCGAGTCCTCGAGAGAGGACGGCGGACTGGATATCGATACGCTGTCGACACAGTACAGGGTGAAGCGTATAAATGAAGAGGACATTTCTGCGGTCTACAGGCTGGCGAAATCCAATTCGAAGTATTACGAATACCTCCATACTGTTCCGACCCGCGAGAGTCTTACGGAGGTCATAACGAAGCTCCCGGACGGGACGTCGCTGGGAAGCAAGTATTTCGTGGGATTTTATAACTCAGATGATATGCTTGTGGCCGTGATGGATCTCATCACCGGATACCCTGAGGCCGACGACGCTTTCATCGGGTGGCTCATGGTGGACGGCGCGATGCAGGGACGGGGCATAGGCTCTGACATATTTGCCGATGTGCGCGCCGCAATGAAAGCCGCGGGCTTCGACTACATTGCGCTCGCCGTCGTAAAGGAGAACAAGGAAGCCCTTAAATTCTGGAAGGATCAGGGCTTCGGTATAAAGAAGGAAACTGTCAGCGATGACGGATATGCGGTTTACATAATGGAGAGAGACATATAAGATGTGTAAGGGTCTGATTTTCAGAAAGGCCGGCAGGGGTGACCTGGACGCCATCTGCAGGATATATGAAAGATCACATGACGCCGAAGAAGCGGGTCTCACGACCACGGGATGGCTGCGGGGAGTCTATCCGGTGAGAGCCATCGCGGAGGCGGCGCTGGACAGAGACGACATGTACGTCGCCGTGAGGGACGGCAGAGTGATCGCGACGGGAGTGATCAATCAGATACAGGTCGATGTGTATTACGGCTGCGACTGGAAGTACAGGGCGGCTGATGAAGAGGTCTCGGTCCTGCATACGCTCGCGGTCGATCCCGATGCCAGAGGCATGGGCACAGGACCTGCATTCGTGAAGTTCTGGGAGAAGCTCGCCGCAGAGCAGGGATGCAGCGTGCTGAGGATAGATACCAACGCGAGAAACAGACGGGCGAGAGAGATGTATGCGAAGCTCGGCTACATCGAGACGGACATCGTGCCGACGGTGTTCAACGGCATACCGGGAGTAGACCTCGTGCTCATGGAAAAGAAACTGTAAATACGCAGAGATACACGAAAGGGAAGGGAGAAAGATGATAGTTCTGAACGTGACTTACAAATGCAGTCCGGACCGGGGCAGAAGATTCCTCGAGGCCATATGGACCGAAAAACTGGACGAGGCCTGCAGGGCCGAGGAGGGCAACATCAAATACGACTACTATTATCCGGTGGCGGAGACTGATGAGATCCTGCTTGTCGAGAAGTGGCGCGATGCGGATGCGCTCGCAAAACACATGGAGGAGCCTCACTTCAAACGCCTCGGGCAGATCAAAGAGGGCTTCGGCATAGAGACCGTCATCGAGAAGTTTATTACGGAATAGAGGTCTGACGGAATGAAGAAACTGACGCCTGTAGGCATATGGCACTACATAAGGCTTACTTACAGATCGGCTCTGTTCATACTGCTGCTGATCATGTACATAAGGTACAGGTTCAGCCACGGTGAGCCGCTCATCATAGGGATAGAAAAGGTCCCTACGCTGCTTGTCGTGGTGTGGGCGGTGTTCGTGGTGGAGATGATCACGAGGTTCTTTCCGTCGCGTCTCGAGAGCCCGGGCTGCCAGAAGCAGTTCGCGAGGAACTACATAAAGTCGGGAAGGACTGATATAGTGATCCCCGACAATAACGCTACCGTTCTGGTCCTGATGATATGGATCGTGTTCAACGGCATATTCGGAGCCCTCCACATGGCGGGGATACTCGACGACGGGATCATGATCCTTCTGTGCAGCGCGTATTCGGTGTGCGACATGATATGTATACTGTTCTTCTGCCCGTTCCAGACCTGGTTCCTGAAGAACAAGTGCTGCGCGGCATGCAGGATATACAACTGGGATTACGCGATGATGTTCACGCCGCTATTCTTTGTCGAGAAGAGCTATACATGGAGCCTGCTGCTGCTCTCCATAGCTCTGCTCGCGCGATGGGAGATCACGTTCTACAGACATCCGGAAAGGTTCTCCGAGAACACGAACGACTATCTGAAATGCAGCAACTGCACTGAAAAGCTCTGCGCTCACAAGCGTCAGCTCAGAGGCTTCTGGAAAGATCTCGAGAAGTACACGTCAGAGCGCGTGAAGCGTCTGAAAAAGGATGATGCCGAAGAACCGAAAGCGTCGATCAAAGCATGAGCCAGATAAGTATTTTTGAAAGCGAAAGCAACAACAGCCAGCCTCTCGCTGCGAGGATGCGTCCGAGGGATCTCGATGAGTTCGCCGGTCAGCAGCACCTCGTGGGAGAGGGAAAGGTGCTGCGCAATCTCATAGAACGCGACAGCATATCCTCCATGATATTCTGGGGCCCGCCGGGAGTAGGCAAGACCACCCTGGCCCAGATAATCGCGGCGAGGACCGATGCTCAGTTCATAACCTTCAGCGCGGTCACGAGCGGCATAAAGGAGATAAAGACGGTGATGCAGCAGGCCGACAAAATGACGGCCATAGGAGCGCGCACCATAGTTTTCGTGGATGAGATACACCGCTTCAACAAGGCCCAGCAGGACGCCTTTCTGCCGTTCGTCGAGAAGGGCAGCATCATACTGATCGGAGCGACGACGGAGAATCCCTCGTTCGAGGTGAACGGGGCTCTGCTCTCGCGCTGCAAGGTCTTCGTGCTGCATCAGCTGACGGCTGACGACATAGCGGAGCTCATAAGGAACGCCGTAAGGGACCCGAGGGGCTTCGGAGACCAGGACCTCAGGATAAGCGGGGACGTCATCGGCGCTCTCGCCGGCTTTGCCAACGGCGATGCAAGGACGGCGCTTTCGACTCTCGAGATGATGGTGCTGAACGCCGATCATTCGGCTGATCCTTCGGACGGACATGAGATAATAACGGTCACGACAGAGGACTTCGAGCAGTGCACTTCGAGAAAGTCCCTGCTCTACGACAAACAGGGCGAGGAGCACTACAACCTCATATCGGCCCTGCACAAGTCCATGAGGAACTCCGACGCCGATGCAGCGGTCTACTGGCTCGCGAGGATGCTCGAGTCGGGCGAGGACCCGATGTACATCGCGCGGCGGGTGACGCGCTTTGCGGCGGAGGATGTAGGCCTCGCCGATCCGAGAGCTCTGGAGCTCTCGGTCGCGGCATTCCAGGCCTGCCATCTCATCGGAATGCCGGAGTGCAGCGTGCACCTCACCGAGGCCGTCATATACAACGCGCTCGCGCCGAAGTCCAACGCCATGGAAGTCGCCTACATGCAGGCTGCGAAGGATGCCAATGAGCACATAGCCGAGCCGGTGCCTCTGCAGATAAGGAACGCTCCGACAAAACTCATGAAGGAGCTCGACTACGGAAAGGGCTATATCTACGCCCATGACACCGAAGACAAGATAGCCGACATGGAGTGTCTGCCGGAGAACCTTCGCGGCACGGAGTACTACCATCCGGGCGACCAGGGCTACGAGCCGAGATTCAGAGAGAGATACGAAGCCATCAAAAAGTGGAGAAAAGAGCATAAGAAGTAACGGAAGATCGTGAGGCGGGACGGAATGGAAAAGACAGACAAGAGATACAGCGCGTATATACAGATACTGAAGGAGGAGCTCCTGCCGGCGATGGGATGCACTGAGCCTATCGCCATAGCGTACGCCGCCGCAAAGGCCGCTGAGGTGCTGGGCGAAAGGCCTGAGAAGCTCGTCATCGAGGTGAGCGGCAATATCATCAAGAACGTAAAGAGCGTCGTAGTCCCTCACACCGGAGGGCTCAGAGGCATTCAGGCAGCGGCGGCCGCGGGAGCAGTGGCCGGCGACGCCGGAGCCGAACTCGAGGTCATCTCGAAGGTAACTCCTGAACAGATAAAAGAGATAAACGATTATCTTGAGAAGGCGGACATCGAAGTGAAGCACGTCGACAACGGCCATATCTTCGACATAGGCATCACCGCGGTAAAAGGCGGCGATGAGTCATATGTCAGGATCGTGGACTTCCATACCAACATCGTTACCGTCCGTCTCGGCGACAAGCTGCTGGTCAGCAAAAAGACAGAGAGCGGGGACGACGGCGATGAACTTACTGACAGGAGCTGTCTGACTATAGAAGGCATAGTGGAGTTCGCCGACATACTGGACGTCGAAGAAGTGCGTGAGATCCTCGAGAGACAGATCAGCTATAACATGGCGATCGCCGAGGAAGGCCTTGCGGGCGACTACGGCGCCAACATCGGAAGCACACTGATGCTGGGCCACGAATACGATCTGAAATACGTCATGAGATCGTACGCTGCGGCTGCGAGCGATGCCAGGATGAACGGCTGCGAGCTGCCTGTGGTCATAAACTCCGGAAGCGGAAACCAGGGCATAACATCCAGCGTTCCCGTCATCGTGTACGGCAGAGCGAGAAACAAGCCGAAAGAGGAGATACTCAAGGCTCTCGCCGTGTCCAATCTGGTGACTATCCATCTCAAGACGGGCATAGGAAGGCTTTCTGCGTACTGCGGAGCCGTGAGCGCAGGCTGCGGCGCCGGAGCCGGCATAGCCTACATGCAGGGCAAGGGCGTGGAAGGCGTCGCGCATACAGTAGTCAACGCGCTTGCGGTCGATTCGGGCATCGTGTGTGACGGAGCCAAGGCGAGCTGCGCAGCCAAGATATCCATGGCGGTCGAAGCGGGGCTGATGGGTCTTTCGATGTACAGCAAGGGCAACAACTTCTTCGGAGGGGACGGCCTTGTAAAGAACGGAGTCGAGAACACCATCGACGTGGTCGGCAGGCTCGCGAGGTTCGGCATGAAGGAAACTGACGAAGAGATAATCCGTCTCATGCTCGAGGACTGACTGAATGGCCGGGGCGGTCTTTCTTGTGTATCGACTGCGAGATCCCGGCCAGTCATACACAAAAATGCCTTCTCGCGGATGGATATGAGCTTACGACCAGTCTGTTTTGTGTATGGCTCATACATATACTAAAAATGATACACAGGTTTTTGAGAAAAACTGTGTATCATTTTTCATAATCGATATATCCATACACAAGGAAGCGCCGGCTTTTACACTATGCGATCTCGAGCGCGATCTCGATCATCGCCGTAAGCGAGGTCTGGCGTTCTTCGGCGGTCATGATCTCCTCCGGATAGTTGAAGGAGTCGGATACAGTGCATATGCACAGAGCGTTTTTGCCGAGCCTGGCCGCGTTGCAGTAGAGCGCGGCTGATTCCATCTCGATGCCGAGCACGCCGACCTTTGCCCACTCCATTCCGGACTGGGCGTCATCATAGAAGACATCCGATGTCAGGATGTTTCCGACCTTGTAGTTGACTCCCTTTTTTTCAGCCTCGCCGACCGCCTTCTGAAGAAGACCGAAATCCGCGATAGGGGCGAATGTCCCCGGCAACCTGTACTGGAGCGCGTAGTTGCCGTCCGTGCACGCGGCCTGGGCGATTATGAGATCCTTGAGGTGGAGATCAGGATGGAGGGACCCGCATGAGCCTATCCTGATGATGTTACTGACATCATATTCTTTGAAGAGCTCGTATGAATAGATGCCGATCGCAGGCTGACCCATGCCCGATGCCATGACGGACACTCTCTTGCCCTTGTATGTACCGGTGTAGCCCTGGACGCCTCTTACGTCGTTTACAAGGACGGCGTCCTCCAGGAATTTCTCGGCTATCATTCTGCTGCGCTTAGGATCGCCCGGCATCAGCACCGTTTCGGCGAAATCTCCTGCTTTGGCATTTATATGAGGAGTTGGGATAGGCATATGGATTCTCCTTTCTTGATCATCGTTTTTCTTACGCACATATTCTACCACAGAACATGCCCTGATTCGCCCGATTATCCGCTTTTTTGCTGATGACATCAGGGCGTCGCGTATGGTATAATTTTCGGGCTGGCATCGTGTTGCCGGCAGAAAGAAAAATCAAAGGATAATGCGTTTAATGAAAGATATTGAGATCAGAGAATTATTCAGAAATACGGACGTCTACGCAGACAAAGAGGTAATGGTCTACGGATGGGTCAGGGGCAACAGAAACTCCAACCAGTTCGGCTTTCTCTCGGTCAACGACGGTTCGTTCTTCACGCCGGTGCAGGTGGTATATGAAGCGGACAAACTCGCAAACTTCAGCGAGGTCGCGAAGTTCCGCCTGAGCTCGGGCGTAAAGGTAACGGGCACTCTCGTGCTCACGCCTGATGCGAAGCAGCCGTTTGAGATCAAGGCGGCTGAGATAGAGCTCATCGCAGACTCGGATCCGGACTACCCTCTGCAGAAGAAACGCCATTCGATGGAGTTTCTCAGAGAGATAGCTCACCTGAGGCCGCGCAGCAACACGTTCAGCGCCGTGTTCAGGGTAAGAAGCGTTGCGGCGTACGCCATACACAAATTCTTCCAGGAGAAGGACTTCATCTATGTCCATTCGCCTGAGATCACCTGCAGCGATGCCGAAGGCGCGGGCGAGATGTTCCAGGTGACGACTCTCGACCTTGACGACCTTCCGAGAGATGAGCACGGCAATATCGACTACAGCAAGGACTTTTTCGGAAAGAAGGCGAACCTTACGGTATCCGGCCAGCTCGAGGGAGAGATCATGGCGCTCGCGTTCCGAAACATTTATACATTCGGACCGACGTTCCGCGCCGAGAACTCCAACACTGCAAGGCACGCGTCGGAGTTCTGGATGATGGAGCCGGAGATGGCCTTCTGCGACATCAACGGCAACATGGACCTTGCCGAAGAGATGATCAAATACATCATCAGCTACGTCATGGAGCACTGCCCTGAAGAGATGCAGTTCTTCAACAGCTTCATCGACAAGGGGCTGCTCGAGAGACTCAACCACATCGTCAGCTCGGATTTCGCAAGGATCACATACACCGAGGCGGTGGACATACTTCAGAAGTCCGGAAAGAAATTCGAGTATCCGGTAGAGTGGGGGCTCGAACTCCAGACAGAGCATGAGCGCTATCTGACCGAAGAGGTGTTCAAAAAGCCGATGTTTGTCATCAACTATCCGAAGGACTGCAAGGCCTTCTACATGAGGCTCAACGACGACGGAAAGACGGTCGCGGCGATGGACATGCTGGTGCCGGGAGTCGGAGAGATCATCGGCGGCAGCCAGAGAGAAGAGCGCTACGACGTGCTGGTCTCGAGGATAAAAGAGCTCGGACTCGATGAGGACACATACGACTGGTATCTCGACCTCAGAAGGTACGGCGGAGTATTCCACTCCGGCTACGGACTCGGCTTCGACCGCATCCTCATGTACCTGACGGGCATGAGCAACATAAGAGACGTTCAGATGTTCCCGCGCACGCCGGGCAACGCAGAATTCTAGAATTGATAAAACCGCACATCGCATACATTTAGGAGGAACACATGAAAGGCTATTCAACTGACAAGATCCGCAACATCGTACTGCTCGGACACGGCGGCACGGGCAAGACCACTTTCCTTGAGGCCGCTCTGCTCAACACAAAGGTAGTAAGCAGACTCGGCAAGGTCGAGGACGGAAACACCGTATCCGACTACGAAAAGATGGAGATCGAGAAGGGCTACACCATCAACCAGACCCTCGTGCCTGTAGAGTATAAGGGCACAAAGCTCAACTTCATCGACACTCCGGGATTCTTCGATTTCGCGGGAGAGGCCAGAGCCGCTCTTTCGACAGGCGCCACAGCCATTATCATGGTTGACGCTTCGGCCGGCATCCAGGTCGGTACAGAGAAGGCCTGGGATCTGGTAAAGGAATTCAATTCGCCGACATTCTTCATGATCAGCAAGACCGACAAGGACAACATCGATGTTGACGGCGTCGTCGCGGCGATCAAGGAGAAGTTCGGATCGGCATGTGTTACTCTCGACGACAAGGACGCTCTCGACGAAGCAGTCGCAGGCGCAGACGAGGAGCTCATGGAGAAGTTCTTCGAGGGAGAGGGCTTCACAGACGAGGAGTTCGCGCACGGACTCGCCACGGGTATCCACAACGGAGACATCATGCCTGTCCTGAGGATGTGCAGCCTGACAGGGGACGGAGTCGACGAGGCGCTCGACGCTCTCTGCAAATACGTTCCGAAGCCTGAGACGGTCGTCACTGAAGCAAAGGATGCTGACGGAAACGACATCGAGATCAAGTGCGATCCAAGCGGCGACCTCGTGATCTACGTATTCAAGACTCTGGCTGATCCGTTCCTCGGAAAGATCTCATACGCAAAGGTGGTCTCCGGAACGCTCAAGCCTGGCGCTGACGTATACAACCCTCGCTCAGAGAAGTCGGAGAAGCTCGGTTCGGTATTCTTCGTAAGAGGCAAGTCCCAGGAGAATACAGACCAGGTAGCCGCAGGCGACCTCTTCGCTCTCGGAAAGCTCCAGAATACGAAGACGGGCGACACGCTCTGCAGCAAGGCAAAGCAGGTCACGGTCAGGCCGGCCGTATTCCCGAATCCGTGCTACTTCGTAGCTGTAGAGGCTGCCGACAAGAACGAAGACGAGAAGATGGCTCAGGGCCTTTCCAAGCTCATGGAAGAAGATCCGACATTCGTGCTCGAGAGAAACGCCGAGACGCATCAGACACTGCTCGGCGGACAGGGAGACATCCAGCTCGGCATCATCCAGGCCAAGCTCAAGGACAGATACGGCGTAAGCGTAAACGTCGTTCCTCAGAAGATCGCCTACAGAGAGACGATCAAGGGCAACTCCGATGTTCAGGGCAAGCACAAGAAGCAGTCCGGCGGAGCGGGCCAGTACGGCGACGTTCACATCAGGTTCTCTCCTTCGCAGGAGGAAGGACTCGAGTTCAGCGAAGAGCTCTTCGGCGGATCGGTGCCTAAGAACTACGTTCCGGCTGTCGAGAAGGGACTCCTCGAGTGCATGGACAAGGGACCTCTTGCAGGATGCAAGGTGCAGAACATCAAGGCTGTTCTCTATGACGGTTCGTATCACGAAGTAGACTCCAACGAAGTATCGTTCAAGATCGCTGCTTCGCTGGCCTTCAAGAAGGGCATCGTAGAGGCGAGGCCGTGCCTGCTCGAGCCTATCATGAAGCTCGACATCACGGTCCCTGAGGCTTATGTAGGCGCTGTCATGGGCGATCTCCCTAACAGGAGAGGCGTCGTGCTCGGAATGGATCCGATCCACGGAGGACAGGTCCTGCACGCAGAGGCTCCTCAGGCTGAGCTCTTCGACTACGCGATCGCTCTCAGATCGATGACACAGGCGAGAGGAAGCTTCACGGTAGAGTTCGCGAGATACGCCGAGCTGCCGGGCAACCTGGCGGACAAGGTCATCGCGGCGTACAAGGCTTCGCAGGAAGAAAAGTAAGGCAAAACTATATGATCAGAAGAGGACCCGCTCGGATCGAGCGGGTCCTTTTTACGGACAAATACTATGCGTCTTGATAATTTGTTAAGGTTGCCGGAATCTGTCGAAATGAGGAGAGACAAAACGTATAATTGTTACGGAAGATCACAGGATTCTCACAGGGTGAGGGAGGTAGTAAAGATGAAAAAGAAAACAGCGGTCCTGGCGGGACTGATGATGATCGCCTGCGTTGCCTTCGCTGCGTGCGGCGGAAGCAAGGCGGACTTTTCGGACAGCAGGTATCTCGGCGAATGGAAGGCGACCTCGATGACGGTCGGAGATACTTCCGGCGGCATAGACGGCGGCGTATGGACGCTTACGCTGAATGAAGACGGCACAGGCACATTCGTCGCGACAGAGACTGACGGCAAAGAAGAAGTTTCAAAGATCAGATGGCAGCCGACGGACGGCGGCTTCAAAACGAGCGGCGACATGAAGCTGAAGTTCACCGATGACGGCGACGGCATCAAAGCGAATATCATGGGCGTCGACCTGCACTTCTCAAGACCGGGTGAGGAAGGTCCGGATGACGGAGCCCCGGATATCGGGACGCAGTACGGCTACATGGGGCAGGACCCTGCGGAGTGCGCAGTGTGGAAGTATCTCTGCGAAGATATCTCTGTGATGTATGACAAGCCGGCTGACTCGATCACGATACCTGTGGTGCAGATAATCAGGACCGAAGAGGGTGACGACGGAGAAACTCTCGTATACGGGGATTTCTGGGTATATAACTACGAGCTCAGCAAGGATACTCTCGTATGCAAATCGGGCGGAGCTCATCCGGGTATGATGCGCGTCGCGAAAGAGGGCGACGAGTACAAGGTGACCGAATTCAGGCCTGTCGAGGACGGAGGCAGTTTCGAGTCGTCGGCAAAGGAGATCTTCGGAGACGACAGCGACAAGTTCATGCAGATCACTGCGGACAGCGATGCGCGCGAGAAGCTGAGAGCGCAGGGCCTTGCGGACTATGTAAAGACCAACGGGATCGCCGTGACGAAGTATCAGGACTACGGTCAGGATCCTGTGGATCTGGCGCTCTGAAAGAACAGGTGAAAATGGATAAGAAGCTAAGCAAAAAGATAGCGGCCGAGCTGGGAATCAAAGAATGGCAGGCCGAGGCGGCAGAGAAGCTCATAGATGAGGGGAACACCGTGCCTTTCATCGCCCGTTACCGCAAGGAGGCGACGGGCGCGATGGACGACGAGATGCTGAGAGCTTTCGACGAAAGGCTCAGGTATCTGAGGAACCTTGAAGAAAGAAGAGAAACGATACTCGCTTCGATAGAGGAGCAGGGAAAGCTTGACGAGGAGCTGAAGAGCAGGATAATCGCTGCTGAGACCGCAGCGGCGCTGGAGGACCTTTACAGGCCGTACAGGCCGAAGAGAAAGACCCGCGCGGATATCGCCAGAGAAAAAGGCCTGCAGGGGCTGGCGGACTTCATGCTGTCCGGAAAGCCGGGAGACCCGCTCAAAGAGGCGGAGAAGTATCTGTCTGAAGAAAATGAAGTGCATGATGCTGAGACCGCTGTACGTCTGGCTCAGGACATAATCGCGGGCGATGTGTCTGATAATGCCGACTTCAGAGGATGGATCAGAAACAGGACCGCGAAGGCGGGAGACATAGTCTGCTCTCCGGGAGCGGAGGGCAAAAAAGCCATAGAAGCGGGCGAACGCACGGTCTATGAGAATTACTACGACTACCGTGAGGCTGCCGGCAGGATACCCGCCCACAGGGTGCTCGCGATCAACAGGGGAGAGAAAGAAAAGGTGCTCTCCGTTTCGCTGGATGCTCCGACGGACGATATCCTGTCATATCTTGAGCGAAAGACCATGCGCAGGGTCACTGACGACTGTGAGCCTTATGTGGCGGAAGCCGTAGAAGACAGCTACAAACGGCTCATCGCTCCGTCCATAGAGACGGACATACGCGGAAGTCTTACCGAGGCTGCCGAAGAGGGCGCCATGAAGGTGTTCGCATCCAACCTGGAGCAGCTGCTGATGCAGCCGCCTCTTAAGGGCATGACGGTGCTGGGCTGGGATCCGGCCTTCCGGACGGGCTGCAAGCTGGCGGTCTGCGACCCGACAGGCAAGATACTCGATACCGCGGTGATATACCCCACGCCGCCTCAGAACAAAGTGAGCGAAGCCGTGAAGACGCTGACGGCGCTGTGCGACAGATACGGCGTGGATGTCATCTCTGTCGGAAACGGCACTGCCTCGCGCGAGTCGGAGAAGATCATCGCAGACTTCATCCGCGGATACAGCTCTGAAAGGCGCGGCAAAAGTCTGAGCTATGTCATAGTCAACGAGGCGGGAGCCTCGGTGTATTCGGCGAGCAAACTTGCGACCGAGGAGTATCCGGATCTCGATGTGGGAGAGCGGAGCTCGGCGTCCATTGCCCGCAGGCTGCAGGACCCTCTGTCAGAGCTCGTGAAGATCGATCCCAAGGCCATCGGCGTTGGCCAGTACCAGCACGACATGAATCAGAAGCGTCTCGGCGAGGTGCTTGACGCTGTCGTCGAGGACTGCGTCAACAGGGTCGGGGTCGATGTGAACACGGCGTCGGCCTCGCTGCTGGGCTACGTATCGGGCGTGAGCAGACAGATCGCATCGAACATCGTCGCATACAGGGAAGAGAACGGAAGGTTCGGCAGCAGAAAGCAGCTTATGAAAGTGCCGAAGCTGGGACCGAAGGCGTTCGAGCAGTGCGCGGGATTTCTGCGCATAACGGACGGCAGCGAGCCTCTCGATGCGACGGCGGTGCATCCGGAAAGCTATGACGCGGCAAAGAAGATACTCGCGGCGGCAGGATACAAAACATCGGATATCACAGGAAGCGGCATACAGATAAAGGGACTGAAGCCGGGATTTGCCGAAGAGATCGGGATAGGAAAATACACATTCGACGACATCTGCTCTGAACTGGCGAAACCGGGCAGGGATCCGAGAGACGAGGTGCCGGCTCCGGTGCTGAGAAGCGATGTGATGGAACTGTCGGATCTCAGGCCGGACATGGAGCTGACAGGCACGGTCAGGAACATAGTGGACTTCGGGGCTTTCGTGGATATCGGGGTCCATCAGGACGGACTTGTGCACATATCGCAGCTTGCGGACAGATTCGTGAAGCATCCGCTCGATGTGGTCAAAGTGGGCGATGTGGTGAAGGTGCGCGTCATATCTGTCGATGAGAAGCGCGGCAAGATAGCGCTGAGCATGAGGCGGAAGTGATGTCCGCCCGCTCTACTGTATGTACGCGCGGATGGCGTCGCTGATATTCGAGGCTCCGAAGACCCTGATCTTCGGGGTCTCTTTTATCTGGCGGGCGTTGTTCTCCGGCAGGATCACAGCTTCGTATCCGAGACGTACCGCCTCCTGGATGATCTTGTCGGCGTTGGGGATCGAGCGGAGATTGCCGGTGAGGCCGACCTCGCCCGCGGCGACTATGCGCTTTGAGGACGAGCGTCCCCGGAAAGAGCTGTATATGGCCAGGGCCGCCGCAAGATCGGTGGAAGTGCTGTTCGTGTTCATGCCTCCTACGACATTCACATAAACATCGTGATCGAGCAGGTTCAGGCCGGCCTTTTTTTCGAGAACTGCGAGTATCATGCTGAGGCGGTTGGCGCTGATGCCTATGGCGGTCCTCCTGGCAAAGCCCACGTTGGCGCGGGCGGCAAGAGCCTGTATCTCGAAAAATACCGGGCGGCTGCCTTCGTATACCGCTGAGATCACGGAGCCCTCCTCGCAGGCATTGTTTTCTATGAGACTTCCGGAAAGATCGGGAACCTCGGTCATGCCGTCGGCGGTCATGCGGAAAGCGCCTATCTCGTCGGTCGTGCCGAAGCGGTTCTTGAACGAGCGGAGTATGCGAAGATCGCGGTCCCGCTCTCCGCTGAAGCTCAGGACCGTATCCACCATGTGCTCTATGGTCTTAGGTCCGGCGAGCTCGCCCGACTTGGTGACGTGGGCGACTATGAATACAGGCGCGTTGTTCTGCTTGGCCCAGCGTATAAGCTGACCCGAGCACTCCCGTATCTGAGTGAGCGACCCCGCGACCGAATCGGCCGAAGCGGAATACATCGTCTGAATGGAATCTATGATCAGAAAGCGCGGCTTCATGCTGTCGCACGCCGCCATGATATTTTCTATGTTGGTCTCGGGATAGATGTAGAGGCTGTCGCTGATGCTGCCCAGCACGCGGTCCGCCCTGAGCCTGACCTGCTCTTCGGACTCCTCGCCGCTCACATAGAGCACAGTGCCGTACCTGTCCGCGATGCGGCCGGCAGCCTGGGCGATGATCGTGGACTTGCCTATGCCCGGCTCTCCGGAGATCAGAGTGAGGGAACCCGGGACGATGCCGCCTCCGAGAACGCGGTCCAGCTCGGATATGCCGGAACTCATCCTGGTATAGTCGTGGGTGCCGACTTCACTCAGCCTGACCGGATGCCCTTCGGTGCCCGTGCGCCTCCTGGTATCGTCCTTTTTATCTTCATGAGGGGCGATTTTATGCTCGACTATCGTGTTCCAAGATCCGCAGTAAGAGCACTGCCCCTGCCAGGCAGTGTACTCGTTGCCGCACTCCGTGCACATGAATACCGTTTTTGCTTTCTTGGCCATCTGTCACTCTGTCCTACTGATCTTTTTTATCTTTCCTGTCTTTCTTATCTTTCCTGTCCTTCTTCTCGGCAGGCTTTCTGACGGTTTCCATCTCGAACCAGAAGTCCGAGCCCTTGCCTTCCTCGCTTTCGACGCCGTATCTGGCGTTATGGAGGTTGAGAATGCCCTTTGCTATGGCGAGGCCCAGGCCTGTTCCCTCGATGCCTCTCTCGTGGTTGGCCGAGGTCCTGTAGTATTTGTCCCACACGTGGCTGATCTCGTCGGAAGGGATGCCCACGCCGTGGTCGATGCAGTGGAATGCGACCTTGCGGCTTCCCTTTGTGAGCTTGATGTCTATGAATTTGCTGTCGCCGGAATACTTCACGGCGTTCGAAACGAAGTTGGTCATCACCTGCATGATCCTGCTGCGGTCTCCCACGATGTATGAAGGCTTGCAGGGATGGAAGCGTATGTCAAAACCCTGCGATGAGCTCAGGACCAGGAAGCTTTCGTACACTTCCTTTGCCGCAGCGGCGAGGTCGAAGGTCTCCATGTGCATCTCGACATTGTTGGACTGCAGGTTGGATACCGAAAGCATGTCGCCCACCATGCGGTTCAGGCGTTCGGTCTCTGAGATGATGACTCCGAGATCGGCGTTGCGCTTTCCCGGATTGTCGCCCGAGATGTCGATGATCTTTTCGGCGTATGAGCGTATCATCGTCAGAGGCGTCTTGAGGTCGTGCGAAACGTTCGCGATGATCTCGCGCTGGTAGAAGTCGGTCTTTTCCATCTCGTAGGAGGCCTTGTTCAGAGCCTTTGCGAGTTCTTTCGTTTCGGTGAACGAGGCGCCGTCGAACCTGACGTTGTAGTTGCCGTTCGAGAGTTCCTTTGCCGATGCGGTGAGGTTCTCGATAGGGGACGAGAGCCGGTTGGCGAGGATATATGCAAGGAATATCGAAACTGAAAGCACGATGAACGAGATGTATATGAGCATGTTCGTGAGTATGCGCACCGTTACCCGGTCAGGATAGAGCGGAGCGATTATGTACAGCGTGCTGACAACGCCCGAAGAACTTATATGCGCGGCGTAGATGAGGCGCGAATTGTTGCTTGAGCCTTCGCGCACGGTCTCTGTCACGTTGCCGGCGGCCGAGTTTTCGAGCTTGAGCCTGATGCGGGCTATGTCATTCCCGAAGGCGCCGGTATCCTTTACCGTGCTGGTGCCGTCATAGATGAGGCTTCCGTCAGGGGAGTCGATCCTTATGTAGATGCCGTTCGTTCCGGCGGTCTGCACGGCGTAGGAGTCAAAATCCTCGAGAGGAGCCTGCCTGAACTGGACCTCGAGGGCGTCCGCCGTCCTTATGACCTCCTGGGATCTGGCGCGTTCGTAGTACCTGCTCATAAAAAAATTGGACAGACCCCACAGGATGATGACCAGAAACAGTGCAAACAGGACGAACGACAGAAGCGTCGTTGTCTTGATACTGCTGGTATCCACTCTGGTCTTATCGCCTGTATGGTCCGCCATTTTATGCTCCGCTGCGCCTAAGCGTCGTACTCGAATTTATAGCCGACGCCTCTGAGTGTGACGATGAACTTCCTGTATGGGCCGAGGCAGTTTCTGAGATTCTTCACGTGAGTGTCTATGGTCCTGTCGTCGCCGAAGAAGTCATAGCCCCAGATGTCCTCAAGAAGCTTCTCTCTCGAAAGCGCGATGTTCTTGTGCTGTATCATGTAGAAGAGAAGGTCGTATTCCTTCGGCGTCAGCTCGACGCGCCTGCCGTCGACCGTGATCGTGCGGGCCGCCATGTTGACCTCGAGGCCGTCGAATTTCTGTATGACGGACGAGTTCTTTTCGGATGCGTCCACGCGGTTCAGCACTGCGTTCACCCTCGCCATGAGCTCTTTCGGGCTGAACGGCTTGACGACGTAGTCATCGATGCCGAGCTCGAAGCCGAAGAGCTTGTCGTATTCTTCGCCTCTGGCCGAGAGCATGATGACAGGGATGTTCTTGATCTTCTGGATCTCCTTGACCGCGCTGAATCCGTCTAGCTTCGGCATCATGATGTCCATGATGATCAGGTCGTAGTCGTTCAGCTTCACAAGGCCGATCGCGCTCATGCCGTCGGCGGCCTCCTCGGCTGCGTATCCGCTGAATTCCGCGTACTCCTTTATGACCTCGCGGATCTTGTCTTCATCATCTACTATCAGTATTTTCTTCATCGTTTTCTCCGATCTTCTATAATTATATGCGGAAAACATTCTATCGGAGGAGCTGAGCCTCCGGAGATCAATGTTTTCTGCTTTGCGGCGAAGCCGTATCAGTCGGCGGAAAACATTCTATCGGAGGAGCTGAGCCTCCGGAGATCAATGTTTTCTGCTTTGCGGCGAAGCCGTATCAGTCAACGGAAAACATTATATCATACGGGGCGCGGAATGTGACAAAGACAATTGAAGAGAGCATATGCGCATGCTACAATGACGGCAGATGACGGAGGGACAGGACATGTATCACGAGATAGAAGGACAGCTGAGCATAGAGCCTATCATATTTGACGAAACAGAGCTGATCGCTCTCGGACATCACTACCCTTATCCGGAGATCGAGTCGATCGAGATCACCAGCTCGCAGCTCTTTTCTCCGTACGGGATACTGACCCTGAGAACAAAGGGCAGGGATATTCCCGTCCCGTTCCCGCGTTCGAGGAAGAACAAGCTCGAGGCTGCGCTCAGAGAGTTCAGCAGACTGCGCGAAGGAGGGACGGAGGTCTCTCCGGGCAGCGCGAAGAGCGCGGAGAAGCCCGGGACTCCTGCGGGGGGCGATCCTTACGAAGAGATGAAGAAACTCAAGGAACTTCTCGACATGGACATAATCACAAAAGAAGAATTCGAAACCAAGAAAAAGCAGCTGCTGGATCTTTAGATCATGCGGCGAAGAAGGGACTGGCGTCATACACGCCGGGAGAGGACATGAACTTCAGGAGCGTCTTCAGCCGGGCCGACAAGGACATGTACGAGAGCAAGGTCAGATTCCACAGGGAACACAGCGAATACGACAGAAGGCGGCAGTGACAGTCCGCCCCGAAAATCGCAGATGAAAAACAGCAGCAGGATCCGAAGATCCGCTGCTGTTTTTGTAAAGAGGTTTTATGATCGTGATGATAGATTACAGAACGTGCTTTCCGTACATTGCATCCTGCTCTTTTCTGAGCTTGTAGATCAGAGTGTCCTTGTCGAGCTCTACCATGTCGTATGTGATCAGATCGCCCTTCTTGCAGTCTACCTTCATGACAGCGTTCTTGTTGATCAGACCGAAAGGCACATAACCCTTCTCTGTAGCTTCCTTCTCTGTGCAGATGGAGCCGAGCGTCGTGTATCCGCCGATACCGTCGAGCTTGTCGCCTGCCTTGAGATCGATCTTGGCCTGAGTGATGCACTCAGCTACGAGACCGTCCTTGGCTACGCATGTCTTCTCTCCGTCGATGACTGCCTTGGCTACTGTGAGCGGAGTCTCGAGGTTGCAGAGGTGATATGGTCTGTAGAGTGTCCAGAGAGGTCCCGGACCCATGCTGTGGTACGAGAGCTGATAAGCGATCTCAGCGTTCTCTGTCGAAACCGTTACGAATACTCCCGGCGCGATGCCGTTTACGTACTCAACAACGCCGTGCTTGTTGAGGATGCCGCCGTCCTTCTTGAGCTTGAAGATCTCGTTGAGTTCCTTGACGCCCTCTGTGCCCGGAGCAGTCTTAGGACCGTGTCCGCCGATAACGTCAGGAACGAGGCCTGTGTAGTTGCACATTGCGGTCATCTCGACCATCGTCTTCGTGCCGTCCTTGAATGCCGTGAGCATCTTAGGGCTCATCTTGCGGCGTGTAGCCTCTTCGAGGACTGTGTCAGGGTTGCAGTCATAGTCGATCTTGTTGTTCTTGCCCTTGCCCATGACTTCGACCTTGAGGCCCATGGCTGTAGCGAAGCAGTAGAGCTCCATGACAGCGCCCGGCTCATCGCCTGCGGAACCTGTGTAGATAACGCCGTGATCCTTCGCGAACTTGTCGAGGTAAGGTCCGATGACAACGTCAGTCTCAACGTTGAGCATTACAACGTGCTTGCCGTTCTTCATGGCGTCTGTGGCGACCTTTGCGCCTACGTCAGGAACGCCCGTGCAGTCGATGACGGCGTCGATGCCTTTTGCCTGTGAAACGAAGTCCGCATTTGCGCATGCCACGTACTTGTGAGCTGCGATGCCTGCGTTAGCCTCTTCGAGAGTGTTGGCAACTACGATGTCTTCGTCAGCGACTTCCGCATACTTGAAAGCCTGTACAGCAAGGTTGATGTCGATGTCGGATACGATGGCAGGCGTCATTCCCTTCATGAGAACCATCTGCGTTACCATTCCGCGTCCCATCTGGCCTGCGCCTACGATACCGACCTTGATGATCTTGCCTTCTTTTTCCCTCTGCTCGAGTTTCCAGTTCATGTTCAGCATAATAGTGATCCTCCTTGCTGATTCTATTCGTTGATTGAAGTATCTGTGATGTTCTTTCCCTGCAGGCCGCATCCGGGGCACAGTGCCGCCTGCGCTGTTTTCGCAAGAAAAATATATACATTATATGGGCAAATATCAAGCAATAGTTTCTGAACATTTGCGTAAGTGTTGCGCGGAGGCCCGTTCTTTGATTCATATTATTTAATCAAATGGTCAGAACATATATCTTGAAAAAGACATGGCGGGAAATATATAATACAGACAGCACACTCATGACTGCCGCCCGGCAGTCACTTAATGAAGAAACGGAGGTTCATCATGAAATACGATGTCAAGATCACCGGACTCGGAAGCATGGCCATGGAATTTCTCGATCCTGCCATGGAGATGCAGTTCGTTATCCTGTTTAACGATGACGCGCCGCCGGAACTCGCGGATATGGCGATACTGCATACGGCCGGAACACTGAGTGAAGATCCGGCTCCGGGAGACACCTTTAAGCTGGGAAGCAAGACATATAAGATCACGGCTGTAGGCGACGAGGCCGTCCACACTCTCAAAGAGATGGGACACTGCACTCTCGCGTTCAGTTCGGACACGACTCCTTACCGTCCGGGATGCATCAATCTGGATGGCGAGATCGTTACGAAGGATGACGTTGTGAACGGAGCGGAGATCCAGATCTTCTGATAAGGAGCGCGCTGCGGTACAGTAAGAACGGAGGTCCTCATGAAAAAGATCGTTGATGACGAGCGTCTGATATACAAAGTATGCTGTCTGTACTATCAGGACGACATGAATCAGAAGGAAGTCGGAGACTATCTGGGCATATCCAGATCATCGGTCCTTCGCATACTGCGAAAGGGCCGGGAGATGGGCATAGTCACGATCGAGCTTCACAACCCGCGTTTTTATGACTACGGCGACATGGAGAAGACCCTTGAGAGGGTATACGGACTCAAGGATGTCGTCATAGTGGAGAGCAGCGTGCTTGACACGAGGCAGGAGACCGCTTCCTACATGTTCGGCAAGGCGGCGGACTACCTTCACAGCTTTTTCAAGGAGGGCGACAAGATCGGCGTTGCGATGGGACGAACGCTGAACAACGTCGTGAGCACCAACAAGGTGTACGAGAAGTTCAATGACCTTCTCTTCGTCGCGCTCGAGGGAGGCATCAGCCAGATCACGGTGGACGGAACGGACATACAGGGAAACGAACTCGCCAGGAAATACGCCGAGAAGTTCGGAGGGACCTACTCGCAGTTTCTTTCGCCGGCGGTCTTTTCGGATAAGAAGGTGCTTGAATACTTCATGGAAGAGAAGGCCGTAAACTACATACTCGAGGATTTCAAAAAGCTCAACGTGGTCGTCGCAGGCATCGGCGTTCCCGACAGGGTGGGGCATACGCTCGACAAGGCCGGATACATCTCGGCGAGAGAGCGCAGGTCGCTGGTGGAACACGGAGCCGTGGGAGATCTCTGCCTGCAGTTCTACGACTCGAACGGAAATACTGACGGCTTCGGCTTCTTCAACGACAGGGTGGCTGCGATGCGGCTCGAGGACATCCGGAAGATCCCGAGCAAGATCGGGATAGCCGGGGGCAAGAGGAAGGCAGAGGCGGTGATAGGCGCCATACGGGGCGGCTATGTCAACGTCCTGATAACCGACAACGAATGCGCCAAGCGGCTCATCGAGCTGGCAGAAAAATCAGAGAAATAAGCAGAACATGCAAACAGCCACGGGGACTGATCCCCGCGGCTGTTTTTTCTTCTTTGTTACTGAGCTTTTGTGCCGAAGACTTTATAGTAATGCCCGAGGCACTCGTTCATTCCTTTCTTCAGGTTCCCGAGCACCCTGAAGTAGTCGGAGCTGTCTCCGTCCTCAAGGGACTTCATGGCCGCGAGATAAAGATCGGTATAGATATTCACCTTGCAGATGCCTTCCTTCGCGCAGCGGCTGAGATTGTCGTCTCCCGAACCGGATCCGCCGTGGAGCACGAGCGGAACGTTCGTCGCCTGACGGATCGCTGCGAGCGAATCGAAGCTGATCTCAGGGATGGCCTTGGCCTTGTAGACGCCGTGAGCCGTTCCGATCGAGATGGCAAGGGAGTCGCAGCCTGACTTTGCGGCGAAATCGGATGCTTCCTCAGCTGTCGTATACATGGTCTCCGTGTCGTTTTCGTCGAAGTTGCTGGCCACATGGCCTATCTCCGCTTCGACCGTGACGCCGCGGGCGTGAGCGTACTCGACGACCTTCTTCGTCGTCGCGACATTCTCGTCGAAGCTCTTCATGGAGGCGTCGATCATGACGGAGGTGAATCCGAGGTCGATGGCCTTTTTGCAGGTCTCAAAGCTTTCGCCGTGATCGAGATGCAGCACCACCGGCACGCCTGCTTCTTCGGCGTATTTCCTGCCGACCAGCGCAGCGTCCTCAAGGCTGATGCTGTCTCCGAGATGGCATTCCGCGACAGCTACGATCAGAGGGAGACCGAGGCTTTCAGCGAGAGAAACGTGGTTCTTTATGCTCTCCATGTCGAGCACATTGGCAGAAGGGACGGCATAGCGCCCTTCCTGAGCTTTTTTGAAAACTTCTTTTGAATTAACAAGCATTTCTGTATCCTCCCGTTCTTCCTATTCTCCCATGATGACGACTCTGCACTTTCTCGGACGTTCCCTTGTCCTGTCAAAGTCTACGAAATATATATATCCTGTGGTCCCTACCGCGAGCTTTCCGCCGGCGATCTCAAGCGTTGCGCTGTTGCCGAGAAGGGTGGCCTTCATGTGAGCGTCGCAGTTGAGAAGAGCGGTCTTGTCTCCGCCCGGAAGATAAGCTTCGGCATCAGGCCATGAAGCCACGTCCGCGTAATGCTCCGGACCCGGATACATGTAAGGTCCTGCAGGAGGTATCTCGGTCTGATCCGGGATGATCTTTGCCAGGGCGGCGTTGAGGTCGACCTGAAGGAATTCCGTGCCGTCCTCTGTAGTGTCGTGAACGAACTCCTCAAAGAAGACGGAGCATGTGGTGTGAGGGGAGATGATGGTGACGATGCCTTCCTGCACGCCGCTGTTTTCTATGGCCTTCTTTACCTCAGGAGTGATATTGATGAATGTAGGAGTCCCGCCGTGGGACTTCAGGTCAATCTGCTCTTTGTAGATCTTCATTATTTTCCCTCTCTTTCTTCATATGCTCTCACGATTGCTTCTGCCATCTCCTGTACGCGCACGGCCGGCGACGGAGCGTTCAGTATGCCGGATGTGGCTCCTGTGCCGTCAGCTCCGAGACGGACGACATTGTAGCAGTCGTCAGCGGTGACGACGCCCGAAGCGATCATGACCAGCACGTTCGGGTTCACTTTGTGGAGAGCGGCCACGGTCTCGGTGACGTAGGAGTCATCGGCTGTCTTGCCGGTCCCGATCAGATCGGTAGGCTCGGCCAGGACGATATCCGGATCGAGACAGGCGACTGCGGCAGCTTCCTTTGTGCTGTCGGCGCATACCACGGTTATCATCTCAAGCTCTTTGGCGCGGCCGACGCAGGCGCTCAGCTCGGCGACGGTCTTAGGGTTCTCAGCGTGATTCAGGAATGCCGCGTCGGCTCCGGCCTCCTTGAGAGATTCCGGAAGGACGTGACCCATGCCGCGGCCCGGTGTCAGAGGGTCGAACGACTGCGCGCAGACTACCACGTGCTTTGTGTTCTCTCTGATGAGACGGATGTCCGCGTAAGGGCATGTGAAGAAGATCTGGAGACCGGTCTCGGCAGCTGTTTTGTCAGCGGACAGGGCGAGCTCCAGGCTTTTCTGCCCGTAGAGATATGACTTCGGATTGACGATCAGAAAAGGTCTTTCGGCTTTAACCATGGATGTATGCTCCTTTCTTTTATATATAGGTAGAAAATGATTCCGTATTTACAGGGAAATATTATTTTAGATAAATACATATGTCAAGAACATTTGCGTCGATAATTGTGTAAATGAGGACTTCGCAGGCGCATCATTGAAACAATTATTCAAGTGCTTTAACACACGGCCGCCTGCTGACGCAAATGCGTCGGAGCATGTGCGCGAACGGACAATTAAGCCAAATGGTCAGAACATATTGCTTGATATTATGCACGATAAACTATACAATATCTACATTGATGACAATGGGAAATTCCATATCCGACCGGAGGAAGTGAATGAAACTCAGCGGAATATCCGTCGCGCTACTATTACTGCTGCTTTTGCTCATAATGCAGTCCATAGGCGGCTACCTGCAGATCCAGGATTACAGAAAAGCGGTACGCAGGATGCGCCAGCTGGGAAACGTAGGCATGGGGCAGAAGCGCGGAAAGGTGCTGAACGGTCATGTCGCGATAGTTGCCTGCGACAGCAACGGCATCATAACCGGCTGTGAGGTGCTTGACGGCATAGGCGTGCTGTCCCGCTTCCATAAGAAAGAGACCTTCATGGGACATCCTCTGGTGGGAAGCAGCATATATACCTTCCTCGATATCGGGGAAGGACTCGACAAAAAGGAATGGAAACGATTCCAGGGCTATTTCAGGGCGTTCGAGGCTCTCGAGGTCCGGCTGACCGACAGAGAGCTGACCCGTGAGCAGGAAGCGTTCATGGAAACGAAGAGAGGCAAGGCCGGGAAGAAACTCAGATAACGATATGCAACGCCGGGATCAGGCTGCCGGGGCAATTACAGCCTTTCACCGGTGTTTCATATAATTACTCAAACTTCCCACACCTTCAGGGCGGTGTTAAAGCTCTGTGAGCCTTGAAATTTCAATACTTTCAGCCATAAAAAAGAGGCATAAATTGTTCTCCGATGGTATAATAGTAATAACCACA
>Ga0310695_10003653_pt1 | contig 29764 bp, 22 predicted proteins | sample RumenRJG_04DNA_FD_203882 | JGI IMG/M metagenome (GOLD analysis project Ga0310695, IMG submission 203882) | Bovine rumen microbial communities from Lethbridge, Alberta, Canada - RJG_04 (v2) (version 2) | ecosystem: Host-associated > Mammals > Digestive system > Stomach > Rumen | place: Canada...
AGATGACAGACAGCTTCATATTGACTTCAAATTTGATTAACATATATTAAGAGACACTAGTGTCTTATTATATGCCTATATAAAGGCATTAAATCATTGACAAGTTACATCCGTTCCAAAAAATAACTGTTCTTATCACAGCTATGCTTTAGACTCAGAGGCGTGTGTGGACATTCTTCCTGATTAAGGTCGTCATGCTAGCTTTATTGTTTGCCGCTCATTATTGGCATTTGATTCTTCGCTATTAGTCCACCATACCGCGAGGCTTCTACCTTTGCTGCCGCTGAAAACGGCTTCTATATCTTATTCTTTCTCCTCTCTTCTACCCTGCTCTCAACGGAGATTAGGTCTGCTTGCTTGATGGCGTAGCTTTGCCTGCTATTTTAACGTGAGTTCGGCGAAATTGATTCAGAAGAGAGTAAGTTGATTATCAAACACTCTGACCACCTGTATTGATGGTTTCTTGGGGAAGTAGCAGTAGGCAGCAACTGCTCCCAACAGGTTGGCAGCGAAGTTGCAGACGGACCTGTGTCTTGAGTGTTCAATCTGTGCGATGTTCTTGAGCTCGTCGTTGACACTTTCGATAATTGCCCTCTTACGCAGCAGCACTCTGTCCGAAACAGTCATCAGAGCCCCTTTCATATTGCTCTTTAGCTTTGTGATGAGCTGAATGCCGTCCACAAAGAGCTTCTGGAAGAGGTTCTTGCTGATATACCCCTTGTCTGCCACAAACTTGTCGAATATCATCTCGATGAATCTCTTGTTCTCCAGAGGTTTCCTGTCATCCACATCACCAGGCGTAACCATGAAGTTCAGCAATTCGCCTCTTTCGTTACAGATCAGGTGCAGCTTGAAACCGAAAAACCACCCCATCGAGCACTTGCCTCTGGCTGCAGAGGGAGATGGAGCCGACTGCAGAGGGAGATGGAGCCGGGTGCGGAGGGAGATGGAGCCGGCTGGATAAGGAAAACGCCTCGGGGCGGACGGTTGGACGGCCCGGGGCGTCTATTCGGACGGCCCGAGGCGTCTAATCGGATGGCCCGAGGCGTCTGAAGTCGAAATCTTTGCTCGCAGCATATACGATACCGTTCAAAATCAATTGAAAAGGTACGATTAAGCGAGTGCAAAAGCAAGGGAAAACGCGAGAATTTTTTTCTTCGCTTTGTCGAGTGGCAGTACTTCTACGTCCCATCTACGTCTCATCTACGTCCCATCTACGTCTCATCTACGTCTCTTCTACGTCTCATCTACGTCTCTTCTACGTCTCATCTACGTCCCATCTACGTCCCATCTACGAGGGATCAACGTGGATGTGGGTCCTGCACTATGCCGGGGTATGCGAGATTTCCGCCCTTTCTGACATCCGCTTAAAATGTCATTATCATCATCGTGCGATTGACCGATTCGGGTTATAACCCGAATCGGTCAATAGACTGTTATGCGCTAAATAAGATTTCTTTTTGTCATCTGTCTCGCCACTTTTCGGTTACAATGGAACCCCATTGCTCCCTCAAAGTAACAAGACATCTGCTCAAAAATAAACGTCATTATCATCATAACGCGATTGACCGATTCGGGTTAAAACTGCCGAAACCGGGAAATCGAACAAGCCATGCAACGTGTGACGTCGGGTGGCGCAACGTGTTGCATGGCTTGATGGTAGGCTTCGTGTCGGGAGCGGTCAGGCGCCGTTTCGTGTGGCTGTCTGCTCCAGATATTGGGCGTAGAGAGGTTGCAGGAGGCTCAGTTTTTCGCCGCTGGTTTGTTCGAAATACGTGCCTCCATAATAGAAGCAGGCAAATCCGCCCGAGACAATGCCCCAGCGAGCTGCCTCTCGCAGGTCGATGACCTCACGTCCCTGGCTCAGCTGCCAGCACAGCGAGGCGATGGCTCCGCCGGCAAAGTTGTCGCCACAACCTGTGCTGTCGCCTTTCTCTCCCTGTTTCACACGGCGTGTGACTGCCTCGGAAACAGGCATTGTCGTGAGCTGCAGCTCACTGAAAATGCTGTTTACGGCTTGCAGGTAAACGTCGCGTGCACCGTTGGTCACAAGCACGGCCTTGGTGCCCTGTGCGATGAAGAAGTTCATGGCCTCGGGAATTGTCGTGCATCCGCTTAGGCGAAGTGCTTCTTCGTGGTCAACGATAAGCAGGTCGGTAAGCCGATAGCTCTCATCGCTGCTTCCCAACGGCCAGCGCTGGCCTGGGGCGCGACGTTCGTTGAGCGAGTCGTAAACGGTGTTCACTACGGTGAGTGCGCCGTGGTCCTTGGCATGGCGTAGCATAGTGTCCAGTCCCTCATGGATGCGTGGAACGATGGCCGTACCGCCAAAGACGCATACGTCGGCCTCGTAGAACGACTCGTCGATGTCTGTCGGGAGATAGTTCCACGATGCGCCGATGGTGTTCACGAAGGTCCGTTCACCGTGGCCCCCGTCATAGTTCGGGTCGGAGAGTACCACGGTTGAGGCTGTTTCCTTGCCAGGCTCGATGCGATAGTGTGCGAGATTCACCGGCGTGCGGCTCAGTGCTGCGGCCAGATGGCTGCCCACTTCGTCGTCGCCCCGGCATCCGTAGAAGTCCACTTGGGCTGTCTCGCCCAGCAACTGTGCTGCGTGGATGAGCGCTACGATGCATGGTCCGCCGATGTTTTCCTTGTCCGGTAGGCGGCCGTCGGTAAGCGTGGGGAGCAGTTCGGCAAAGCGTTGTCCAGAGAAACGTTCCACCTCCTCCTCAAACTCCAGTTTGCCCGGCTCCAGTCCTCCGTCGCCCGATGTGCGACTTGTCACGCGCCGGAAGGCTTCGGAGCCGAAGTCGATGTGGTCATAGATGCGGTCCACCAGACAGCATCCGACCCCCGATACCTTTATCTTGCGTTCCATAGTCCGGGGGGCTTGTCAGGCGAGGAATTTGTCATAGTCGGAGCATAGCAGGTGGAGCGGTGCCTCGTCCTCGTCGATTTCCGGGAATCGTCCCACGGGTTCGAAGAAGCGGTTGTCCGACGTGTCGTCATTGCACTGGCTCACCTCGCCCACCATGACGGTGCCGCTGCCCTTTTCGCCATAGAAGCGATGATATAGGTATTGCTCCATGCAGATGCTCTGCCCCGGGTGGAGTATCACGCGTGCGCCCGGCTCAATCACGTGTTCGATGCCATCGATGCGGAAGTGTACGGGTGTCGATGCCATCTGCTCGTCTTTGTCTGCGTTGTACAGTTCGATGACCAGATTGCCGCCTCCACGGTTGATGATATCTTCCATCTTGGACCAGTGGAAGTGCATCGGCGTCTCCTGTTCCTCCTGCACGATCATGATTTTCTCTGCGTAGGGTTTCTTGTCCACGCCATATTTTCCGTTGCGCAGGGTGAAGAGGAAGAGTCCTCGATGCAGGAAGTCTCCCGACCCAAAGTCGGTGATGTCCCAGCCCAGCATACGTTCGGTGATGTAATCCACCTGTCCTTGATGGGCTTTCCAGTCGTCCACACTCCATGCTGCCCACTCGGGCAACACGAACTGGCGCGATGCGAGGAACTTCTCGGCGTTGCGCATGATTTGATTGATTTCGCTGCGTTTCATGATGTTATAGGTTGTTAATGTTTGATTTAGGTCGATCTTCTTCGTCGGCTCCCCATGCCTTGTTGGGCTTCGGGCCCATGTTGAACTCCAGAGTTCCTCCGGCGGTGATATCTTCATGGGTAATCCATGTGCGAGTGTAGGGCTTGCCGTTCAGTGTGGCGCTCTGGATGAACTTGTTCTGCGGTGAGAGGTTGTGGGCCCGCAGGTTGAATGTCTTGCCGTCAGGCAGATGGAGCGTGACGGAGTCAAAGAAGGGGCTGCCCAGGGCGTAGGTGGTCGTGCCTGGCGTGACGGGGAAGAATCCCATCATGGTGAATACCACGAAGGAGGACATGCCTCCGCCGTCCTCGTCGCCCGGCATGCCCAGATAGGTGGCGGGGAAGTATGCATCGATGAGGGCGTGCAGGTATTTCTGTGCCTTCCACGGGGCTCCTACGTAGTTGTAGATGTATGGGATGTGGAAGCAGGGCTCGTTGCCCATCTGGAACTGTCCCATGAGTCCCGTGGCATCGGGCAGCACGTGATAGAAGTCGAACTTAGCGGTCCCGGGGCCTTCGTGGAACAGCTGATCCAGTTTCTGCTCAGCGGCAGCGGGTCCGCCCATCAGGGCGAAGAGCCCGTCGAAGTCGTGCTTCACGTCCCAGTTGAATATGTAGGCATTGTTTTCGGTATAGTACTGGCGTCCTGCGGTGTGCGGATCCATGGGCTCCACCCATTCGCCGCGGCTGTCCTTGGGCCACATGAACCCGCGGTCTGGACGGTAAACGTTGCGGTAGAAGGCAGCTCGCTGCAGGAAGAGTTTCTCGTCATCTTGACGTCCGAGGATGCGAGCCATCTTGGCGATAGCCCAGTCCGAATAGCTGTTGGCTGTGGTGATGGACACGGCCTGGCGGCGTTCCCAGCGGGTGTCCACCTGCGGAACTGTCTCCTCCTCGTCGGGCTGCAGGGCGGGGAAGTAGCCGTTCTCGTTGTAGAAATCGTCCAGTTCGGTGCGCGGACCGTTGGCCCAGGGAAGCAATGTTGCATCGAGCGAGTTCTTGCGCAGTCCCTCATAGGCTTTCTCGAGGTCGAATCGCAGCCCCTTTGCCCATGCGTCGGCCATCCAGACGGCAGCGAAGTTGCCCGTCATGGCAGCCCATTCGCCGGTGGTAAGCGCAAAGGAGGGCATCGTGCCGCTCTGGGCATACATGGCAATGTAGGAGTTAATCTTGTCCACCTCCATCTCTGGGTTCAGCAGGATGTGGAGCGGCTCCAGGGCGATGTATGTATCCCAAATCCAGTTGTCCACGTAGAAGGGCCTCTCGCTCTCGTGCACCTGATGGTCGTATGCGCTGTAGTGACGGCCATATTCGTCAATGTTCACCATACGTTCCGAGCACCGGTAGAGGGCGGTGTAGAATGTGCGCCGCTGGTCGTCGCTTCCGCCTTTTACCTCGATCTGCCCAAGGCGGGCGTTCCATGCCTCTTCGGCCTGACGACGGGTGCGGTCGAAGTCGAAGTCGGGAATCTCTCGCTCAAGGTTTGCTCGCGCTTGTTCTGTGCTGATGTACGACAGACCGTAGCGCATGTGCAGCTGGCGTCCGGCACTGGCCTCACCCGATGTGAGCATGAGCTGCTGGTCGTTGTTCAGCTGGTGGATGTCAGTCATGTCAGCATCAAACTCAGCATAGAGGTAAACCGTGAGGTTGCCCGTCTCGGCTGTGCCTGTCAGCACGCGGTTGGCCAGGCTGAAGCCTCCGGTTTTGGTGCGTGTGCGCAGGCGGATGGTGCGCAGTCCCTCGCCCTGATAGGTCAGGCGCATGATACCGCTGTGGCGCGAGGGGGTGAACTCGAGGTCTACACCGTCGAGTTGGGCATGGTAGTAGTGGGGATGTGTCTCTTCATTGTTGCATACGCCTGGCTTGCCCCAGTTCTCTTCGGGCGTGGGCGTGCAAAAAGGCATGAAGGCATAGGCCCATAGTGTGCGGTGATTGACCATCTGGAGCGAGAAGTCGCCAATCCAGTCGTCGAGCATGCTGCTGCGCAGCGGCATGAAGCGCAGCATCTCGTTGGGCAGGTGGATGGTCTGGCGCGTGGTCTCCAGCAGGACGCTTACGCCACCTATGGTTGGGTCGGCATAGTCCACGGGCGATGGCTTCTCCTTACAACTATGACACAGCAGGCCGGCACTCAGGGCCAGCATTGCTGCAACACGATACGTCATTCTTTTCATGGCACTCGGATGTCTTATTGTGCCCCCCTGCAGGGGAGCGGGTTAAACTCTGGAATTACTCTCGAACAGGCGGATATGCTCGGCCACGACGTCGCGCGAGGCGTCGATCATCACCTGCTTCAGCGGGATGTATCCCACCTCTGGCTCTGTCTGCATGCGTTCCCGGATGGCTTTCATGATGCCGCGTTGGATGGCGGTGGCTACGTTGATCTTACATATACCGTTATGGATGCAGGCCTTGAAGTCCTCCACGCTCGTACCGCTTCCGCCATGCAGTACCAGCGGGAGGCGGTTGGCCTCGTGAATCTCGATGAGGCGCTGGATGTTCAGCTGCGGGGTGTGTACGTAATGGCCGTGCAGGTTTCCGATGGCGATGGCCAGTGCGTCCACGCCGGTAGCTTCGATGAAGCGGACTGACTCTTCTACGTCGGTAAACACATCTGCGGTGTCCACTCCCGAGTCGCCCACGCGCCCCAACTCGGCTTCCACGTCCACTCCGGCCGCCTTGGCCATGCGTGTTACCAGACGGGTGTTGTCCACGTTCTCGTCAAAAGGCAGTGCGGCACCGTCGAACATTACGGACGTGAAGCCCAGGCGGATGGCCTTCATGCATGTTTCAATACTCTGCCCGTGGTCCAGATGGACGCATACGGGCACGCTCGACAATTTTGCGGCGCGCAGGAAGAGGGGAGCCATCAACTCCAACGGAGCCTCGGGGAACTGCACCTCAGCTACTTGCAGGATGATGGGGGAACGTAAGTCTTCGGCAGCCTCTAAGGCTCCCATAACGTTCTCGAGACTCAGACAATTAAACGCGCCGACTGCGTAATGCCTCTCGTTGGCATCACGTAATATTTCACTTAATGTGCATAACATAGGCTGGGAATTAAAGGTACGAATTGCTTTTTGCAGTGATAGGTAGGGACGATCGGGCTCGAACCGATGACCTCTGCAATGTGACTGCAGCGCTCTAAACCAACTGGGCTACGCCCCTATACTCTTTTAGCTTTTCGCTTTGCAAAGTTACGGATTTATTTTTGACTGGCAAGTCTTTTGCCGAAAAAAGTGCACTGAAGGGCGAAAAAAATAGGATTTGGTGCCCTGTGGTGTGCCATTCGGTGGCTGAGACACCATGCTGGCGTGATGTTTTTCCTGTGACTACTCCCGTGCGGCACCGATGCTGTCGGCAATCGTCACGGGCCATGTCACAGCGCCGTAGCCGCACCAGTAGCCCAGTGCGCCTTGGACGTTGAAGGAGGGGTTGCGTCGCGAGGCCGTGAGTGGGGAGTTGCCGAGTGTCGTGTTGTGTTCCATCTGATTCCAAAAAGCAAATGAAAGGCTGTCCATCTGGGCAAACTTTATGAGGAGGGTGTCGTTTCGGGTAAAGTAGGGAACATAATGTTCGCGGCGTGTCACCAGTCGTCCTTTATAGACGGAAATGCAGATTTCCTCTCCGGGCGAGAACATCGAGTCGTCCATCGTCTGCATGTACGAGTTCAACCACATCCGTGATTCCCGGCCCATGCAGGTGAAGAATTTGTAGTAGTTACGTTCCGCGGGATCGTCGTGGAACCAGGCTTTGATTTGCCACAGTGTGTCGTTCGTGCAGGGCAGCACGCGAACGGAGTCCAAGGGTACGGGCGAGGGAATGGTCGTGATGCCCTCGGCATGGTACGTCTTGTAGTCCACACGGAGGCGATATGTCTTGCCCGCTTCGCCCCGCATGTCGCTGGTGGTGTAGATGTAGGGCGGGAAGTATCGTCGGTCTGTTGTCCCCGTCAGAACGACGTCGTGCTCTCCGTCGCTTACGGTGACGGTCGCCCAGCGGATGATGTGCTCCTTGAGTTCCGAGAGGTCGGACGCCTCTTCGCTGATGGGGACGGTCGTGGTCACAATGACCACAGGGAAGCCTTCGTGGTCGATCCAGCCTTCGACCACCATGCGCGGCTCGCTCTCCGCGATGTCGTCGGTGGTGCAACTGGCGCAGATAGATAGCAGTATCAGCAAGGATAAAAGGTGGCGACCGTTCATAGGGCTTAGAATCTTATAAAATAGGATACAGAGGGCAGGGGGAATTTCAGCAGGGCGAAGTGGGAATAGAGGTAGTGGTCTTGGTGAATCTTCAGTCGGCAGGTGATGTCGTTGTCGTGTCCTGTGACATTATAGACCGACAGGTTGAGACCATGTTCGCCAATGCGCAGGCGACGGAAGAGGAGACTGACCGAGAGGTCGAGCCTGCTGTATGGACGCAGGCGATGGGCGTTGTGTGCTCCATACTCCGCCAGGAGCATGCCATTCATAATGTAGAAGTGCTCGGGAGCCGTGAAGGGAGTTCCTGATGCGAAGGTGTATATTCCCGACAGGGTGCACCTTCTGTGCAGATGCCATGTGAGGAGGGCATTTGCCTCATGCGGTCGTTCGTGGTTGGCGGGAAAGGTCCCATGCAGCCCCTCTTCGTGGAAGGTGCGTCGAGCCCGGCCGTAGGCATAGCTTATCCAGCCCGTCAGCCTGCCGCTTCGCTTGTGGGCCATCACGCTGAACCCATAGTTGTGTCCGCGGCCGTGAAGCAGGTTGTCCTCCAGACGGTAGTCTGTGTTGAGAAACTTCATGATGTCTCCGTCGTACTCCACTTGGTGGCGAAGCCGCCGATAGTACACGTCGGCACTGAGACGATAGCGTCCGTCGGCAAGATACAGATTGGCTGTCAGCACGGCTCCGTGCCCCCATTGTGGGGGGCTGCCGGGGCCGATGGAGGTCCAGAACTCCGTGGGCATGCCCAGGGACGAAGTTCCTGTCTGGAAGATGTACTGATGGCGCACGCTGTACGAGGCGGTGACGTTCCATTGTGTCCCCCTTAGCCGTACGCTCAGGGAGGGGTCGGCGGCATAGTGCGCCCTGTGGGCATAGTCGATATAGGCCGTTCCGCGCACCCCAGCGTTCAGGCTCAGCATCTGTATGGGGGCGTAGTCGTATCCGGCATGGAGCACATATTCCTGTGTGTGGAAGCGTTCCTGCCCGGAAAGCAGCGTGTTGTAGAGCCCCTCGGCTTGCGGGTCCTGTGGCAGAATGTTATGCCATGTGGCCTCGGCACCTACCGTGAGGCCTTGCCATCCGAGTCGTCCCCGATAGCCCACATCGAAGATGTCTGAAGGCAGGTGGAAGACGGCATCGGCCTGCGAGAGGCGCATGCGGTTGCGGTAGGAGGTGATGTAGCAGGAGTTGCGCACGCTTGCGGCGGGAGTCTCCATTTCCCAGTGTATGGCTCCGATGCGGTTGCCCCATTGGATGTTCATCCGTGCCTGGTACTCATTCTCGTTCATCCGGATGTTGTCGTCGCCCATGTAGCAGTCTATCCAGAGGCGATGGTTGTGGCGCGGACGAAAGAGCCATGTGGCATTGACGTCGTAAAACGAGTAGTACAGTTTCATGTCGTCCTCCCGCAGCCAATTGCCGTAGAAGAGGTTGAGATAGGAGCCTCTGCCGGAGAGAACGAGCGAGGATCGCCGCCCTGTCGGCATGCGCAGCGTGCCCTGTGAGGAAATAGCTCCCACGGCAACTTCGCCGCCTATCGTGTCGGTCCGCTCGCTGTCCAGTTCCATGTTCAGCCTTCCCCCCAGCCGTGCGGGGTCCTCGGCTTCCTGGACGTTCTTCTTGAGGGTCATGGCGGAGTAGTGCGAGGCGTTGAAGACGGAGAACAACCCCAGCAGATGGGCCGCATTATAGACGGGAACGCCCTGTATGGAAAAGATGTTGTGCGACTGGTCGCTTCCCTGTATGTGCAGGCCGGCATCCATCTCGGAACTGGTCTGTATGCCGGGAAGCATCTGGGCATAGTGCACGGGGTCGGCGTTGCCGAGGACTTGTGGCAAGTCGCGAAACATCCTGCGGTCCCAGCGTATCGTCCCGTCGTGGAACATGGAAACAGAGGCGGTGGCAGTTTTTCCCGAAACCACCACCGTCTGGATGTCGTGCATGGAAACCGAGTCCACAGGCGTTTGCGCAAGGGCAAACAGCGGCCACGAACTAATTGTCAAGAGCCTCAAAATCGTCTTCAAGACGCTCAAACGCATCAATCAGGTCCTTGAAGTCATCCTCCGTAAAGAAGTTCTCAAACGTATATGTCGAGCCGTCGGGGAACTTCAGACCCGGTTCACAGTACCATTCTGAGTAGTTGTCCCACCTGTCCTCGAACGGGATGAACAGGAAGGATGCCTGCTTTGTCGTACCACCGTTGTAGTAGATGTTGGCGTTGATGTGGCTGTTGATGTTAGCCACATCCTGCTTGAACTTGCTTTCGTTCTCCTCGTCGTCATCGGCAGCCTCAAAGTCGTCGGCCAGCTGGCGCAGGTCGTTAATGCTTCCCTTCACCTGCACTTTGCCCAGGACATCCACGCTGAAAGCTGTCACATTACCGTTGCTGTTGCGGAAGCTGTCGTCCAGATCATCATCGTCCATGTCGTAATAGGCGGTCAGTATCTCGCTGGGAATGTTGCTGAGGTTGCAGCTGAAACTGGCCTTAACCAGCGTTTCGCTTCCTTTGATCAGCGTGGCATTGGCTGTGACGCTGGTTTTTGAATAGGCGATGTTCTCCCCCTTGATTGTGTATCCGTTGCTCAGCGTGACGGTGGTCTTGGCTGTGACGGCACTCTGGCTCAGGTCGAATTCCTCATTCTTGATGTTGCTCAGGTCAATGTCTGTCTTCGATTCAACCAGTGTCTTCCCGCCTTCGGTAAGGGTGATGGTGATGTGTTGGGGCACTCCGATGGTGCAGTTCGTACGGTCGTAGTACTCGTTCGAGACGGAGCCGTTATCTGTCGATTCGTACGAATAGTCCACCCAGTCGTCGCTGTCATAGAGGTGAACCTTCGTCACGGTGCCGCTTGTGGTCAGCCGGAGCACGCACTCCTGTCCGCTTTCGTTCTTGAAGACGAACGAGAGGTCGCTGGCATCCTTGCGGTTCCATCTGCCGTTGCGAGCCTCCCAGCGTCCGGTGAAGTTGGAAGCCATGAGCACAGCTTTATAGTCCGTGTAGTTATATACATAGGTGGATGTCCATCCGCCCCAGTCCTCCGTTTCTGTTTCCTGATGTGTGCCTATCGCCTTGCCGCGCAGTTCGTCCCAGATGTCTTCTGCCCATTCCTCCACGTCGTCCCAGTCGTAGTCGCCATACGTATCGTCGATGTACTGGGCCAGGTCGGAGTAGTGGCGGAACTCGTCGGCCTTGAACTTGCCGTTCAGCTCCAGCCCCACGTCCTCGAGATATTCTTTTTGCTCTGTGGTGGTGAGCACCTTGTTTACGGGTGTCACGTCGGGCTTGTCGTTGCCGGGCTGTTCGTTGTCTTGTTTCTTGGGCTCCGAATCGTCGTCGCCGCACGAGGTTGCCATTGGCAGGCAGAGTGCCATCATAAGCATGGCAGTCAGTAGCTTTTGCTTTTTCATCGTTGTACTTTTAGTGTTTATGTGTTTATAATTGTCGTATCAGGTATGTTTCGATGTGCAAAATTACAGATTTTTTTGTTACCTCACAAATACTTCTCCGTATTATTCTCCACGATTTACTTTTCTGCGGCATCTGCTGCAACCCCTCCATCGTCTGGCCTTGCCTTGGATATTGGCGTGCCCAAACAAAAAAATGAGGCAAAACTTGGTGGAAACAGAAAAAGTGTGTACCTTTGCAGCCGCTAACGGTGTTTCCCGTTAGCATTTGGCTGACTCGCTAGCTCAGTTGGTAGAGCATCGCACTTTTAATGCGGGGGTCTCGGGTTCGAACCCCGAGCGGGTTACCGAAGGAGAGGGAGGACTGTTGCAGTCCTCCCTCTCGCGCTTTTTTGTGGCGGGGTTCTCACCCGAGGGTTCTTTCATGCCGCACCATGAAAGCGCCTCTTGCCAGAGTCGAGCGCGAGCCCCGAGCGGGTTACCGAAGGAGAGGGCGGACTATTGCAGTCCTCCCTCTCGCTCTTTTTTGTGGCGGGGTTCTCATCCGAGGGTTCTTTCATGCCGCACCATGAAAGCGCCTCTTGTCAGAGTCGAGCGCGAGCCCCGAGCGGGTTACCGAAGGAGAGGGCGGACTGCAACAGTCCGCCCTTTCGCGCTTTTTTGTGGCGGGGTTCTCACCCGAGGGTTCTTTCATGCCGCACCATGAAAGCGCCTCTTGCCAGAGTCGAGCGCGAGCCCCGAGTGGGTTGTGAGATTGTCACATTAGACAACTGCTCGGTCAAGGGAAATTGTCATTTTTTACGCTTCAGAATCATTCTCTTTCACCAGTGGCACTGTGCGTCCTTGACTGCCGCTGTCCGACGAGCCCACATTATTTGTCCGTTGTTCTACAAATTGCTGGAATTATTTGGCCGTTTCGCAAAATCTGCTTAACTTTGTTGCTGTCATTCGCTGAAAGCGAAATGTCATCCGATGCCGCCTCTTGGAAGACGTTTTTCCGCATTGGGCGCAAATGAAAGAACAAGAAAGGCATGTGGCCGAAGCCATGTTTCTTTGCGATGAGAACTCATAATGCAGTGATTGTCAAAATGATTTGCTGCTTGTGGGGACATGTTGGAACGTGCCTTTCGGAGGCGTGAGGCTGTTTATTACACACTGTTTTGACTGCACAAGAGAATCATTTGCCACACTGGTATGTCATGCGCTGGTATGGCGGGTTGACCGAGATTGAGGAGCGTCTCTCGCAGCGCGGTTTCCTCTATTTTATCCCGAAGAAGACGGCTCTGCGGCGTGTGGGGCATAGCGAGCGCCTGACGCTGGTGCCGGCTGTGCCGCCGTACGTCTTCATCCGTGCCGCGTATGACGAACTCGATGCCTTCCAAAAGCCGCTGCGCCTGTTGCTCTATTCCAAGACGCTGCATCCCGTGGACGGACACACCACCATCACGGTGGGGGAGCGCGAGATGGACGATTTCATCCGTGTAGCAACGCAGAACGAACAGCGTGTACGCATTCATCAGGCCGACGAGCTTGACCTTCGGGAAGGTGCTCGTGTGCGTATCTGTGGCGGTGTGTTGAACGGGGTGGAGGGGGTCATGCTACGTCTGCAGGGCGTGCGCGACCGCCGTCTCGTGGTTTCCGTGCCTGGTATCATGTCGGTATCCACCCCGGTGGACCGCACCTATGTGCAGTTGCTTGAAGGATAAAGCCTCACCCCGGCCCCTCCCGATGGAGGGGAGTCCGCACCGTGCAGCCAGCTTGTTACGATTAAATGGTAAATGGATCAAATGATAAACAGAGTCTTCTCCTCCTTGTCCTCCCGCCTAAAGCAGAGCGCTCTTTTTCATGATTCGTTCTGGGCTGTCTTTGGCAATGGACTGGGCTATGCCATGCTGCTGCTGGCAGGAGTGCTTATTGCACGTCTGCTGGGCCGCGATCTCTACGGCGAGTATGGTGTGGCGAAGACCAACATGCTCTATATCGCCGGTTTTGCCACCTTCGGCATGGGGTTCACCTCGACGAAGTTCATCGCTCAGTCGCAGGAACAGGATCGTGCCCATCTGAGCAGTCTCATCCGGGATGCCCAGCTGATATCGTTCCTCTTCAGCCTGTGTGTGGCTCTCCTCGTAGCCGTGTTTGCCCGGCCGTTAGCCACATATCTGGAGGAACCCGGCCTGACTCTCTGCTTCCGGATGCTCAGTCTGATTATTGTGGCCAAGTCTTTCTGCACCACTCAGACAGGTATCCTCTCCGGCTTGAAACGCTTTCAGGATATCGCTGTCAACAGCATGATCTCCGGCGGTGCCATGCTCCTGCTGTGCGTGGTGCTCACCTATTGGTTCGGTCTGGCGGGTGCCCTGACCTCATTGTTGCTGTCCCAGGTGGTCAATGTCTTGGCCAATGCTGTCTCCATCCGTCGTGTGGAACGCACTTTCGGTCCGCAGTCTGCCGTGAACAGACGTCTCGAGCTGGTGCGCTTTTCCTTCCCAATTGCCTTGCAGGAAAGTTCGTTCAGTCTGTGCAACTGGCTTGCCATCCTGCTGCTCACGAAGTATTCGTCTGTGGGCGAAGTGGGACTGTACACGGCCTCGGCACAGTGGAATGCCATCATCACCATTATCCCTGGTCTCTTGGTGAACGTAATTCTGGCCCATCTGGCTGGTAGCATGAGTGACCGCACAGTCCATAAGCGTACGCTCCACACCATGCTTGGCGTCAATTTCCTGTGTACGCTGCTTCCTTTTGCCGTGGTGTATGTGCTGGCGTCGTACATCAGTTCGTTCTATGGCCCCGACTTTGTCGGCATGCCCCCTGTGCTGCGAGTGCTGACGTTCGTTGCCATTTTCGATTGTTGCTCACAGGTCTTCCGCTCCGAGTTCATCGCACAAGGCCTTCCGTGGACCGTTTTTCTGATTCGTCTCTCTCGCGATGTTTTACTGGTCATGCTGGTGCTCTTGCTATTGCAGCACAGCGGCGGCGAGCATGGTGCTGTCCGATATGCCACGGCGCTGGTGGTCGCCTCGGCGTTCCATTTCGTGATGCTCCTGCTCGTGTATTGGTGGAAGTCCTCCTTCCTGGTGCATAAAGAATCCTGACGCGATGCTTCGTCTCCTCTTCCTGCTGACCGTCTTCGGCAGCCTTGTCACTCAGATTCCCGGTTTCATCGAACGGGGATGGGATGCGCCGTTGAAGTTCCTCTGGCTGGTCACCTTTGCCTGCATGATGCTTTTTGACACGCAGTCGGCTCTCGACCGTCGTGTCCGCTTCCTCTATCTCTACCTGCTTCCCTTCCTGTTCTACTGTGCCCTTATGACCGCATCGACGGCCAGCCTGTACCTGAATGTCGATGTCACGAACATGCTCATCAGTGTGATGGTGTGTCTCACTTCCTATATCTTCTTCCTCAATTTCGGCAGCGAGCGTCTGTTGTCCCAGCTTGGGCGTCTGCTTCTGACGGGTGCCTTGTTGCTCGGCATTATTGTTTATGTGCTTTTCTTCCGCGGTCAGGATCTCCTCACCCGCACTTACGCTTTCGATGCCAAGAACTCGATGGGGCAGATACTGCTGTGCTGCGCCGTGGTGGGTGGTCTCTTCTGGCGCCCCACGCTGTCTGTGATGCGCTGGACGAAGTACGCCATCATTCTCACGCTCGTCTATTTCATTATGATTATGCGGTCGCGTGCCACCATCCTCAGCCTGGCCTATGTGATTGCTTATCTCATTTTCCGTGCACCCGACCGTCGTATCCGCTACGTCGTCTTCGCCCTTACTGCAGCGGTCGTCTTCTATGCAGCCGTCAGCCCCTCGGCCTATCATGTGCTGGTAGATGGCATCCTCTTAGGCGGCCGTGACATCGAGTATGGCCTGGACGAGGCTTCGTCGGGTCGCGTCACTGGCATCCGCGAGGGTCTCGATATCATTGCCGACAACTTCTGGCTGGGCGTGGGCGATCGCTACCTGGACTGCATGCCGGTGGCCATGATGATGCAGTTCGGCCTTGTGGGAGCCTCGATGGTCTTCTTCTACCTCGGTGCCATCTGGTGGCGCGTGGAGCGGCAGGGCACTTGGCACAATGTCCATCTGTGTACCTATCTGCTCTTCTACGCCATGATGTTCAACTCGCTCTTTGAGGCGAAGCCCCCCTTTGGCCCTGGCATCAAGTGTTTTCTCCTATGGCTCATGCTGGGCTTCTCGCTCGCGCTGGAAGAGAGGCTGGATCGGGCCGAGAACGTTGTGGACGAAACTGAAACATGCGACTCTGTCTGATATATAGTAGTGCCTTGCATTATCGCGAGGCCATTTTTCGGTTGATGGACTGTGAGTTCCAGTGCGACTTTGTCTTCGGCGATTCGCAGCATGGCATCCGCCAGATGGACACGTCCGTGCTCAGCGGACACGTCACTGTGGTGCATGCCTGTGAATGGCATGGATGGAACTGGCAGCCGAAGGTCGTCAGGCAGCTCTGCGGCGACTACGATGCCTACATCCTCTTGGGTGATACGCGTGGCCTGGCCACCTGGACCTTCGCCATCCTGGCGCGCATCTTCCGTCCGCGACGGCGTGTGTACTTCTGGTCCCACGGCTGGTATGGCAAGGAGACACCGCTGGAGTGTTGGGTGAAGAAGGTATTCTACCGCCTGCCTTCGGGCGGCACGTTCCTCTACGGCGAGTATGCCCGCCGCCTCATGTTGGCCGAGGGTTTCCGTCCCGACCGCCTCTTCGTCATACATAATTCGCTCGACTATGATCGCCAGTGTGCTCTGCGCCCGCAGCAACAGTGGTCCACAACCTATTTTCATCACTTCGGCAATCGGAACCCTAACCTCGTCTTCGTCGGGCGGCTGACGCCCGTGAAGCGTCTCGACCTGCTGCTCCAGGCTGTCTCGCTCTGTCGTGAGGACGGTCTCGACCTCAACCTCACGCTCATCGGCGACGGTGAGCAGGAGGCCGCTCTTCGTCGTCAGGCTGCCGAGCTTGGTGTGGAGAAACGGGTGTGGTTCCATGGTGCATGCTATGACGAGGCCGTGAATGCCCGTCTCATCAGCGAGGCAGATCTCTGCGTATCGCCCGGCAACGTGGGGCTGACGGCCATCCACTGCATGACTTACGGCACGCCTGTCATCACTCATGACGACTTTGCCCATCAGATGCCCGAGTTTGAGGCCATCCGTGAGGGCCTGACGGGGACGTTCTTCCAGGCGGGCAATGCCCGTTCTCTGGCCAATGCCATCCAGCGATGGCTGTTGATTCATGCCGACCAGCGGACGAAAGTGCGCTGGGATTGCTACGAAGAGATTGCCGCCCGCTGGACGCCACAGCATCAGATAGAGGTGCTGAAACAGGCTCTCTGCGTCGGATAAATTCATCCTCGCCCCTCCGTTATCTACAAATCAACTTACCTATGTCGCTCATCCGCCTCCTTGGCCTTTATGCCAGCTATTGGTATTATAAGATACGCTACCACCGCTATGTCCGGTTCAATGGATTCACGGTGGTCTATGCCTTCCCGGGTTCCTCCATCGACTTCGTCCCGTCGCGCCCCGGCACAGACGACGAACCTACCGTCATCAACAGCCATTGGACCAGCAATCTCCTCGGGCTGCACCAACGCTCGATTCTCGTGGCACGCTACGGCGGACGCATCCGCATTGGTCGCGGCTGTGGTATCTCGGGCAGCACAATCTATGCCATGAGCGAGATTGTCCTGGGCGACGACGTGCGGCTGGGGGCCAACTGCAAGGTGATGGACAATGACTTCCATGCGCTCGATCCCGGCTTGCGCCGACAGGGTCGCCCGGAGGACATCCCCCGCCGGCCCATCCACATTGGCGACGGATGCTTCATCGGTACCGACTGCATCCTGCTCAAGGGCACCACACTGGGTGCTGGCTGTGTGGTGGGAGCAGGCAGTGTGGTCACCGGCACATGGCCTCCGGGCAGTGTCATTGCGGGCAATCCGGCTCGGCTCATCAGAGAACAGAAAATATAAGAATGTGTATGAAGACCGCTTTAATCACAGGTATCACCGGGCAGGACGGCTCGTTCTTAAGCGAACTGCTGCTGGAGAAGGGCTACGAGGTGCATGGCATCATTCGCCGCTCGAGTGTGGACTATCGCGAACGCATCGCTCATCTGGAGGGACGGCCACACTTCCATCTCCACTATGCCGACCTCACCGACTCCATGTCCATCGTCAAAGTGGTGGCACTGGTGCGCCCCGACGAGATATATAACCTGGCAGCCCAGAGTCATGTACAGGTGTCGTTCGATTCGCCCGAGTTCACTGCCAATGTGGATGCTGTGGGCGTTCTGCGTGTGCTCGAAGCTGTGCGTGCCTGCGGGCTGAGCCAGACGTGTCGCATCTACCAGGCCTCCACAAGCGAGCTCTATGGCAAGGTGGAGGAGGTGCCGCAGAACGAGAACACGCCCTTCCACCCCTATTCGCCCTATGCCGTGGCCAAGCTCTATGGCTATTGGATAGTGAAGGAGTATCGCGAGGCATACGGCATGTATTGCTGCTCGGGCATCCTCTTCAATCACGAGAGCGAGCGGCGCGGAGAGACTTTCGTGACCCGCAAGATTACGCTGGCCGCGGCCCGCATTGCCCAGGGCATGCAGGAGGTGCTCCTGCTGGGTAATCTGTCCTCGAAGCGCGACTGGGGCTACGCCCGCGACTACGTGGAGTGCATGTGGCTCATCCTGCAGCAGGAACGTCCCGAAGACTTTGTCATCGCCACTGGTGTGCAGCACACGGTGCGCGAGTTTGCCACGCTGGCCTTCCGATACGCAGGCATCGAACTGCGCTGGGAAGGTGAGGGCGAGCATGAGCGGGGCATAGATGTGCAGACGGGAAAGGTGCGTGTCCAGGTGAGTCCCGACTTCTATCGGCCCACCGATGTCGTAAACCTCTGGGGCGACCCCACGAAGGCGCGTGCCTGTCTGGGCTGGAATCCGTCGAAAACATCGTTCGAGGAACTGGTACGCATCATGGTGGAGCACGACATGGCCCAGGTGGCCGGCGAGGGCGCTGCAGCCAAGGTGAGAACCAATCTCGCTGAGTATCTGGAGAAGGGAATCGTTAAATAGTCTATAGTAATATCAAATGACTGATGGACACCTCCGCTAAAATCTTCGTCGCCGGGCATCGCGGCATGGTGGGATCTGCCATCGTACGCGAACTGCAGCGGCAGGGCTACCATAATATAATAACGCGCGCGCACGCGAATCTCGATCTCACGCGGCAGACGGAAGTCGAGGCATTCTTCCGCGAGGAGCGTCCCGAGTACGTCTTCCTTGCTGCGGCCAAGGTAGGGGGCATCGTTGCCAATGAGACTGCACTGGCCGACTTCATGTACCAGAACATGATGCTGGAGATGAACGTTATCCATGCTGCCTGGCAAAACGGGTGCCGCAAGCTGGAGTTCCTCGGGTCTTCGTGTATCTATCCGCGCATGGCACCGCAGCCCATGACCGAATCCTGCCTGCTCACCGGCTCGCTGGAGAAGACCAACGAAGCCTACGCGCTGGCCAAGATTTCGGGCCTCAAGTATTGTGAATTCCTGAACCGGCAGTATGGCACGGACTTTATCTCCGTGATGCCCACAAACCTCTACGGCCCGAACGACAACTACCACCCCGAGCATTCTCACGTGGTGCCCGCTCTCATCCGACGCTTCCATGAGGCAAAGGTGAACGGCGCGAAGAGTGTCACTTGCTGGGGCGACGGCTCTCCGCTGCGTGAGTTCCTCTATGTGGACGACCTTGCCGAACTGTGTGTCCACCTGATGAACACGTACAGCGGCAATGAGACGGTGAACGCCGGCACGGGCAAGGAAATCACCATCCGTGCGCTGACCGAACTGGTGGCCCGCGTGGTGGGTTACGAAGGAGAGATATGCTGGGACACCAGTCGCCCGAATGGTACGCCGAGGAAACTGCTTGATGTCTCCAAGGCCACCGCTCTGGGCTGGACATACAAAACGGAACTCGAGGACGGACTGCGCCTCAGCTACGAGGATTTCCTGCATAATCCGATGCGCGCAGAACGATGAATACGGACAAAATCAGGGTAAAGCAATGCTGAAACTACGTTACATAGGCGGTTATCTGAAAGCTCTTTTCAATCCAGCCGTGTCGTGGCTGACACAGATAGACTCTCGGTCGCGGGTGGACCGCAGTGCGCGGGTCTATGAGATGGCCAAACTGTCGCAATCAACCGTCGGCGCCTACACCTACGTCGGGCGACGGACGTGTCTCGTCTCGGCACGTGTGGGAAAGTTTTGCTCCATTGCATCGGACTGTCAGATAGGCATGGGCACACACACGCTCAGCCATCTCTCCACCAGCCCCATCTTTACGGAGTCCGACAACGGCCTGCGACGTCGATGGGTGGAGAACACACGGACGAATCCCTACAAGCCCGTAACGCTGGGCAACGATGTGTGGGTCGGACTACACGTGATGATAATGGGCGGCGTCACGGTGGGTAACGGTGCGGTGGTGGCTGCGGGTGCCGTGGTGACCAGGGACGTACCTCCCTATGCCGTGGTGGGCGGTGTGCCGGCCCGCGTGATACGCTATCGCTTCGAACCCGACGTGCGGCAGGCCATCGAGGAGTCGCGCTGGTGGGAATTGCCCGAGGACGTCCTGCGGCAGCACATCTTCCTATTTCAGAAAGAGAATCTCTCCGTCGAGGACGTCGAGACGCTGCGCACCCTGCGGCCGTAATACTTGCTGAAAGACCGAACCAACGATGAAACACATCCTCATCATTACTGCCAATTTCCCACCCGAGCCGGTGACCTCGGCCATCATGAACTGTGACCTGGCCGAAGCGTTGTCCGTTCGCTATCGGGTGACGGTGCTTGCCCCACGCCCCTCACGCCCTAAGGAGATGGACTTCTCGCGTGCCGAGCGTCCGTCAGGCCGCTATCGGCTCATCACTCAGGACAGCTACGTCCACCCCGAGTCGCAGATGGCGGGACGCTTCAGGGAAAGCTACAGTTTTGGCCGCTGTTCGGCAGAATACATACGGAAGCACCATGAGGAAATAGACTTTGTGTACAACGATGGCTGGCAGTTCGTGGGACTGTATCTGGTGGCACGTGCCTGTGTCCGGTATGGCATCCCTTATCTGGTACCCATCCAAGATATATATCCCGAGTCGCTGCTCACCAAGCTGCCGCGTGTACCCCTGCTCAGACCGCTTGTCCGTGCGCTGATGGCTCCCTTTGATCGCTATTACATCCGTCATGCGGCATGTGTGCGTACCATTTCGCCCGCGATGGCCCGCTACCTGGCCCAGACGCGCGGCGTAGAGGAGAAGCGCTTCCTCGTCGTAGCCAACTGGCAGGACGAGACGGGCTTCGATGCCGTGCTTGATGAGGCAAAAGACGATGGCCGGACCACCGTGCGCTTTATGTTTGCCGGGAACAACAGCCGTCAGGCCAACGTGGCTATGATTATCAATGCCTTCCTCGATGCCGGCCTGCATAATGCCGAACTCTACATCATGGGTGGAGGCAATGAGCGGGAGAACTGCGAACTGCTGGCACGTCGGCGTGGAGCCAGCAACGTGACCTTCGGCAGCATCCCTGATGGTATGGTGCCCGAGGTACAGCGTCGGGCCGATGTGATGGTGCTGGCGCTGAAGCATGGCACCGGCACCCTCTGCATCCCCTCCAAGCTGGTGGCCTATATGCTTTCGGGGAAGGCTGTTCTGGCCAGTGTGGAGGAGGGGAGCGATACGTCGCGGATATTGCGTGAAGCACAGTGCGGCGTGGTCACTCCCGAGGACGATCGCGCGAGCCTGACGGAAGCGTTTCGCCGCCTGGCAGCCACCTCTCGCGAGGAACTCTGCCTCATGGGCAAGCGCAGTCGCAGCTATGCCGAGCAGCATCTCACTCGCCGGGCCAATCTCACACGGGTGGTGCAGACAATCGAACAGTTATTAATCCATAAAGATAGGAGATAGAAACGAAAATGGAATCCTACGTTTTTCCAGGAAACATTGATGAGCAAATCATGAAGATAGGGTCGCAGCCCTTCATATATATGCGTACCGATGCCTTCTCTGAAGTGAATAAGGAGTCGGAGCGACTCCTGCTCGAATTGATACACTGCCGTGGCGGACGTACCGTCATATATACCGGCTCGGGCACCGGAGCTATGTCCGCCGTGGTGGAAAACTATGTCACCACCAAGCAGAAAGCCTTCGTCATTGACGGAGGCTCGTTCGGCCATCGCTGGTATCAGATGTGCCAGTACTATGGTATAGCGGCAGTGGACTATCGCGTACCCTTCGCCTGCGACATAGACTATGACGATCTGGAGAGCCAGATTGCACGTGAACGGCCCGATGTCTTCCTGTGCCAGCATCACGAGACCAGCACGGGACAGCTCTACGATCTTGCTTGCATATCCCGGATATGCCATAAGTATGGGGTATCGATGGTCGTGGATGTAATCAGCACATTCCTGGCCGACGAACTGGACATGGACGCCCTCGGCATCGATATATGCATTACGAGCACGCAGAAAGGACTGAATATCCCGCCGGGCCTCTCCATCCTCTTTCTGAGCCAGAGGCTGGAGGGCTATCCCTTCCAGCATCGTGGCTACTACTGGGACTTCGAGGACAATCTGAACAACTTCACTCGAGGACAGACATCATTCAGCCCCGCCACCATCCTGTTCCTGCAGTTGAATGCACGGCTGCATCAGTTGAGAGACGAGGGCGGCGAGCACCGCAACATCCAGGCCGTAGCCCATCGGGCAGAGGTGTTCCGCGCCGAGTGTCGCAAATATGGCTGGGACGTGCCTGCACAGCGGCCGTCGAATGCTATCACGGGATTCCAGACCCGCGACACCGACGAACGCCGCATCTTCAAGGGACTCATGGAACGCTATGATACTTATATCATGCCGAGCGGGCGCCCTGGCTTCTACCGTGTCTCGCACATGGGCTTGCAGACCGATGAGGAGCTGGTGAGGCTGGCAGAAAGAATACACACCTTAGAACTGGAGATGAAATGAAAAAGGTCATTACCTACGGCACCTACGACCTCTTCCACCAGGGGCACTACAACCTGCTGTCAAGGGCAAAGGCACTGGGAGACTATCTGATAGTGGGCGTTACGTCGGACACCTTCGATCTGGAGCGTGGCAAGATGAACACATGCAACAATGTCATGGAACGCATCGATGCCGTGCGTGCCACCGGACTGGCCGACAAGATAGTCATTGAAGAGTATAAGGGGCAGAAGATTGACGACATACAGAAGTATAACGTGGACATCTTTGCCATCGGCTCCGACTGGGAAGGCTACTTTGACTACCTGTCGGAGTACTGTCAGGTGGTGTATCTGCCCCGTACGGAAGGCATTTCTTCCACGCAGCTGCGCAACGAGCGACCGATGGTCCGCATGGGCATTATCGGCACGGGCAGCATAGCCAATCGTTTCGTGCCTGAGGCCGAATTTGTGAACAGCGTCAGTGTCGTGGCGGCCTACAATCCAGACAAGAGAGAGGCCGACGAGTTCTGTCTCCGCCACGGCCTGCCGCACAGCGCTGCCACCCCGGCTGAACTCTATGCATTGGTCGATGCCGTGTATATAGCCTCGCCTCACTATACTCACTACGAGTATGCTCGCGAGGCTCTCCTGGCCGGCAAGCATGTACTGTGCGAGACACCCTTTGTCTTCCGGGAGGCTGAGGCCTGTGAGTTGTATCGCCTTGCCGAGGAACGCGGACTGACGCTGACCGTGGCACTGAAGACCGCCTATTGCCCGGCCTTCGGTCATCTGCTCTCGCTGCTCAAATCGGGTGTCATCGGTGAGATTGTCGAGGTGAACGCCTCCACCACCACCCTGATGAGCGAGGACTCGGACAAGCTGGACAGCCGTTTCTACGGCGGCAGCATGAATGAGAACGCCTGCTTCACGCTGTTGCCGATATTGAAGCTCTTGGGCACCGACTACCTCAACATCCGCTTCTACTCGAAGATTAAGAACGATGTGGACGTGTTCACGAAGGCCATCTTCCAGTACGCCCATGGGGTGGCGTCGTTCCAAGTGGGACTGGGAGTGAAAACAGAGGGCAATCTGGTGGTGTCCGGGACGAAGGGCTATGCCTATGTTCCCGCCCCCTGGTGGAAAACGGACTACTTTGAGATACGCTACGAAGACCAGAACCGAAACAAGAAATACTTCTACCCCTACGACGGCGAGGGACTGCGCTATGAAATAAAGGACTTTGTCTCCAGCATCCTGTCGAAAGACTTCTTCTATTCCAAGGTGTCGAAGCAGGAGAACCTTGTCATGGCGCGGGTGCAAGAGCAGTACATGAAGGGCGAGAATGTCTATAGAATCTAAAAAAGTACGTGACAGATGAATATACGGAGCAAGATAGACTTTTTCCTGAAACATTATGGCTTGGTGCAGAGTATCTACCGCGTGCTCTTCAGCTTCATCTTCAGGGTAATCGGATGGTTCGTCAAGACGAGAAACAATCTTGTGCTGATGAACTGCTATGCCGGAGTCAAGTTCTCGGACAGCCCTGAGCAGCTGTACAACTATCTGTGCAGCCACTCGGAGTATGACGGGCTGGACATCGTCATTGCGCTCGACAATCCCGAGAAGTTTCATGGCAATCCGCGCTGCCGGCTCGTGAGGCAGGACTCGCTGGAGTACTTCCTGACGGCGCTGCATGCCCGCTATTGGATCACGAACGTGAACATCGAGCGCGGCCTCCATTTCAAGAAGAAGCGTACGCGCTATCTCAACACCTGGCACGGCGTGGCATTCAATACGATAGGCAATGCGGTGCCTGGACGCAGCGACTACGACTGCTCCAACGTTGACCTCTGGTGTGCCGAGGGCGAGTATCAGAAGAGTCTCTTCGTCAGGGACTTCAAGGTGCGGCCCGAGTGTATCCTGATGTCCGGCCTGCCGCGCAACGACCGCCTCTACAGAGCCACCGAGGAGGAGAAGATTGCCCTGAAGCGGAAACTCAATCTGCCGCTTGACAAGAAGGTCATCGCCTACACCCCCACATGGCGCGACAGCCGCGACTTCGGGAAGAGCTATTGCTTCGTCTCGCCCATGAATCTGAAGACGTGGGAGGCAGAACTCGGAGGAGAGTATGTGATGCTCTTCCGCACTCATCACTTCACCAACAAGCTGATGAACGTCCAGTTCAATGACTTTGTGCGTGACTTTACCGATTATCCCGACATCAACGACCTCTTTATCGTCTCGGACATCCTGATTTCCGACTATTCGGCCTGCATCGCAGACTTTTCCATTCTGGAGCGCCCGGTCATCTGCTACGGATACGACTATGAAGCCTATGCCCGCGGACGTGGATTCTACATCGACCTGGAAGAGGTGATGCCCAACGGCGTGATGATGATCGAGCGCGACGTGCTCAATCATATACAGACGATGGACTACGATGCGGAGTGCGAGAAGACGCGCCGCATGATCAAGGAGCGCTATCTGGAGTATGGCGGTGATGCCACGCGCCTGTGTATCAAACAGCTCTTCGTGACGTGGGACAAGGAGAAGGGACAGTATGACACGTCGGCCGTCTCGGATAAGCGGAAGGAGGCACAGCGTCGTGCTCTCCAAGCTCAGGCAGAGACGACGTTCAGCGGCTTGCTGCGCCACGCTCTGTGGGGCACCGTGCCTGAACTTCCCGAGGGCGTGTGGAGCGACGACGACTACCGCCGCGTGATGGGTCTGGCACGCGAGCAGACGGTGGCCGGACTGCTGGCGCAGAGTATGATGGACTGTGGCGTACAGCTCTCGAAGCGTGCAGCCATGGACCTCTTCGGCCGTCTGCAGAACGTGCGCCGGCGCAATCGTGTGATGAACGCCGCCGTGGTCAGCCTGTGCCGCGAAATGGAGGACCACGGCATACGCATCTATGTATTCAAGGGACAGACACTCAACCATCTCTATCGCGATGCGAGCCTGCGCATGAGCGGCGACATCGATTTCCTCTGTCATCCCGACGACTGGCAGCGTGCCTTAGACTATCTGCGTGAGGCGTGGGGCGTGGTGCCCGACGATACGATTTCCGAGCGCGACGTGAACTTCATTCGGGACGGCATCGTATATGAGATGCATAGCAACCTCACCGTCTTCGCCTATCCCCCCAACCGCAAGTACTGGGACCATGTGGTCATGCAGGAAATCCTCTCCCAGAGACATACCACGATGGTGGACGGATACCCTGTGCCGACGTTGCCCCCCACCTGCAACCTGCTCTACGTCTTTGTGCATATCCTGCACCACCTGCTCAACGACGGCATCGGCGTACGCCAGTTCTGCGACTGGGCGTTGCTGACGTGTCGCATGAGAGAGGAGGGCACGCTCGATGTCGAGGCACTGCGCCGGCATCTGAAAGGCATCCGCGCCCTGCGTGCCTACTGTGGGATGGGGGCCATCCTGACAGACCTCCTCGGGTTTGACGAGGCCTCCTTCGGCTTCCCCGTCAGCCGGCGCGACCATCGGGATGCCCAGGCCCTCTGGCAGAACATGCTCGAGACGGGCAACTTCGGGCAGAAGCGCCCGTATGCCCAGCGGCGCGGTGTGGTTCATGGGGCACAGCATCTCTGGCGCATCTCTATGCAGGTGAGGAAGTTCTGCCACTATTCGCCGGCCGAAGCCTTGTGGCAGGTGCCCCACATGTTCCAGTGGTGGGGACGGAAGTTCCTGCATCGTCGGACGGCGGACGGACTCAGCCGGAAATGATACTTCTGTCCTTATTTCGGATTCCCAAGCCCTCCTTCCTGCCTCTCGGGGTGTACCGAAAATCGACGAAAAATGCCCTTTTTTGAGGTGAAAAGCGGGATGTTCCCTGTCGTGCGACGATATAATCTACTGAGAATCAGCACGCGCGAAAAATTGCAAAAAATGGAACGAACGGCCGCTGGCTTACGTCTGCGCGATTCTCGCGGCAAAACCGGTTGACGGTGGAGTGTCACCGAACTCGCCGCGGCGTGTCACGGACGCCCTCGCGGCACGTCGCGGGCGACGTTGTCGCACTTCGCTCTCATCTGTGTAAGACGAAATGTAAAGAAAAACGGCCTGTTTCGGCTCGTCGGGCAAACAATATGGACAAACAATACTAACCTTATAAAACAAACGCATTATGAAGAGAATGATTCAACTGAAGCGTGTGGCAGCCATGCTGCTCACCGCCTTGTGTGTGAACAGCGCCATGGCGCAGAAACACGAGTTTGCCAACTGGGGGCGCTATGCCAAGCAGAACGCCGAGCTGGGTGCCCCGGCGAAGGGAGAAAAGCGTGTGGTACTGATGGGCAACTCGATTACCGACGGATGGCCCCGCACGCGTCCCGAGTTCTTCAAGGACAACAATATCATCGGCCGTGGAATCAGTGGCCAGACCAGCTACCAGTTTCTGCTCCGCTTCCGTGAAGACGTAATCAACCTGCAGCCCAAAGTGGTCGTAATCAACTACGGCACGAACGATATCGCCGAGAATACCGGTGCCTACAACGAAGACCTCACCTACGGCAACGTGCTCTCCATGGTGGAGATAGCCCGCTATCACAAGATGAAGGTCATTCTGACCAGCTGCCTGCCTGCAGGAGGCTTCGGCTGGCGCCCCTCCATCACGGACTCGATGGAGAAGATACGCCATCTGAATGCCCGCGTAAAGGAGTATGCCAAGGCCAACAAGATTCCGTATGTGGACTATTTCAGCGCCATGGTCTCCGAGGACGGCACGTGCATGAACCCCTCCTATGCCAATGACAACCCCGGCGTTCACCCTAACGCCCAGGGCTATGCCGTGATGGAGAGCCTGCTGCTTCCCGTAATTAAAAAGCTGCGTTAAGGATGGGCTAATGCTATCTCCATATAGCAAATCCACATGCATAAAGAATAAATATTGCATGCTCTCTTGGAGGATTGGCAGAAAAGATTTAACTTGCGGTCGGAATAACCAAATCTTTTAACCACTATGGACAATAATTATTGCCTGATTCTGGCTGGAGGAAACGGAAGTCGTCTGTGGCCCGTGAGCCGCACGACGCGTCCCAAGCAGTTTATGGACCTTCTGGGTACAGGGCGTACGATGCTTCAGCAGACGTATGACCGCATTGCGCGGTTTATCGACCCGAGCCATATATACCTCTCTACGAATGTGGACTATCTCCCCCTGGTGCACGAACAGCTGCCCGAGGTGGACGATGCCCACATCCTGGAGGAGCCTGTGCGTCGCGGCACGCTGGCTGCCGTGGCCTGGGGTACTGTGGTGATTGCCAAGAAAAACCTTCAGGCCAACATTCTGGTGACGCCCTCGGACCATATCATCGTGGGCGAGGACGATTACCGGCGCGACCTGCTCGCCGGGCTCGACTTCGTGTCGCGCCATGAGAAACTGCTCGTTACGGGCATCAAGCCCTCGCGTCCCGAGACGGGCTACGGCTACATCCAGATTGACGACGGACACGTCGAGGCTCCCGGCATCTACACGGTGAAGTCGTTCACGGAAAAGCCCGATGCCACGTTTGCCCAGATGTTCATCGACGAGGGAGACTTCCTCTGGAACGCAGGTCTCGACTTCTTCAACGTGAACGTCATGCTGAGCAATCTGTACCGCCTCGTGCCCGAGTATCAGGTGGAGATACCGCGTATGATGGCCGAGGCCGAGTCGTCGGTGCCCACGCTTGTGCCCGAGTTCTTCAGTTCGCTGCCCAACCTGAACATCGACATCAGCATCATGGAGCGCAGCGAGAATGTCTGCGTACAGGAGGGCCACTTCGGCTGGGCCGATATGGGCACGTGGGCCAGCCTCTTCGTCGATGCCCCGTCGGACGCCCAGGGCAATGTCTTGCTCAACACGCCCGCTTTCCTCTATGACTGTCAGAACAATGTAATCCGTCTGCCGAACGGACGCACGGCGGTGGTCAAGGGGCTGCAAGACTATGTGATTGCCGAGGAGGGCGAGATCCTGATGATCTGTCCCCGCGGCGACGTCACGTCCATGCGCCGCATGCATATCGATACGAAGTTCTCTTAAACACCCTACGATTTGTTAACTTAAACAATATCCAGCGTTATGAAAAAGAATGTTTCTTGCAGGCATCTATATTGTATGATGCTCTGCCTTTTCGTCTTGGGGCTTACTCCGAGCGCGATGCAGGCCCAGACGAAGCAGACCATGACCATCTCCATCTGGGACGGAACGGACAACACGGACAGCGACCGCGCGAATGCGATACTCTACGGTTTCCTGCCCAACGAGGGAAACGGCAAGGCGGTCATCATCTGTCCAGGCGGTGGATACCAGGGTCTCTGCATGGACTATGAGGGCACGGACTTTGCCACATGGTTCAATGAGCACGGCATCGCCGCATTCGTCCTGCGCTACAGGCTTCCGGCCACACGCCACGCCGTGCCGCTGGCCGACGCCGACCGTGCAATGACTATCGTGAGGGAGAATGCAGCCAAGTGGGGCATCGACCGCAAGGCCATCGGCATCATGGGCAGCTCGGCTGGCGGACATCTGGCCTCTACGCTGGCCACGCACTTTACCGCCGACTCGCGCCCCGACTTCCAGATCCTGCTCTATCCCGTCATCACGATGGACGAGAGCTACACCCACATGGGCAGCCGCCAGGCCCTTATCGGCACGTCGCCCGCAGCGTCGCTCGTGCTGAAGTACAGCAACGAACGCCAGGTGAAGAACAATACGCCGCAGGCATTCGTCGTAGTCTCGGCTGCCGACGAGCTGGTGCCGGTGAAGAACAGTCTCCAGTACGCGCAGGCACTCATCACGAAGAAAATCCCCGTCAGCCTGCACGTCTATCCCGGCGGCTTCCACGGTTTCGGGCACCTCAGCCGTTTCGAGGACTACGAAGCATGGCACAACGACTTGCTCTACTGGCTCGACCAGGAGGTGAAAGCCACTGTGCCCAGCGAAGAACTGAACGTGGACTATGACCATCCGCTGCTGAAGGCTACATCGCAGCTCAGCGACAACTGCTACTGGCGCTACAATGGCTTCGACATGAGTGTGAACACGCTTCTCGACGGCAATATGGCCACCCACTTCCACTCCGATGCCACGAACACCACTCCGCTTTCCCAGCTCAACCAGTACATTCAGATGGATATGCTGGAGGCACAGTCGATGGTGCAGCTCTACTATGCCGGACGCAACCTGCAGCCCATCGGTCCGGTGACGAATCCCACCCTCTCCATGATAAACAGCCCCAACCACATCATCCTCAAGGCTACGAATACGCCCGACGATGAGTCCAGCTGGACGCAGGTGGCCGAGTTTACGGATGGCTTCCCGGGTGTGGTGGCGGCAGGCGAATACTATTCCCCGGCCATCAAGATGGAGACGCCGATGCGCTACCTGCGCATGATTGTGAAGGGAGCCGAGCAGAGCAATCTCTACTGGAACATCAGCGAGCTGCAGCTATACCCCTGTGCCGAGCCGAACCCCGGGGCAGTCTCTGCTCCCGAGGAAAAGGTGGCACTCGCCCCGACGGCCTATACGCT
>Ga0310695_10003654_pt1 | contig 29759 bp, 35 predicted proteins | sample RumenRJG_04DNA_FD_203882 | JGI IMG/M metagenome (GOLD analysis project Ga0310695, IMG submission 203882) | Bovine rumen microbial communities from Lethbridge, Alberta, Canada - RJG_04 (v2) (version 2) | ecosystem: Host-associated > Mammals > Digestive system > Stomach > Rumen | place: Canada...
AACGATATCAAGTGGCAGTGGCGCAGGTGGATTTATGCAGGCAATCCCGCCCGTACAATGCCCGGACTCATCAAGCGCCGCGAATGGGAATCCATCAGATATTTCTCAGTATGTTAATTTAATGTCCCGCGAATGATTATGGTTGTCCCGCTGAAAGAGCAGATAGGGCAGATAAATATTTAACATAGCTATTTCAGCCATTTCAGCCATTTCAGCGGGACCAAAAAAAACAACAAAATTATGGAAAAGAAAAAGAATATTTCGCCTTCCGTTGAGGAGGCAAAGCTTTGCATCGGCTTGTACAACAAATTGAGTGCGAAGCTAAGTGGTCTTTCACTCGAAGAGACACGCATTGTGTTGGAAGAAATGGTAAAGTACGTGAAGTTGATAGTTAGCAACGTCAATATGGAGCGTCGCCTTTTCCTGGTGTACACCGAATGCGTTGATATTATGTTCGAATATTTCTACAAGGCTGGGCAGCTGAATCCTAATAATGACAGCTTCGACCCCGAAATTCGTAAGCGTATTGACGACATTTTCATCACGATAGCCAAAGACCATGATGCAAGTTGAACAGATAGTACAGATGGAGTCCGACAAGCTGGAGCTTAGCGGACTCTTCGATGAGCGTAGTCAGGAGCCGGTAAAAGGCCTGCTCCTCTACCTCTACACCGCCGTGGATATTTGGATGCTGTTGTCGCCTGACGACAGACGCAGCGTCAGAGGGTTCAACGAATTTTTCGAGAAGGAACGCGTCGTAAAACTGTTCTTAAAAGAGCTAAAAAGCAAAAAGAACAAAGAAAAGACAGCCCCTGCACCCCATAGAAAAGAAAAAAATATAAAAGAAAACTCGCAGAAAACACACACACAAGAAGAGCGCGTTGCGATGGATGATCTGGCGATGAGGAAGAAATCTTTCCACGACGAATGCCACCAGTTCGACGCTAAGTATGGCCGCGATGTCGTTGACGATTTCTACGTCTACTGGAGTGAGGAAAGCAAACGCGACGGAAAGATGCTGTGGGAATATCAGCGCACGTGGTCGACGGCGAAACGGCTGTTCAAGTGGTCGCGCAACCCCATTTCGGACGCGAAGAAAGCTGCCGCCATCAAGTTGGCGCGAGCCGAGAAAAAGTCTGCGCCGCAGGCCGTAAGCACCCAAGAACTGCAGGCCCTCGCCGCCAAGCGCGCTGACGACAATGAAAAGTTGGAGCGTGAGATTGCCGAGCGCAAGCAGGGCGCCGTATCTTATGAAGAGTATATCCGACAAAAGAATGAAAAGAAATCATGAAGAGAGAACCTTTTGAAATCAAGTTCTACGGCAAGTCAGAGTTGGCCATGATTTACTACGCTGGCGACAGCAAGGAGAATGCATTGTATAAGTTCAGGATAGATTTGAAGGCGAACCCGAGACTGCGCCATCTGGTCGACAAAAGCGTGCACCGTTTCACACCCCGACAAGTGAAGATCATCGCCGAAGAATTGGGCGACCCCTACTGAAAAAAGCGGAAGTTAACGGAAGTTAGTGGAAGTTTGCGGAAGGTTGCGGAAGGTAACGGAAGTTAGCGAGAACGCCAAAATAAAATGTTTTACTTTTGCAGTGGAAATCGGAAATCCGACGGAAATTCTAGATACTCCGAAAGAAATTTCGAATAGTCCAAGAGTATTTTCAAATACTCCGAAAGTAACAACAGTATTAACAATTAAAACATTTAAGAATTATGGCATTGGAATTGAATTTGACAAAGAACACAAACGAGCAGCTCGAGGGAACCCTCGGCAAGTATTACGCTCGAGTAGAGTACAAGGGCACCATCGGCATCAAGGAGCTGGCCGCCCACATGCACCAGCACAACACCGCCTTCTCGAAGGGTATCGTCATGGGCGTGCTGGGCGACATGGTCGACTGCATCAAGCACCTCGTGCTGGACGGATACACCGTGAAGATTGACGACCTCGGCATCTTCAAGGCCTCCGTCGACGCCAACGGTCTGACGCTGGAGAAGGGCGCGAAGATCTCCGCAGGCCGCGGCGCACAGCGCACCGACGAGGAGCTGCAGGCCAACATCGCCGCACAGCAGTTCGCCGTGGGCGACGTGAAGCTCATCATGCAGGCCACCGGCAACACCACCATCGAGAAGATGAACGGCGACGCCAAGCTCTCCTTCACCTCGAAGACCAAGGCGATGGTGAAGAGCCTCACCGGCAGCGACGCCACCGAGGAGAACACCAGCGGGTCTAACGGCGGCGGTAGTTCGAACACGAATGGCACGAATCCCACGAATGGCGGTGGCACCAACACTGGCGGCGACAACACCGGCGGAGGCGGTAACCCCGGTGGCGGCATGGACCAGAACTGATGTGAGATGGCTGAGGGCTGATGTCTGACGGCTGAGGCCCCAGTCTCTTCCAAGTTAAGAGTTAAGAGATAACAGATAATAGTTAAGTTATGAAGAAGCGTTTTATTGAGATTGCGGTGAAGGTTGTAGTAGCCGCACTCACGGCCTTCCTGACGGCCATCACAACGACCAGCTGTATGGGTCAAGGACCGATTTCGCTTTAACGAGCGACTACAAAAAATCGAGCTCACCGTTTGGTGGGCTCGTTTTTTTATTTGACTCAATACAATGGGAGCCAGCTGGTGATGCTGTATTTGTATTCTCCCGTTAGGCGCGTGCGGGAGATTTCCTTTATATCGTCTCTGATTACCTCGGAGTAACGCCAGCCGATGATTTCGCGTATATAGAAATTGATTGTGGCAAGGGAATAGGTGGCGAAATCAGGCTGTTTGGAGTAGGCGATGAGGAACGTGCGGTAGTAGGGCGAATTTTCCTCGGTAAAATACTTGACTTCGTCATAATTTACAAAGCCCTCATACATTCCCGCAGCATTCAGATTCCACAGGAATTCCTCCGGATATTCAACGATTTCGACGTAATTGCCCTCTTCATGTTTCACCCAACGATAGTCCGTCAGATTGCGCTTGCCGTGAGGCGGAATGGCAATCATTTTCTTTGTGGAATTCGCGTCCTGGCGTTTGAGGGAGTCGTAGTAGCAGTAGCGGCTGCCGTCGCTATCCATTCTGAAACAACGGCTCCGGTCGATGAAAATGGTGTCGGAAGTTTTGTTCTTGATTTCCACGAAGTACACGCGGTCCTCCTTGTCGTTATAGATGGGATTGTCGACCCATTTCTTCAGGAAGTTTATTTCGACGTCGTCGTTCGACATTAGCGAATTGGTCTTGACGCCGAAGATGGCGGTAAAGTCTTTCGATTTTCCGCTGTGACTCAGGAGTGTCTGTGCCGGAGTGAGGCGGTAATGACAGCGGTTGTACCGCCTGATGACCTTCTGGTTTTTATCGTCTGGTCCCACGTAAACCATTTTCTGCGCTACCAAAGTCGTGGAACATAACAGGCAGCATAAGATTCCTATGAGCGTTTTCGCCTTCATCGTCATACGGGTTGATTGGGTTATTTATATATTTTGTTGGCAAAATTACTGCAAAAGTGGAAACCTGCAAAGGGGGAAACCCTACTCTTGGGAGGGGAAATCCCTAAAAAATGATATTTTTTCTTTGTATTTTGTTCGATTTACACTACCTTTGCATCAGAAACCATAGAAACGATGAATATGAAGCACAAAATCTTTGCCGCGCTGCTGTTGACGGTGGTAGCGGTGACGGGCGTCAAGGCAACGAACGTCCCGTTGGTAAACAACATCAAGGCTTACGAGCACACGACGCTGAACGGCGAGTGGAACTACATTGTGGACGTGCAGGAAGAGGGCTACTACGACTACCGCATGAATCCCACGCCATGGGGATTTTTCCGCAATGCCAAGCCCCAGCGGCCTGAAGACCTTGTGGAGTACGACTTCGACAAGTCGCCGACAATGCATATTCCTTCCGACTGGAACACGCAGGACGAGCGGTTGTTCTTCTACGAGGGTACCGTGTGGTTTAAGACCAGTTTTCAGGCTGTGCCGATAGACGACTATACCACCCTACTCTATTTCGGTGCCGCGAACTACGACTGCCGCGTGTGGGTGAACGGCAAGGAAGCCGGTCACCACGTGGGTGGTTTCACGCCGTTCAACATGGACATCAGCGACCTGTTGGTGAAGGGCGAGAACACGGTCATCGTGAAGGTTGACAACAAACGCCACGCTGAAGACGTGCCGACGCTGATTTTCGACTGGTGGAACTACGGAGGTATCACGCGCGACGTGCTGCTGGTAAAGATGCCCAAGACCTACATCGAGGACTATAGTCTGGAACTTTCGAGGAAAGAGGAAGGAAAGAGGAAGGAGATTACCTTCAGCGCCAAGCTCAACAAGGCCGAAGCCGGACATAATGTCACCCTCAGCATCCCTGAGCTGAAGATCAAGAAGACTTTCACCACTGACTCCAACGGCCATGTTCAATGTTCAATGTTCAACGTTCAATCAAAGAACCTACAGCTTTGGAGTCCGGAGAGCCCCAAGCTCTATCAGGTTCACCTGTCGCTGGACACTTCCACCTTCGTTGACTCCATCGGTTTTCGCACCATCGAGACGCGCGGCAAAGAGATTCTGCTGAACGGCAAACCCATCTTCCTGAAGGGCATCTCGATCCACAACGAGAAACCCAATGGCGGAGGTCGTGCCAATAGTGTGGAGGACGCCCGCACACTGCTATCGTGGGCCAAGGAACTGGGCTGCAACTTCGTTCGTCTGGCTCACTATCCGCACCACGAGGAAATGGTGCGCGAGGCCGAACGCATGGGTATATTGGTGTGGTCGGAAATTCCCGTCTATTGGACGATTGCCTGGCGTAACCCGAAGACCTACGACAATGCCCGCCAGCAACTGACGGACATGATTCGTCGCGACCACAACCGCGCCAACATCATTATATGGTCTATTGCCAACGAGACGCCACACTCCAAGGAGCGCGACACCTTCCTCGGCAATCTGGCCAAATATGCCCGCACGCTGGACGACAGCCGCCTCATCTCGATGGCTATGGAAGTGACGGGGGCCTCGAACTACGTCAACCGACTGAACGACAACATGAACGAGTTCGTCGATGTGGTCAGTTTCAATCAGTATATCGGCTGGTATCGCGACGTGAACGACGCTCCGAAGATGCGGTGGGAGATTCCCTACGATAAACCCGTCATTATCAGCGAGTTCGGCGGTGGTGCCCGTTATGGTTTGCACGGACAGAAAAGCCAGCGTTGGACGGAGGAATTCCAGGAGAATCTCTACAAAGAGAACATCGCCATGATTGACAAGATTGAGGGACTGGCCGGTACGACGCCCTGGATTCTGAAAGATTTCCGTTCGCCGCGCCGCGTGTTGCCTGGCGTGCAGGACTATTACAACCGCAAAGGTCTTGTCAGCGACAAGGGTGAGAAAAAGAAGGCTTTTTACGTTCTGAGAGACTGGTACGCGAAGAAATAACGCAACAAAAGCGTTAAAGATTATTATAAGATAACGCGCGTTGAACGGTTTTTCCTTGATTTGCACTACCTTTGCACGTCAAATAGAGAAAGCATTAGTATGAGTAAAAATATAAACCCGTTTTTTGAACCATATGGGACGCCGCATGATGCGGTGCCCTTTAACCGTATCCGTCTGGAACATTTCGAGGAGGCCTTCATGGAGGGCATCCGTCGCGACAACGAGCAAATAGAGAAAACCATCAACAATACGGAGAAGCCGACGTTTGAGAATACCATCATCAATACGGAGGAGGACGAAGGCTACTACGACTTGCTGAGCCGTGTGTCGACGGTGTTCTTTAACCTGCTGTCGGCCGAGACGAACGACGAGATGGATGCGCTGGCTCAGAAGATGCAGCCCATACTGACGCAACATGCCAACGACGTCAGGCTGAACCCGCGGTTGTTCGAGCGCATCCGCTACGTCCATCTGCATCATCGCAAGTTGACGGCAGAGGAAAAGATGTTGCTGGACAACTGCTACGACGGGTTTGTGCGCTCAGGTGCCTTGCTCGACGAAGCCGGCAAGGAGCGTCTGCGCCAGTTGACGGAAGAGGCCTCGATGTTGTCGTTGCAATTCTCGCAAAACCTGCTGAAGGAACAGAAGGCCTTTACGCTGGACATTACTGACGAGGCACAGTTGGACGGACTGCCCGAAACGGCCCGTGAGGCTGCCGCCCTGACGGCTAAGGAACAAGGCAAGCAGGGTTGGACGTTTACGCTGGACTATCCGTCGTTCTCGCCCTTTATGACCTACTCGACACAAAGGGAGTTGCGCAAGCAGCTGTATATGGCGCGTAACACCATTTGTACGCACGACAATGCGGAGAACAACCTCGAAATATGCAAGCGACTCGTCAACCTGCGTCGCGAGATAGCCCAACTACTGGGTTACAAGACCTATGCCGACTACGTGTTGAAGCGTCGCATGGCCTCGAACACCCGCAGCGTCTATCGGCTGTTGAATGACCTGATTGACGCCTACAAGCCCACAGCCGTCAAGGAGCGCGACGAACTGCGCAAGCTGGCTCATAAAGATGTAGATAAGATGAAACCTTGGGACTCGGGCTTCTATTCGCACAAGCTGCAGATGAAGAAGTACAACATCGATGCCGAGATGCTGCGTCCTTATTTCGAACTGAAGAGGGTGATTGACGGCGTTTTCGGACTGGCCAATAAGTTGTATGGCATCACGTTCAAGGAGAACAAGGATATCCCCGTCTATCATCCTGACGTCAAGGCTTACGAGGTGTTCGATAAGGACGGCTCGTTCCTCGCTGTGTTCTATGCCGACTTCCATCCTCGCAAAGGCAAGCAAGGCGGTGCGTGGATGACGGAGTATCAGGGACAGTGTATCCGCAGAGAGAAAATGGCCAATGGTCAATGGTCAATGGTCAATGAAAGACCGCACGTCTCGGTGGTGATGAACCTGACGAAACCTACGGAGGACAAGCCCGCATTGCTGACGTTGGGCGAGGTAGAGACATTCCTGCATGAGTTTGGCCACTCGCTGCACGGCATGTTTGCCAACACGCGTTTCGAGTCGTTGAGCGGCACGAATGTCTGGTGGGACTTCGTGGAATTGCCCTCGCAGTTTATGGAAAATTTCGCCATCGAAAAGGATTTTCTGCGGACCTTCGCCTTCCACTATCAGACGGGTGAACCATTGCCCGACGAGCTCATCAACCGCATCGTCAAGAGCCGTAACTTCATGGCGGCAACGGCCTGTCTGCGGCAGGTATCGTTCGGTTTGCTGGATATGGCATACTATACGAAGAAGGACGAATTTACGGACGACATCATCCCCTTCGAGAAGAAAGCTTGGAAGAAAGCCATCCTTGGCGAACAGCTGCCCGACACGTGTATGACGGTACAGTTCTCGCACATCATGGCGGGCGGCTATGCGGCAGGGTACTACAGCTACAAATGGGCGGAGGTGCTGGATGCTGACGCCTTTGCGGTATTTAAGAAGCACGGCATCTTCAATCAGGAGACAGCCCAGCGTTTCCGCGACTGCATACTGAGCAAGGGAGGCACCGAGCATCCCATGACGCTATACAAGAACTTCAAGGGCAGCGAGCCCACGATTGACGCCTTGCTCAAGCGCAACGGAATAAAAAGAGGGAAGAAGTAAGATGGAAGAAGTAAGAGGTAAGAAATATGAATAAGGAAAAGCAACTGAAGTTTGACCTGCGCTATCTGGAGATGGCCCGCATCTGGGCTCAGAACAGCTACTGCCAGCGTCGCCAGGTAGGCGCGTTGGTGGTGAAGGACGGCATGATTATCAGCGACGGCTATAACGGCACGCCCAGCGGATTCGAGAATGTCTGCGAGGATGAGAACAACGTGACAAAGCCCTACGTGTTGCATGCCGAAGCTAATGCCATCACCAAGTTGGCGCGTTCGAACAACAACAGCGAAGGCGCCACCATCTATATCACCGCATCGCCCTGCATCGAGTGTGCAAAACTCATCATCCAGTCGGGTATCAAGCGTGTCGTCTATGGCGAGAAATATCGTCTGACGGACGGTGTCGACCTGCTGGAACGCGCGGGTATCGAGGTGGTTTACCTCGGGGAGTGACGGAATGACGGAATTATGGAATTACGGAATAACGGTATAACGGAATAACGAAATAACAATGGCAAACAATAAGAACAGATTCATGCCTATCATCATGGCTGTCTGCGTAGTGGTAGGAATCCTGATTGGCACATTCTATGCCAACCACTTCTCGGGCAATCGGCTGAGTATCATCAATTCGAGCAGCAACAAGCTCAACAACCTGTTGCATATCGTGGAAGACAAATATGTGGATACTGTCGACGTCAACGACCTTGTGGAGAAGGCTATGCCACAGATTCTGTCGGAACTGGACCCCCACTCCGTCTATATCCCTGCGAAAGACGTGCAGATGGCCAACGACGACCTGCGCGGCTCGTTCTCGGGCGTAGGTATTGAGTTTACCATCCGTCAGGACACGCTGCACGTGCAAAAGGTCATCAGCAATGGTCCTGCCGAAAAGGCCGGATTGATTGCCGGCGATAAAATTGTGGTGGTCGACGGGAAGCCTTTTACCGGCAAGACGCTGACCAACGAGGAGGCTATGCACCGGCTGAAAGGTCCCAAGGACACGAAAGTGAAACTGGGCGTCATGCGTTACGGTGAGAAGAAGATTCGCGAGTTCGTTGTGACACGCGGCGAGATTCCTACGAAGAGCATCACGGCGACCTATATGTTGGATAAGGAAACTGGCTACATCCGCATCCGTAATTTCGGCGAGAATACCTATCCCGAACTGCTCATCGCATTGGCAAAGCTGTCGCAGATGGACTTCCAGAATCTGACCATCGACTTGCGAGGCAACACAGGCGGATATCTGCAGTCGGCCGTACAGATTGCCAACGAATTCCTGCCTAAGAACAGACTCATCGTTTATACACAGGGACGCAAGTCGCCACGTCAGGAGTATCGTAGCGACGGACGCGGATCGTACCAGCAGATTCCACTTGTCGTACTGATTGACGAAGCGTCGGCATCAGCATCGGAGATTCTGGCCGGTGCTATTCAGGACAACGATCGCGGCACCATCATCGGTCGTCGCTCCTTTGGTAAGGGATTGGTACAGGAACCTATTCCCTTCACGGATCAGTCAATGATACGTTTGACCATTGCCCGATACTATTCTCCGTCAGGACGTTGTATTCAGAAGCACTATACGTCAGGTGAAAACAAGGACTACGAAGAAGATCTGCTGACTCGCTACGAGCATGGTGAATTCTTCTCGCAGGATAGCATCAAACATGAGGGTCCGGCCTACAAGACGACCATCGGACGTACGGTTTACGGTGGCGGTGGCATCACGCCCGACATCTTTATTGCCGAAGACACCACCGACGTCACGTCTTACTACAAGCAGGCATCGATGAGCGGACTGATTATCCAGTATGCTTTCGAATATACAGACCAGAACCGCGCGAAACTGAGTCAGATGAAGTCGGTCGACGAACTGGAGAAATACCTGAAGCAACAGAATACGGTTGACAAGTTCGCCACGTATGCTGACCAGAAAGGATTGAAGCGTCGCAATCTGATGATTCAACGCTCACACAAACTGTTGGAGCGGTTCATCAACAGCCGCATCATTTACAATATCATGAGCGAAGAGGCGTGGATGGAGTATCTGAACGCTGACGACCCTGTGATTATGGAAACGCTGAAGGTATTCCGCAACAACAACGCCTTCCCCGCCCCACCCGCCAAAGCAGAAGGGAACAAAAAGGTGGCACGGGCAAATGGCTTTGACTATCGAAGCACCCATCAAAAGATTACCTATACGGTATATCGCTCATGATGACCAAGAAAGAACTGAGGCAAATGATTCGCCAGCGGAAACAACAACATTCCGTTGGCGAATCGTCTGCTTTCATCAGTCGCTTAAAGGATAACAGCCATTTTGCGCACGCACAAACATTATTATTATATAGTGCCTTGCCCGATGAAGTCCCCACGCAGATTCTTATCAACGAACTTGCGGCACAAGGCAAGACTGTGATCCTGCCTCGTGTCGTCAGCGATACCGACATGGAACTGCGCCGCTATTCCGGTCCTAGGGATTTGCAACAGGGAGCATTCGGCATCTTGGAACCCACAGGCGAACTGTTTACCGACTACGACACGATTGATGTAGCCATCATTCCTGGCATGGCTTTCGACGTAGAAGGTCACCGTTTAGGACGTGGTAAAGGCTATTACGACCGATTCCTCGCTAAATTGTCCCCATCGACCTATAAGATTGGTTTGTGTTTCTCTTGGCAACTTGTTGACCATGTTCCCACTGACGAGCACGACATCCCGATGGATGAGGTCATCGTCCAATAACCAATAACCGTTAACCGAATTTGATGTCAGTTATCACTTGTTGTTCCACGGCTGCATTGAGTTTGTCCACCAGTTGTTGTTTCATCATCGACAGGTCGGCACGCAAGGACGGTGTTGACAGGCGGACATATAGCGTTTGGTTGTATATATAGGTATTCAAGGTGTAGCTGGCGATGATAGGACCTGCCACCTGCGGCCACAAATCCACCAACCGTTTCTGTAGCAGCGGAGTCTCCAGTCCCTGTTCACGCAAGTTGCGCAACAGCAGGTCTTTTAGTGATTGGACGTCGCGTTTAAACATATCTCTCCATTCTCGACAAAGAATATTTTATAATCCAGCGCAGACGTGCTCAGAATTTGATCCAGATGATCACGATTGGTATCGGTAATGAAAATCTGTCCGAAATTGTCGCCCGAAACAAGTTTCACAATCTGTTCTACTCTGTCGGCATCCAGTTTATCAAAGATGTCGTCAAGCAACAATAGCGGGGTTGTCTGCGAAGCTGTACGCTTCAGGAAGTCAAACTGCGCCAGTTTCAGAGCAATGACGTAAGTCTTGTTCTGTCCCTGTGACCCTTCACGCTTCATCAAATGGCCATCGAGCGTAAACTCCAAATCGTCGCGATGAACACCATGCAGGGAATAACCCACGGCACGATCTTTCATCCGGTCACGCTGAATGACATCCAGCAAGGGACCACGCTGACAATGCGACACGTAGTTGAGTCCTACCTGTTCGCGGTGTTGGGAGATGTGCTGATAATACTCCTGGAAGACGGGAATCAATTCGTCCACAAAGTCACGACGACGACGGAAGATTTGTTCGCCTTCCTCAGCCATCTGTTCCTCCCAGATTTGCAACAAAGCGGGGTCGGGCTCCCGGTCCTCCATCTTCAATAGGGTGTTACGCTGTGCCAAAGCGGTATTGTAACGAACCAAGTGTTCAATGTACGAGCGGTCGTACTGCGAAATAACCATATCCATCAGTCGGCGACGCTCTTCGCTACCACCCTCAATGAGCAAAGTGTCCGACGGCGATACGACCACCAACGGAATGAGCCCGATATGCTCCGACAGGCGACGATACTCTTTCTTGTTGCGCTTGAAATGTTTCTTCATTCCTCGCTTCATACCGCAAGAAATAATCTCAGAACATTCCAACTCCTCTGGGTTTTCAGAATACAGGCCTTCAATCATACAGAACGGCTCGTCATGGCGAATCACCTGCGAATCGATAGGATTTGAAGCCGACCGACAGAAAGACAAATAATAGACCACATCAAGGACATTTGTCTTGCCTGCACCGTTCGGTCCGATGAAACAATTCATCTTCGGCGAGAGCTCCAATTGGGTCTCTCCGATGTTCTTATAATTCAATATCGACAGCTTCCTAAGTATCATTGCGAGCGCAAAGGTACGAAATTATTTTGTTTTTATTTGGTTTTTTGCTCACTTATTTGTACCTTTGCACCCGATTTACGATTTTTTCGTGAACCGGGGCTTCGTCTCAGCATAGTTTAAGCACGCTTACCTCTGCTTTCGACTTGCACCCGATTTGTCTCCGAACAATAAAAAAATAATTAAAATAATGGCAAAAAACAACGTAAAAGCAGCTCCTGAAGCTATGGAGCAGCAGGTCACCAAGACCGAAGCCTTCTTCGAGAAAAATAAGAAGGCCATCATCATTTGTGTGGTTGCAATCATTGCAATCGTCGTATTAGCTATTCTCGCTAAGAACTACTATTTCGAGCCTCGTGCTAACGAAGCCAGCACCGAACTGGCTAAGAGTCAGGATCTGTTCCAGCAGGAGCAGTACGACAAGGCTCTGGCAGGTTTCCAGAAGGTTGCTGCCGACTACAGCTCAACAGATGCAGGCAATCTGGCTCAGCTCTACATCGGTCTCTGCCAGGCTAACCTCGGCAAGTGGCAGGAGGCTGTCAACGCCCTGGAGAGTTTCAGCGGCAAGGACGATCAGATGATTACTCCCGCTGCTGAGGGTGCACTGGGCAATGCCTATGCTAACCTCAACCAGCTTGACAAAGCCGTAGAGCACCTGAAGAAGGCTGCCTCGATGGCTGACAACAACTCGTTGTCACCCACGTTCCTCATTCAGGCAGGTGAAATCCTTGAGAGTCAGGGTAAGAAGGACGAGGCTTTGAAGCTGTATCAGGAAGTGAAGGAGAAGTACTTCAACTCCATGCAGTATCAGACCATCGACGCCTATATTGAGCGCTGCAAGTAATTGACATCCGACAATTATGGCGACTAAAAACTTATCTGAATACAACACTGCCAAGGTACCTGATGCGTCGAATATGATATTCGGCATCGTCGTAGCAGAGTGGAATCCAGAAATTACAGGTGCACTCCTCGAGGGGTGCACCTCTACTTTGGAACGTCATGGAGCACTGCCTGAGAACATCCATGTTAAGACCGTTCCCGGTTCTTTTGAGCTCATCTATGGTGCCCACCAGATGACGTTGAACGACGGTTATGACGCTGTCATCATCCTCGGTTCAGTCATCCGTGGTGAGACGCCACATTTCGACTACATCTGCCAGGGTGTCACCGCAGGTATCGCTCGACTGAACGCTACCAGCAACATTCCCGTTATCTTTGGACTGCTTACCACCGAGAATCTCCAGCAGGCTCAAGACCGTGCCGGAGGCCGACTGGGCAACAAAGGTGACGAATGCGCCGTGGTAGCCATCAAAATGGCAAAGTTCTAATCAAAATAATAAGGAGTCGGTTTCAAGCCGACTCCTTTTTATTTATTTTTCTCCAATCCTCGTATAGACAAATCCCATGTCTTCCAATTCCTGTCGGTCGTAGATGTTTCGGCCGTCAACGACGACATTGCCGTTCATCACTTTCTGAATAACATTCCACGACGGCAGACGGAATTGGCGCCACTCAGTCATCAGGGCAAAAACATCGGCTCCATCGGCAGCATCATACATGTTCTTGGCATAGAACACGCTGTCGCCAATGCGGCGTTTACATTCGTCCATAGCAATGGGGTCGAAAACGCGTACCGTGGCGCCGTCCTTCAGCAATTTGTCAATGACAACCAATGCCGGAGCCTCACGCATATCATCTGTCTCGGGTTTGAAACTCAGGCCGATAATGGCTACGGTCTTGCCTTTTACACTACCAACAGCCTTGATAATCTTATCATATACTATCGACTTCTGACGTTCGTTGACACGCTCAACAGCCTCGATGACCTCCATATGGTAGCCATTGTCCAGACCCGTATGCAACAGCGCCTTCACGTCCTTGGGGAAACACGAACCGCCATAGCCGCAACCGGCATAAAGGAATTTCGTGCCAATACGGGCATCCGTACCAATACCCTTACGCACGGCATCCACGTTGGCCCCTACCCTTTCACACAGGTTGGCAATATCGTTCATGAATGAGATACGCGTGGCCAGCATGGCGTTGGCAGCATACTTCGTCATCTCAGCCGAGGGAATATCCATGAAGATAACGCGGAAATTATTAATCAAGAAGGGCTTGTACAGGCGCGTCATCACCTCCTTGGCTTTCTCCGACTCCGTACCGACTACCACACGGTCAGGCGACATAAAGTCCTTGATGGCAGCACCCTCCTTCAGGAATTCTGGGTTTGAGGCCACGTCGAAGGGTACATCGACGCCGCGCTTATCCAACTCTGACTGAATGGCGGCCTTTACTTTCTTGGCGGTTCCTACAGGCACTGTCGATTTCGTCACCAAAATAGTGTACTTGTTGATGTTCTGACCAAACTGTTTGGCCACGGCCAACACATACTTTAGGTCGGCTGAGCCATCCTCATCCGGGGGCGTTCCCACAGCCGAGAACACTACCTCTACGTCGTCCAACACCTCAGTCAGGTCTGTCGTAAACTGCAAGCGTCCGTATTCCACATTGCGCTTGACCAGTTCCTCCAGACCTGGCTCGTAGATGGGCATGATGCCATTCTTCAATTTCTCGATTTTCTGTGTGTCTACATCGACACAAGTCACATGTGCTCCCATTTCGGCGAAGCACGTACCGCTTACCAGACCAACATATCCGGTTCCTACAATTGCGATATTCATAATGAGTAATGTCTAATATTTCGCGCAAAGTTACAAAATATTTCAGTCCCCCGCAAACATTTGCCGGAAAATTTGGCCATTTCGCGAAAAAGATGTACTTTTGTAGCATCATCAAAACAACATCATTATGAAATTCATCAGTTGGAATGTCAATGGTCTGCGTGCTTGCGAAGGCAAGGGATTCAGCGAGACCTTCAAGCAGTTGGATGCCGATTTCTTCTGCCTGCAGGAGACGAAGATGCAGGAAGGTCAACTCGACCTTCAGTATGACGGTTACGAGAGTTACTGGAACTACGCCGATAAAAAGGGATACTCCGGCACAGCGATTTTCACCCGCCACCATCCACTCAACGTCACCTACGGCATTGGTATCGACGAACACGACCACGAGGGCCGTGTCATCACGCTTGAAATGGAACAGTTCTTTCTGGTTACATGTTACACGCCTAACTCGCAGGACGGACTGAAACGCTTGGACTATCGCATGACGTGGGAGGACGATTTCCGCAAGTATTTGCTGTCGTTGGATGCCCGCAAACCTGTCATCCTGTGTGGCGACCTAAACGTGGCGCACGAGGAGATAGACCTGAAGAATCCCAAGACCAACCGCATGAATGCCGGATTCACGGATCAGGAACGCGAGAAGTTTTCCACCTTGCTTGGGAGCGGATTCATCGACACCTTCCGCACGTTATATCCTGAACAGGTTACCTATTCCTGGTGGTCGTACCGCTTTCAGGCACGCCAGAAGAATGCCGGCTGGCGCATCGACTATTTCGTCACCTCCGAACGTCTGCGTCCGCAGATTGCCGATGCAACCATCCATACCGACATCCTCGGCTCGGACCATTGTCCCGTCGAGCTGACCTTACTTTGACAAAGCGTCAAAAAGCTTATCGAGGGCGGTATCAGCGATTTTCGCGTGGTCGGCGCTCGCGTGGTCGGCGGTTCCCCCGCCGACAGCTGCGTACGCCTCACTAAGCAGCGTGACGAACTTCGAACCGATAATAGCACCAGCGGCATTGTCCTGTGCAGCCTTGAGAGTCTGGGCATTCGAAATGCCAAAGCCAATCATGCGCGGATTGCGCAGGTTCATCGCATTGATGCGACGGAAATACTCTTGTTTCTGATCGTCGAAACTCTTCTGAGTGCCCGTGATGGAGGCAGACGAAACCATGTAGATGAAGCCATCGGTGTGGTCGTCGATGAAACGGATGCGCTCCTCGCTGGTCTCAGGGGTAATCAGCATGATGATGCGCAGGTCGTACTTGTCTGCGACGGGTTTCACGATGTTCAGATAGTCATCGAAGGGCAGGTCGGGGATGATGGCACCACTGACGCCAGCCTCAACACAGCTTTTACAAAAATCCTCGATGCCATAGTGCAGGATGGGATTGAGATAACCCATCAGCACAAGGGGAATCTCTACCTGATCCTTGATGGCCTTCAACTGAGCAAAAAGCGTCTTCAGATTCATGCCGTTCTTTAAAGCCTGCGTTGCAGCACTCTGGATGACGGGACCATCAGCCAATGGGTCGCTGAAGGGAATACCCACTTCAATCATAGCGATGCCACGACGCTGCATCGTGAGAATCACATCGGCAGTACCTTCAAGCGAAGGACAACCAGCACAGAAATATAAGGAAAGGAGCTTCTTGTCCTTACTATTAGCGAAAAGGGAATTAATCTTGTTCATTGTTCAATGCGTTTAAAAAGTCTTTTAATTTGTTGATGTCTTTAAGGCCGGGGGCCTGTTCGAAGCGAGAGTTAAGGTCGATGCCTGCGCACTTTTTAGAGGTAAGAGGTGAGAAGTGAGAGGTAAGAACCTCTGCATCGTCGGGGCCGATGCCACCACTGAGGAGAAACGGTGTGTTGCCATCATAGGCTGAGAGCACTGTCCAGTCGAACTGCCGGCCGCTACCACCCACGGAAGGGCATTTAGTATCGAAAAGGAAATAATCCACAAGCCCCTCATAAGTCTTGTATGTCGCAATATCATCCTGTCCACTCACACTGATGGCCTTGATGAGTTTGAGCCCTTTTAACTGAGCACAGTAATCGGCTGACTCATGACCATGCAACTGGATGAAGTCGAGGGCATAGTCATCCGCGATTCTCCTGACCGTCTCGAGATCCTCATCGACAAACACCCCGACGCGCTTGCATTTTGTAGGCAGATAGGCCGGACGCTCACTGACATAACGACTCGACTTCGGCCAGAAGATAAAGCCCATCAGAAAGAGTGAAGAGTGAAGAGTGAAGAGTGAAGAGTTGGCTATTGCCCTCTCAATCTCGCGGATGTTCTCAGCATCGCGCATGCCACAGACCTTAATTAATTCACAATTCATAATGCATAATTCATAATTGCGAAATGAATTCGTTAAGAGCCTGACCTGGGTCGGCAGTCTTCATAAAGTTCTCACCGATGAGGAAACCTCGGAAACCGGCTTGCTGCAGTGCCTTCACCGTATCAGGGTTCGAAATGCCGCTCTCGCTGACCTTGACAGCATCATTGGGCAAAAGCTCGGCAAGACGGAAACTGTTTTCTACGTCCGTCACAAACGAACCGAGGTTGCGGTTGTTGATGCCGCAGAGGTCGGGGCCGAGTTCCGCGTATTCCAGTTCCGGCTCGGAGTGCATCTCAAGGAGCACTTCGAGACCCAGTTCGTGGGCTTTGTCCAACAGGCGTTTGCACTCTTGCTTCGAGAGGCAAGCGGCGATGAGCAACACGGCTGAAGCCCCACACAGGGCGGCGGCATAGAGCTGTGCTTCATCAATGACGAAGTTCTTATATAATATAGGTAGCGTGACGCCGCTCTGACGGGCCGTGCGGATGAAGTCGTCCGAACCGCCGAAGTAGTGCTCATCGGTCAGGATGCTCAGTGCTGCTGCACCATTCTGCTGATACGACAGCGGAATGATGTCGGCCCTACCCTCTTCTTTGATCCAACCCTTCGAGGGCGACTTGCGCTTGAACTCAGCGATAATGCCGCTCTTGCTTTGGAGCAATGCCTCACGCAAAGAAGCCTTCTTGGCGCAAAGCTGCTCCAGCTCCAGATGCTTGTGGGCAACGATTTCCTTTAGAATATCTTGCATAATCTTCGTTATTACGTTATACCGTAATTCCGTTATCACGTTATTACGAATCAACTATTCAGTTCAACAAACTTCTTGAAGGTCTTCAGGGCATTGCCGCTGTCGATGCTCTCACGGGCAATCTCCACGCACTCCTCGATGCTCTTCTGACCCTTCTCCAACACCTGAATACCAAAGGCGGCATTGGCCAGCACAATATTCTTCTGGGCTGGCAGGGCGCGGTTCTCCAATACAGAGTCGAAAATCTGTGCGGCCTCCTCTTCCGTTGCACCACCGACGAGTTCTTCGGGCTTGGCGATGTCGAAACCGAGGTCCTTGGGCGAGAAGATGCGCTCGTAATCCTTCGTTGTCACCTTGAAGTCGCCAGTGAGCGAAATCTCGTCGTAGCCGTCGATGCTATTCACGATACCGTAGTCGATACCAATCTTCTGATACACCTGATTGTAGAGGCGCATCTGATCGAGATTGGCGACGCCCAACAGCTGACACTGTGGCTGACTGGGGTTAACCAACGGTCCCAGCAGATTGAATATGGTGGGGAACTGCAGCGCCTTTCGGATGGGACCAACGAACTTCATGGCCTTGGCGAAGAGCTGCGCGTGCAGATAGACGATACCTGCCTCGTTCAACGAACGGTTTAGCTTGTCGATATCATCCGTAAACTTGATGCCGTGATGGGCAATGACGTTCGATGCACCGCTGACGCTGGTGGCGGCATAGTTACCATGCTTGGCGACCTTATAGCCTGCACCAGCAATCACAAAGCAACTTGTAGTCGAAATATTAAACGTATTCTTGCGGTCGCCACCCGTACCTACCACATCAATATAACGGTCGGCATTAAGGATAGCAGGAACGCCGGTTTCCAGAATACCATCGCGGAAACCCAGCAGTTCGTCAACCGTAACACCGCGCATTTGCAGGGCCGTCAGCAGGGCGGTAATCTGTTCGTTGGGGAATTCACTTTGTGTGATACCAATCAGAATATTCTTCATTTCTTCACGAGACAGCTCCTCGTGGTTCAGCATCCTGTTCAGGATGTCTTTCATTGTCTGTGCCATATTATTTAAAGTTCAATGTTCTAATCGTTTCTTTAGTACGCTTTGACCTTGGTCAAAGAATGTTCAATGTTACAGAAACATCCAGTTTTGCAGCATCTTTCTGCCGTCGGGTGTCAGCACACTCTCGGGGTGGAACTGGATGCCGCGGACGTTCAATTCACGATGACGCAGGGCCATAATCTGGCCTTCGTCTGAGACGGCGGTAACTTCTAAGCAATCAGGTAATCCCTCACGAGAGACCACCCACGAGTGGTAGCGTCCGATGGTGATGTCGCGCTCGATGCCGCTGAAGATGGGGTCGTCGGCAATGATGTGGCAGGGCGTCGCCACTCCGTGGAAAACGTCGCTCAGGTTCTCGAGCTTTCCCCCAAACGCCTCGCCAATGGCCTGATGACCCAGACAGACGCCAAGGATGGGTTTCTTGCCGGCATAGGTCTTAATCACATCCAACAGCAGCCCTGCCTCAGAGGGAATGCCAGGACCCGGGCTCAGGATAATCTTGCTAAACTGCTCCAGGTCTTCGAGTTCAAACTGGTCGTTGCGCACCACGGTGACCTCCGCGCCCAGCTCTTTCACCAAATGACTCAGGTTATAGGTAAACGAGTCGTAATTATCGATAATAACAATCTTCATATCCGTAAAATCAGTTTAATCCGTGTTCGTTTAAAGTGCTTCTGCTTTTTCGATAGCCTTGCGCAGGGCACCGAGTTTGTTGTTCACTTCCTGTAATTCATACTCCACGTCGCTCTTGGCCACAATGCCGCCACCAGCCTGGAACCACAGCTCGCCATTTCGCGAGACAAACGTGCGGATGGTGATGGCCTGATTCAGGCTTCCGTCCAGTCCGATGATGCCGATGCAACCACCGTATGCCCCACGGTTGTGCGGCTCGTACTCAGAAATCAGCTGCATGGCGCGAACCTTCGGCGCACCGCTGAGCGTGCCTGCAGGGAAGGTGTCGATAAATGCTTTGATGGGGTCGGCACCCTCGTCCAACGTTCCAGACACACGAGAAACGAGGTGAATAACGTGACTATAGTACTGCAGGTCCTTATAAAAGTCCACCTTCACACCGTGACAGTTGCGGCTTAGGTCATTACGGGCCAAGTCCACCAGCATCACGTGCTCGGCATTCTCCTTCGGGTCGTTGCGCAGATACTCGGCCCCCTTGCGGTCGGCCTCGGCATCGCCCGTGCGTTTTGTAGTGCCCGCAATCGGGTCGATGTAAGCTAACATTGAACATTGACCATTGACCATTGACCGTTTCTCTATGCGGCAGTGGGTCTCTGGTGATGAACCGAATATCCTGAATCCGCCAAAATCGAAGTAGAACAAATACGGGCTGGGATTGATGCTCCTTAGCGCACGGTAGAGCTTGAAGTCGTCACCCTCGTACTTCTGGATAAAACGACGCGAAAGTACTATCTGGAACACGTCGCCACGCAGACAGTGGGCAATACCTCGGCGGATGTTTGCACGGTGCTCGTCATCCGTCAGCGTCGAACGCACATCACCCACGGGATGGAAGTCGTAAGCCTGTACGTTGGACTTGTTCATCGCCTTCAGCACGGCATCGATGTCGGCAGCGTCGCCCAGCGTCACCACCTTCAACATGTTGTTATGATGGTCGAACACGATCACCACCTTATATAATATATAGAGCACGTCGGGGGCATCGTTCTTTGCCTGCGTCTCGTCCTTCACGGCGATATCCTCGAAATAGCGCACAGCATTGAACGACGTGTAACCGAAGAGGCCGCATACGTCCGCATCATCACCCTCCACCTGAATGTTATCGATGAGGGCATGTATGGCCTTATCCGAGCGGTAGTCTTTGTTCACCTCGTGCTGGAAGGTCGTCCCGTCAGGATAGGTAACGGTAGCAATGCCGTGCCCGATAGCCACGCTGGCAATGGGGTTGATGCCGATAAAACTTCGCGAGTTGTTGGCGTCGTGATAGTCCGAACTCTCCATCAGCGCACTCTGCGGATACAGGTCGCGCAATCGCATATACACTCCCACCGGCGTGTACAAATCCGCCAAGATGGTCTTGCTTGTTGTCGTATATTTGAATGTATTCATAATTGTCAATGTTCTAATCGTTTCTTTAGTACGCTTTGACCTTGGTCAAAGAATGGTCAATGTTCAATGTTCAATTAAAACTCCCCGTATTCTTTTGCCATTTGTTTGTTCTTCAAATACGTCTCTACGTCCTTGTCACCGCGACCGCTGACGGTGAGGACCACCACGTCGTCCTTCTTGAATGTCAGTTTCTTCAGCGCTGCAATGGCGTGGGCACTCTCGATAGCGGGGATGATACCCTCCATGCGCGTCAACTCGTAACCGCCATAGATAGCCTCGTCGTCATTGATGCTCAGCACCTGCGTACGACCTTGCTTTGCCATGTTGCAATGCATCGGACCCACACCAGGATAATCCAAACCTGCCGAGATGGTGAAGGCCTCCTGAATCTGGCCGTCTTCGTCCTGCATCACGAGCATCTTCGCACCATGCAGGATACCCGTCGTGCCGCGATGAATCGTTGCGGCCGTATAGTCGGTATCCCAGCCGTGGCCGCCAGCCTCAGCCAACACGATTTTCACACGGTCGTCATCCATATAATGGTAGATGGTGCCTGCGGCATTACTTCCGCCGCCGATGCAGGCTATCAAGTAGTCAGGATAGTCGCGGCCGATCTTTTCCTCCAACTGCCACTTGATTTCCTCCGAGATGACGCTCTGCATCCTTGCCACGAGATCGGGATAAGGATGCGGTCCCATCGTCGAACCGACAATATAGAACGTGTCGCTGGGATGACAGCACCAGTCGCGGATGGCCTCGCTGCAGGCATCGCTCAGCGTCATGTTACCCGTCCTTACGGGATGCACCTCGGCACCCAGCATCTTCATCCTTTCCACGTTCGTGTGCTGGCGCTCCACGTCGGTGGCTCCCATAAACACTTCACACTTCATGTTCATCAGCGCACACACCGTCGCCGTTGCCACACCATGCTGACCTGCTCCAGTCTCGGCAATGATGCGCGTCTTGCCCATCTTCTTCGCCAACAGGATCTGTCCGATGGTGTTGTTAATCTTATGGGCACCTGTGTGGTTTAGGTCCTCGCGCTTCAAATACAGCTGACAGCCGTACTGCTCGCTCATCCGCTTGGCATAATACAGCGGACTGGGCCGTCCCACGTAGTCCTTCAACAATGCATGATACTCTGCCTTGAACTCTGCACTCTCGATAATCGGCAGATACGCCTCCTGCAGGTCATGCACGCACTTGTAGAGAATCTCCGGCACGTATGCCCCTCCGAACTCTCCGTAAAAACCGTTTTTGTCTACTTGATAATTGTTCATATATTTTATTGTTTAAGTGTTGTCCTTGTTCTATTTCCCTGTTTTATGCCGCTCTGTCGCAGCCTCACGAATGAAAAAGAGACTCGCCGCAGTCGCGACGAGCCTCCGTTTTATTCCTTTCATGAACACACACGGCTCAGTGCCTCGCGACTTAATCGAGTCTCGAGCGCCACCACCAAGCGTAAGCATTCATTCTCTGTGTCATTTTGCTGTTAAGTTTACTTTTCGTCGGCAAAAGTACACATTTACTTTCATTCTGCCAAATTTTTCGCCAACTTTTTTACGTTTTGTATTCAAATTTAGGATAAAACGACAATCCGAAGCTATCACATCGTCACGTGTCTTCGCCCACTTTTTCGCTCTAGTTATTTGTTGGTGTCTTTACTTTCACAGATATTTCGTAAGAAACGAGTGATGCACCATGAAGCATCTGCTGACCGTCATAGCCATTCTCCTGGTGTTCGCCTGCTGCACAAGGCTGTATGATACATACCACAAAAATCCAAACCAAAATACCACAAAAAGCCAAAGCGGACCGCAACCGTATGCGCACTGAGCTGGACAGCATCAGCCATCGTTAATGTCCTCACCAGTCCCTTAACATCGTCGGATTTATTCTGAAGAAACAAACTTTTTGAGCGATTTTTCGAAAAAAGCAGGAAAAGTCGACACAATATTGAAATCTTTTCGTATCTTTGCACGCAGAAGCGTGCGAAACTCGGCTGCGCCTCAGCAATTGGAGCGAGCTCCATTGCGTTCGGCTTGCACGAGCTTTGCAAACTGTAATGACGATGAATATGACAAAAGACGAATGTATCACTCTGCTTAAAAAGTATATGAGCATACGTAAAGACAAGTATGGCATAACGTCTTTGTCTCTTTTTGGCTCAACGGCAAGAGGAGAACAAAAGGAAGGCAGCGACATCGACTTGTTTGTTGATACAGAGACGCCAAATCCGTTCCTTCTGATGGATGCCAAGGAGTTTTTGGAGGAGGCGACAGGCTCTTCTGTCGATATCGTCCGCAATCATCAAAATCTGAACCCTCGTTTAAGAAAACGTATTTTAAAGGATGGAATCTTTGTCTTCTGAGAGTAAAAGTATAGCGTTGGATATTCTCGAAGACATCCTTACTGCCATCGAGAAAGTTGAAGAACGGACGAAAGAGATCAATACAATTGATGATTTTCTTTGCTCCTCGTCTGGTATGGTGTTGCTGGATGCGACATGTATGCTACTTATTGCAAGGCAACTATATACAATTAGACCCTAATAAATGAGCAGTCATTGATTTGGCTGCTCTTTTAGTTTATCAAACTCAACAGACCTTTCCACAAGTCCTTTGATATGAGATTTTATATGCTTGTCTGTTGTATTGAAATATTCGTATTCAAATAACTCATACGTTTCATATGTTTCTGTTCGTTCGGTAAGTACGGCAATATATGCTACTTGAAAATAAGGCTCTTCTTTTTTATAATTTTCAATGGATTCAGCAACTATTTTAGGAGGGTCAATACCGCTCTCATAATTGTTACCTAATACGTTTTACCAATCTTGCCGGTTCATTGCGGCGGTCCCATATATCGACTATCCATATCGTTGTCTTGGTCACGTAATAGATAAGGTTATAGTTCGTATTAAGTGAGATAGACCGATACTTATACTGGCGGTCAGCCAAAAGCATTTCCGGGTGTCCTACCTCAGGATGCTTAAGCAATGTCTCGCCACGGTCGTTAACACGCTTAATGAATTTTTCGGCTGATCGTGGTCCAGCATATTCTGCAAAGACAGACACAATCCTTAGGAATTCTTCGCGAGCCTGCTTAGTAAACTGCAGTTTCATAGCGACTCACGATAGACTGAGCGTCCGACATCACTTGTTCCCACGAGAAACCTATGCCCTCGTTGATTTCCTGCTCGGCCTGGTCAATACGAGCATTCATCTCCTCCAGATTGCTGGGACCGACAAGCGGCATTCCAGGCCAATTGTCTATGTCATATCCTAAGGTAGATACATCGGCACGCATCGCAGCCCCAACAGGTTCTGCAGCCATATCTGTAGATTGCTCTATGTCCTTCTTTTCTTCGCTCATAGGTTTCTGTTTTTTCATTTCACGCTGCAAATTTAGGAATTATTTTTCAGATTTCCAAATTTTGGAGCAGCGAACGCAAAGAAATGCTTGCATTTCGTTTGCTGAGTCGCGACAAAATTCGCCTAAAGAGCAAATTTTTCCCTACTTTTTTATCCTTTGTGTCAGGGGACTGTCCCCTGGCATAGGCAGTTTCCGGTAAAGGCTCAGTTGGAACACAATTACTGGACTCCATCGGACAGAGCAACCGTATATTACTCAACATAAATTCGGACTATAATGCGCGTCTGTTGGCTGCTGATATTAAGTCATATTTTGAGTTTAATCGAAACGCGATTGAAGTTCTCTTGTTCAAAGGTAAGAAAACGATTTCCGTAAGCAGATATGACACCCAAAGCCCGATGTTTCACAGGCAATTCCGTAAAAAATACGAGCATTAAAAAAGCTGCATCATGTATGGTGCAGCTTTTATATTCAAATGGAGCAGTATCGTTCAAGCCTTGCTCCCCGCACTCAGCGGCGTAGTCAAAACATACGTTCTGACGCTGCAAAGATAGGAACTTTTTGTGAAAGTTCCAAATTTTATCGCCTTTATTTTGTATTTTGAGGCAAAAATTAACGTCACCCACCTCTGCCATCATTATCTATAATTTAAAGTGGGCGAAGTCGACAGAACGAATCGTGCATATATCCGGTAATCTCTTAATTCTTGTTAATATTCTAATAATTTAGAGTAAAACATTTGGAAGTTCTAAAAAGTTAGAGTATATTTGCAGCCAGAAACTCTAAAAGTTTAGAATATGAAAGAGAAAAAGCAATTGACTAAGGCTGAAACGCAAGTAATGAACATACTATGGTCGTTACCAGAGAGCAAGGGTTATTCATCTGAGATTATGGAGAAGTTCCCAGAACCCAAGCCGGCTCTGACCACTCTACTGACATTCCTCAAGATATTAAAGGATAAAGGGTTTGTTAGTTCAGAAAAACATGGCAAGGCCCAGCTCTTCAGTACAAACATCAGTAAAGAGGAATATACACGTGCGTATATGAAAGAGGTGAAGAATACTTTTTTTGGTGGTTCGTTTGCATCACTCGTATCTTTCTTTGCCAAAGACGAGCAGTTAAGCGACGAAGAGGTTAGTGAGATTATGGAAATCCTGAAAAATCGCAAGTAATGGCGGAGTTTCTGATTTACGATCTGAAAGTTGCAGTATTGATAGCCGCTTTTTATTTCTGCTATCGGCTGCTGATGGAGCGTGAGACGATGCATAGGCTAAATCGTATCGTGCTGCTGTCGTCCATTCTGCTCTCGTTTATTTTGCCTCTATGCGTCATCACACTACATAAAACAGTAGAGGTCGAAAGTCCACAAGTCGAAGCCTCAGCTGGAATGCCAATGCAAGTGGCAGATCAACCTGAACAGGTAATTACAGAATTGGGAACAATATCCGCTGAAGAGTCAGTTACCCCATTTGTAGAGGCAGTAGTCTTTGCTATTTTCATCATCGGCCTTGTCTGCCGATTGCAATGCATCGCTAACAGTTATCGGCATCTGCGCCGAATGATTAAGGATAGTGAGCAACATTCGTTGGAGGATGGCGTGACACTGGCAGTTGTCGACCTGCCTGTCGCACCGTTCTCGTGGATGCGTACCATCGTGTTAAACCGGAATGACTACGAGGAGCGCAACCCTTCGATAATTGCCCATGAACGAGGGCACATCCTACTGCATCACAGTTGGGATATCGTCTTCGTTGAAGTGCTTACGGCTCTGCAATGGTTCAACCCTGTGGTTTGGCTCCTGCGTCGCGACCTGCGAACCGTCCATGAGTATGAAGCCGATGCATCCGTCCTCTCGTCAGGCTCAGACGTGGGCCAATACATCCAATTACTGATGCTGAAGGCAACGGGTACAAAGGTCTGTATCCTTGCCAACGGTATCAACAACAGTGTCCTTAAAAAAAGAGTAACGATGATTATAAAACCAAAATCAAATCGTTGGCAATGGCTACGCACAGCCTATCTGCTGCCCTTAATCGCAATATCGCTATACGCTTCGTGTGAGACAAAAACAGACTATCAGATCAAGGAGGAGTCTGCCCTTATCCTCAAAGTTAAGGATGGGAAGGATTGTCTTGCTGTGAAAGCACCTGTGGGAGCCTTCTATTCATGGATCGTAAATGGAAAACTTGCAGAAAGAGGTATCGTTGAGGAAGACGGCAATTGGAACGTGTACACCCCTTTACCGGTTGACGATTATGTTTTCACACTTGACGGCAAAAGTATCAGTAAGGATGATGTTCCTTACGTGCCTTTGAGCAGTATTAAGGAATTGAAACTAATTCAGGGTGAACAGCCTCGTCGCATAGAACTCTATACAAATTATGTATCAGGATTTCAGCGTGACAAAGTCGCCCAATGGCCCGAGGAATACAAAGAGAAGACTAAAGCCTGGATGTTCTTCCGTGTGGAGGATGCCGCAACAGGCAGACAGCTCAAGGACGCAGAGGTGACAATTGAAGGGACTGACCAGAAAGCATTGACCAACAATGAAGGTTGGTGCGAACTGAAGGTACCACTCGGTGCGACCGTCAAAGCATCATACAAGGGACTGGAAAGCCAGACTCAGAAAATAGACCATTTGAACGGAAGTCAAATACAAGGGCGATCTTTTTTGCTTTACAAACCAGGTCAACCTATATACCAGACCTATCAATTGTCACGAGAGGAGGAACCTGTGTTTCCTAGTGACAAAGAAAAGTGGATAGCTGAGCACATTCAATTACCCGATGTAATGAAGAATAAAGGTTTCTTGGGTCGTGTGATTGTCTGGGTTGTTGTTAATGAAGACGGATCCGTCAGTGGGGCGCGTCTGCAACAGGGAATTAATAAGGAACTTAACGATGAAGCCCTGCGTGTTGTCAGTTCTATGCCTCGCTGGAAACCAGCCAAGAAAGACGGGAAACCCGTGAAGTACCTTACCACGGTTAGTGTATCTTTTAAGTCTTAGAGATCGGTGGGGCAGGTCTGAAGTGAACCCAGAAAGTTGGACACAACTTAAGGGTTCACTTCATTCTTCTGATCTTTTTTCAAATTAAATGAAATGCGAATGAGACAGGTAATAAAGCATAGAGATATCAGACTCCTGAATATGATCAGGAACCGACCCCGTGATTCCTAATTACTAAAGAGTGCACAAAGGGCAGGAATGCTTGATAATCAATGGCAGCCAGCGGGTGAATATAAAAATAATAAACGAAAAGCATCGGTATTAGCATTTGTCATTGGTTGTAAACTTAATTTGTCTCCATTATGGACACCTTTTGAAAAGCTGTGGAGTAGGTCGAATATGAGGAACGATTTCGATGGCGCAAGAACAACAAAATATTATAGTTATATTCAAAAAGAAATTGAGAAAAAACTAAGTAAGGAATAAGCACTTGTATTTGATAAAGGCCATTACGTCATGATTACGTAATGGTTTCTTACATACTTTTTTTATATCTTTGCACCGCAATTCCATAAATGGGGTTGCGGTATTTTTTTGTTTAACCTGAGTGGGGTGAGTATCTCGAGATTGTAATTGCAGGCCTGCATTCATCTCCTCACAACACGAAGGTGAATGAAGCACGGAAGGGCTGGCCGCACAAGCCAGCGGCAGCGCGACAAAAGGTGTTATCCTTTTACTGAGTCAACAAAGCTCATTGAGTTGGTTGACAAAAAACACTACGGTGACGTGGTGAAATTGATAGAACGGCTGAAACCTTATCTGATGGATGAGGCTAAGGGCGCCTTTTTACTCACAGGTCTTTTCTTCGACTTAGAAAAGATTAATGGTCAACGTCAGTTCATCATTGAAGAGTTGGCTTTGTTCCTCAAAAAAGTGAAGGATGACGGTGGACTAAAATACAGTCAGAATGTGTTTTTTCGCTATCTTTCATGCCCCGAGCACTGCAATTTTGCAGTTTCTTGGATATCGTTGAAAGTTCAAATTTTAGAGGCAATCCGGCGACAATCCTAACTTTAACGATAGATGTTATTCAAAGTCATCCTGACGATGAATCGGATGTAGGACTTTATACATCCGCAAAGTGTCTTTATATCCCAACGGCAACTCTGCAGGTGTGAAATAGCATCGGTCATAGAAGCCGACGGCAGAATAATCCTTTGTCTTATAAGCCTCGACGGTTATGAATTCACATTCAGGATTGTCACGCAGAACCTTAGCCTCGACCTGGCTGATGATATATTCGCCAATTCCTTGTCCTCGTCTTCCTTTTTCAACTGCAAGATAGGTAATTTCGACAGCAGGGAATTCCTTTTCTGCAAGGAAAGACTGGTCCTCTAATGCAATGGTGGGCTTCGGAATATATCCTGACCTCATGTCATCCTTATCGTCATCGTCCAAATTTAGCGTGTCATCACCTAGAGACAACATGGCAACAATTTCATCCTTTTGCCTGATGACATAAGCTTCGCATCCCGTCCTGTTAAGATATCCTTGGAGCTTCTCGTGGATAAAGTCATCCATATCAGGAATGCCACAATAAAAATTTGAAAGAACTGATGCATCATCAATTCTTTCAAATACCAAGTCTATATATTCTTCGTTATTTCCAGACAGCATTGTACTTTCGCGACACCTTTTCTGAACGAAGAACACTTTCTTTCTCCGACTGATTCAAATTGCCTGTACGAGCACGAACCAGCGCTTCACGAAGTTCTTTCGCAAATTGACCCGTAATGGGCTTTCTGGGTGACTCTATTCCTAACATAATTGTATCAGTTTTTGTTTCTCGCTGCAAAGATACGAACTATTCTCGTAATTTCCAAATTTTTCTCGAAAAAGATAATATAATGCTCTTCAAACAGCACATCATGCATTTTTATGGAATTCACTAAAACTCCTTGTTTTAGAAGCAACTCGGTGAGATTTTTAACAATTTTTGGGTAACCCGAAAAAAGCAAAATCCTTATGCGGATAAGAAACAACTTCCTAATTTCGCAGTCGGAAAAGCTGGCCAGCTCAATCCAACAAAAACAGTTTTTAGTAATCAAAAAAAGAAGAAAACTATGATCAAGAAGAAAAGCAAACAGGCATCAGCGTCGAAAGAGTTGTCATCGACGTTGATGCAAATGGCAAATTGGCTGAGGTACAAGAAGGACTGGAATCCTGACGCTGCTACGCGGCAGGCATGGCTGTGCCAGCACGCGCTGGAGGCTCTGGGTGAAGGCGTGGTGCAGTTGCAGTACTTGAAGAAAGACGGCTCGAAACGCATTGCCCGCGGCACGTTGTGTCAGGGTATTTCTGAAGCTCACGACCGCTATGAGTATAAGGGCCGTGGTGGTGTGAGAAAGACCGAAGATGGATTTTTTACTTTTGCCTATTGGGACTTGGACGAAGAGGGCTTCCGCTCGTTCAATGCTGCGCGACTGGATGACTATTTAACGTTGAACGTTGAACATTGAACATTGAACTTTTGGAGCAGCGAGAGCCGTCAAGCTTGCTTGTTTGGTCGAGTCGTGACAAAAGTCAACAAAGTTAAAGTTGAAAGTTATGATGACTGACCCTGAATATTGCGAGATTGACGTGACGGCAAGGGCAACGCTGGAAAAGCGGACGGTGGTCATCGGCTCGGGAATGCACCCCTGCGTGGAGGGCGAGACGGAGCCGGACGGCACGAGGTCGTACGTCACCA
>Ga0310695_10003655_pt1 | contig 29751 bp, 30 predicted proteins | sample RumenRJG_04DNA_FD_203882 | JGI IMG/M metagenome (GOLD analysis project Ga0310695, IMG submission 203882) | Bovine rumen microbial communities from Lethbridge, Alberta, Canada - RJG_04 (v2) (version 2) | ecosystem: Host-associated > Mammals > Digestive system > Stomach > Rumen | place: Canada...
AACGCAGCAAAGAACGAAGCCCTCTTCCTCTCTGACAAGATGGCTTACGAGCTCAACCTCACCGCTGCACAGTATGAGGCAGTCTATGAGATCAATCTCGACTACCTGATGAGCCTGAACGGACACGCTGATGTCTTCGGCATCTGGTGGGATCGCCGTAACGCAGACCTCCGCTTCGTGCTGACTCCGTGGCAGTATGACAAGAACGTGGCTCTGAACCACTTCTATCGCCCCGTGGCATGGAAGGCTGGCGGTTGGACATTCGCAGTGTATTCTCACTATGACAAAGGCCGTTTCTTCAATGCACATCCGACGGTGTTCGCGAGCTACAAGGGTGGTCACAACAAGGTTCATGGCTCACACTATGCTCACATGCACAAGCCTGCACCTGCGCCTGAAATGGGACATCGCAATGCTCAGATGCACGACAAGGGCGCAAGAGTGATGAACGACAAGGGTCACAATATAGGCAACCACAACATGGGTAACCACAGCAATGCTCATAAGGCTCCGAATCGCGAAGTTGCAATGAACACTCGTACCAATCGTAGTGGTTCCGGCCACTTCGGAGGTCGCCGCTAAGGTTGTTCCATTAGCTCTATCATATGCCTCGCAAGAGGACTTCGGGGGACTTCAGCAATGAAGTTCCCTTTTTGTTCCGTTAATGAGGATATACAATCTTTGTCCTTAAATTAGCCGCTCAATCCACATTTTTAATGGTATTATGAGAAAAATACTATAGGTCGGACATCTTTTGTCCGTCCGATATACTAACTTCGCCCCTGAAATTAGTAAAAAAGGTAAAGTTATGAATCAAGACAAAGACCTCACGTTCCTGGTAACGTGCAATAATGAAGACCTTCGCACTTTGTGCGATATTCTCACCTATAATGAAAAAGGTGAAATAAGAATGAGTGAGCAACTTACCAATTCTGATGCTTATATCAAATGCTATCCTGGGCAGATGAAATTGATGGCTAAGGAAATTGGTGAAGAACTACGAAAGTATGGTAGTAATACCGTCAAGACTTTCTGCAGAAAAGGAGAAGCCGACAGTTACGAAACAATTGTTCGCCGTGTCTGCAAAAGAATGCGTGTCAAGGTAAGCGACAGTGATAACACTGAATCTATGGAGCGAGAGTTGCTTACCAACATCTGTGAACAGACTACGAGCAAGATGTCTTACGAAGAACTAAGAAATCTGGCAGACAAAGCAGGCATTCCACACAAAAGTCTAAATCATCAGATGCTTATCTCGGCGATCATGTTTGCTATTCGAAGAAATAGTTATCTTCTGACAGAGATGATTTATTATGTCACAGTCAGAATTGCAAACATGCTGTTAGGTAGATGGATTACTATGATGGGTATGAGCACTGTTGGCCGATATTTGAGCATTGCTGCAGGACCAATAGGTTGGGCAGCTTTGGCTGGATGGACTATCAGCGATATAGCGTCACCTGCATATCGAGTCATGATTCCTGCTGTTATCATGGTTGCTTCAATGCGTTTTCGTCAAACGGCATTAATAACTCAAAAGCTATAACCCTATGAAAGCAAGCGACATTATGCATCCTGAAGATGCCAAGGCACTACAGATGCTTCGGAAAATCAAGGGCTTCGATGCCTTTATTCGCACCTCTATGGAATATGGATATGAACAGGTGTTCCGTGGTGAAAACCTAGGTATGATGGTGAAGGTTAATGCCCAAAACCATCCATCATTATATGCAGCTTTTAAAAATGTAGTACGCAAGGTTGGCATAAAGGAACCTGAGTTGTTTATCTATAACGACCCAGTAATGAATGCTTATACCTATGGCGAAACCAATACGTTTGTTGCTCTTAGCAGTTCACTAGTAGAAAAACTAAATATTGACGAAGTAAGTAGCATCATCGCCCACGAATGCGGACATATTCTATGCAAGCATACTCTATATAACACATTGCTAAGAACGATTGAAGAACTTGGACTTTTGTTGCAAGTAATCTCATATTCTACGCTCGGACCCATCTTGATGGCCATGCAATACTGGAGTCGTAAGAGTGAACTCTCTGCAGATCGATGCTCTGCAGTAGTGGTAGGCGAACGCACCTTTCAAACAGCAATGCTAAAGTTGACCACGGGATTGTCAGAAATACAAGGAAGCCCCTATCAATTAGTAGAACAGGCTCGTGAGTACCATCGTTTTGAGAATGATTCTTGGTGGAACCACATTCAGCAGAATTGTCGCATAGCTTTCAATAGCCATCCCCAGATGTGCGAACGGGCCTATGAGATAGACCGCTGGAAGGACTCATGGCAGTACAAAAAATTATTCAATCGCTAAATTACAAAGTAAAGAGTTTGTGCAGACAGAGCCTGTACGTGGTGCTACTGGGTTCCGTCTGCACTGATTTAAAGATAGATTTGGACTAAAATCAAAAAACATGATCAATCCCGAACTCATCACAAAGTTCATTGATTTTTTGCTTAAGAAGAAATTCGTTATGCTGGTATCTTTTTTCTAAATCATGAAGTTTTTTTGAGAATTCTTTTTTAAGCTTCTCGGCATCTTCTTTACGGTGCTTAGTCTCTATCTTTTTGAATGCCATATGACAGGCCGCTACAGTTATCGCAGATGAAAAAACAGCTCCTCCAACAACTTTGGCATAGGTTGAACCGTTTTTCCGGAAATGATCAAACAATGTTTTTCCGAAATTTTTTAAAATTGAAATATTCATATTATTCTCTTATATAATTAATTGTTTTATTACAAATGTACTCGCTTTTCATATTAGAAATAATAAATGGGGTGCTCCATATAACTTTCCAAGAAGATATTGCTCCTCCAAAGTCAAATTTTGAAATAGAAGAGGCATCTCCCATATAAGCTCTAAAGAGAGTTTGAATTGTAGTAGATGCTATAGATATCAAGTTTGAATAATATACAATATTTTTGGTTCTTACGAGATAAGTTTCGATAGGCCCGTCTGTCTCTGGATTATAACACCAAGAATGCATATAAGCAATTGCGGAATCTATCATCTTCGAAACCAACATATCAATTGTTAGAGTTGCAGCAGACAAAGAATCAATTCCACAAATGTTTAATATTCTTGAAGCATCAGGAGAAATTGCTGACACTATAGGTAATGGTAGGCTTTTCGCTGTCCTTACATCAGATAGAAGATGAACCAGTTCTTTACCAAAAGCATATAAAAGTGCTTCCCAGCCATCTTTTCCCTCTGATTGCAATCTTGTACAAATGTGCTTAAACATCAGAGAAGTACTAGCTTGGTTGGTAAGTGTATCTACTTTATACTGACCAAAGCCATTAGTTGCAATTGTCGAACCTACATGATACGTCTTCAATACTAGTTTACCACTAGACACGGTTATGGTCTTAGTCATGATATTGGCCGTTCCAAATATAAGGCCCAGCATCGGATCATGTCCAATAGCGGTATATCTATGATTAAAGCCATTTAGTTTAGGATTACTTGTCGATTTTACAACATCACTCTTTCTTATTGCATCAAATGGGACAGGATTATTAACTATTTCAGTTTTTGAAGCATAATACTTCCTTGTAAGCCTATTAGAATGTTCGTCAGTATGGAATGGGGTCTTTTTTGCAGACTCCTTATCTGAAATTCTTTCTTTCAGATGTGATGTTATCAATTGACGAGCAACTTGAAGAGTTGAAGCAAAGACCAAAAAAGACATATCTTTACTCGTAATGCTTGTGAGCCGTTCAAATTCCGCATCTGTATCTTCAACAAATTGAGGAAGAAGGTCTATCTTCGACCCCAATTTTTGAACATCAGCATCTATAGACTGTTTAGCGCCGTCATATTGCGATGCTGCCTCTTTTAATCTTTTGCTAATGACTTTTTTTTGTTCTTCTGTAAGTTCCATAATAAAAAATTATAAACCTAGTTCCATTTTCTTTCTCATATAAGATACTATCGCAACGCCTTTTAAACTTGCATCTCTATTTGGCCCCATAATGTCCCAAACAGTTGTTACGGCAGCAAATGCCCATCCCCAAGGGCCAGACATAAACGAACCTATATATTTCATTAGAGCGGCATTGGCTCCTAAAGAAAGTCCGCGCCCTAATACTGCTTTACTAATGCCATTAACGACTTGCAAAGTCAGAATATACGATTTAAACCCACCCTGTTTAAAAGCCAATTGAACTAAGTTCAACAAACCTTCTTTTGAAATAACAGCTTTCTTCAATTGATCCCCTAAAGCTTCAACATTTCTTAGTCCATCAATGAGCTCGCGACGATCGGATTCACTCATTTTTTCGATAGCTAGCTCAACCGTTTTTTGAAGAAAGGCATTCTCGATAGATGAAATATCATCTGCTTTATAATTAACATTCTTGACCTTTTGGCGCTTACACACATCTATAAGGATTTCTCTATACAGGACTCCCTTGTTCCTTCGAAAAATCCAATTGACCCCACTATGACCGCCAAATTTTTGCAGTTCTTCAGCTATTGGTTGCCACAAAGCAGTCATATTGTGAGGGTAATTCGCTTCAAATTTGTCATCCAAATACAATGTTGCTGTCCCTCTTGGTGATTTTTTCTCCCTATGCTTGGCATCCTTATACATTAAAGCATCAGCTAGCAACAACAAATCATCATTTGAAGCTTTTGAAATAAATTCCAAATCAGGGTCTATTCTATATGACATAATAATTTTTTTTGCAAATATATATATGTGCTAAGACAAAAAATGTCCGACTCGCACAATTATTTGCAAATATACATAAAAAAACAGTTATTGAGTTTAGCAAATAGCAATTCTCAATATAAATTTGTGGTTTTTTAACAATACCGCGTTTGGGGGGTATTATATATTCATTTTACATGAAAATGTGGACATGCTATTTCTGTATAATACATCATTTTTGCCCCAAAATAGAACCAATCAAGATTGCAGCAATACCAATGATTGCACAACTCTTATTGAAAGTTTATCTGTTGAATCAATTGCAATTCTTATAAGAGTCTCGCTTCCCTCTTCCAGAACCATCCTTGCTTCTTTTTACCAAATGCCTCCCCTGCAGCACGGGCGAATTCGACTAATACGGTCTCGTTCATATAATTCTTCTTTGCAAAGCTCGTGCCAACAAAAAATGATAGTGATGAGCATTACAGTAGAATTATCAGAAAAAACATTAAAACGTCCCATGTGTGGCAGTTGGCTGGTTATACTAATCGAATTTTGTCCAAGATATTGGTACTTTTGTCTTAAACAATTCTTTCAACCCAAAAAACATCATAGGTCGGACGAGTTTTGTCCGACCTACATTTTATCTTTGCGCCATCAAAAAGATTTTTATGTATATGAAGAAAAGTATATTGTTTCCATTCCTAATCGACATTCAATTATGTCTATCAGGGGAAGTTCATGAATTGCCAAGTTCAACAAATTGGATGAAGCTCTGGAAGTACATCACACTAGAGCTGAAGCAGTCTAGTATCTGGTTCATACCATATACCAATGGGAAAATTGTCGCAAAGCTAATGCAGAAAAGATGGTTGAAGGTTGATATAGAAAGAATCATAAAGGGAGATTATGTTTTTTACGACTTGAATGATTTTGATATGGACTCAATAATGAAAACCATCTACTTCGATTTAGAAAAGCATAAGAAGGATTGGCTGATCATTAAATGTGACTCTTATTTTGTTGAGAAGAATCGAGAGCAGTTACAAAGAATAGCCAACGTTCTCAATACAAGAGTAATATTAATATGTAAATAAATAATTGTTTAGTATGAAAAAGGAATTTAAAATCGTCATTAAGTCGTTACCTGACATAGAAAGCAGGTTTGGTGTTTATGTTGTAAAGCCCACTGGAGAATGGGATAAATATGACTATAAGGACGTACGTGGTAAGGTTGCCGCTAATGGGCAATATAAGATTATGATAGCCGGAAAGGAATATCTCTTGAAAAATGGATTGCGATTCCCCAATAAAGAATGGAAACAAGATCTTTATTCTGACTTTCTTAATAAAGACGAGTTAGAGATAATGAGACGCGATCTTAATCATTTGAATAATAGAGAACTTTCAAGACTTATGAAACATAGATCGTTGGTATACAAAGAAATAAGCGATCAAGTGTTAGAAGTTGGGATAGATAGGGCTTACATTACAGAAAGGCTTGAATCAAACATGCTTTCTCTTTATACAGAAAATGAGTTTTGGAAAAGGTGGTTTGATATTTACTACTTTAAGGAGAAGGCCAAAATAAAGGTAAATCTTCATATATATGACACTGAATTTGAAATTCATATAGACAAAGATCACATTGAGAATTACGTTAATGCTGCTAATTTGGTTACAAATAGGTTCAACGCTTATATGGTTGCTTACAAAAAAAGCAAATCAGAGCACGATATTGCATTAATGACAATGCTTGATATAGCATTGCATAAGAATTCTGATTAAAATTAGTGTAATTTGGATTATTATCACTATCTTTGCAGCAAATTAAAACCAGAAGCGTATGTCGAAACTGAAGAAATGCTTATATCTTATTAATCTGTTAGAACGTAAGGGTGCCCTAACGCTGAAAGAGATTAATGATTATTACCAGTACTCGTCGCTCTATGAGGGTGAAGAGATTCTGCCAAGAACTTTTCTAAGGTATAAGGATTATATTGACGAAACATTTCCCTGTTACATAGAATTTAATCAAAGGACAGGGAAATATGAACTTCATCGGCACAAGGCTCTCTATGGTGAAGATGACTCGCTATATGACTATCTACTATCAGCTTATCATATAGAAGGAATGACAGAACTGGCACTAAAACATCGCGATAAGATTATACTTTCTGAGGCACCAACAGGTGTAGAGAACGTACAAATAATACTGGAGGCGATTGATCAGGGGAAAGGCATAGAGTGCGAATATTACTCATTTAATCGCAAAACGGTGAAGCATCAGTTGCTGATTCCCTATTTCTTGCGAACTTGGGAACAGCGATGGTATCTGGCTGCTGAACCAGACAACCACCATCATGGAATATCCATATTTGCATTGGAACGGATGGAGGACATCAAACTGACAAAAGACAAAATGCACCCGTCAAATAAAATCACAGTAGAGGAATATTTCGATGGAAGTTTTGGCGTTAACCATTCTGATAATCAAAAGCCTGAAATGATTCGGATTAAGGTTTATGGAGCACAAGTAGAATATGTCAGAGCATTGCCTATACACGAATCACAAAAGGAAATTGAAACCACATCCGAATGGAGTATCTTTGAATATAGGCTTGTTCCGTGTTACAACTTTTATCAGCAACTCCTATGGCATAGGGAGAAATTGGAAGTTATAGAGCCTTTAACTATTCGAGAGGAACTAAAGATTGCATTACAAAAGATACTGGAACGCTATTAATTTTATGAGTTTCATCAAGTATATAGCTGACGGGGAGCACTTCGAGGAAGTTCTGTCATTGGTGGGTAAGGCCAAGCAGACGGTGTGGATTGGGACGGCAGACATCAAGGATTTGTATGTCGATGACAAGCCATTCCTTGCACTGATTGCCTCCTTGCTGAAGAAAGGCGTAGAGGTTAGGCTGATTCATGCCAAGGAACCAGGAACGGCATGGCGCGAGGATCACGAGAAACATCCTATACTCTATGATGGCATGGAGCGTGTGCTATGTCCGAGAGTACATTTCAAACTCATCATCATCGACAGTTCCATTGCCTACGTTGGCTCCGCTAACCTGACAGGTGCCGGTATGGGCATGAAATCTCCTAAGAAGCGGAACTTCGAGGCAGGCATTCTGACCGATGACCCTGAAATGCTTGAAGCAGCTATTGAGCAGTTCGATAATGTATGGATCGGCAAGTTTTGCAAAGACTGTGGCCGACGTGAATATTGCTCAGACCCGATAAAGTAAAAACATATCACCTAAAAGGCGCAGACATTGGCTACTTATTCAGATGTGACATCTATGAAGTTTCCTAGGTTTCATGACTACGCCGAATATAGCAAATGCTGTTAGGTACTGCTGTCTGCGATAGATGGCAGTATTTTGATTACATACAAGGTTCCTTATAAAATAATAATCTAGGTTTTCTAACTAATCTATTCATATCATCGAGCAAGGCGGCATTTGAAAACACAATCCCATCCTGTTTTACTATACCATAGCCATCATGGGCATGGCCAAAAAGGTGATAACGAGGTTTTATCTCCACGATACGATTCCGCAAAGGAGCATTTCCCCAGTGAGTTCCTGCAGATTTGTCGAGAATCATGACTGGTGGTTCGTGAGTGATTACAATATCTGTATCATCAGGAACTAGTGTTTCCGAATGGTTATACCCCAGCCCAAAGAAATGAATACCATCAATTTCAATGCTGTTGTCCTGTAGAAAGTAAACGTTGGAGGGTAAATCTTCTATTCCCTCCGCGTCCCAAAGACAGAGATCATGGTTGCCTGTTATGAAAATCTTGTGCTTGTAAGGCAACTCTATGTACCAATTCAGAAAGTCGAGCACCTCACTCTCAGCACCATTGTGGCTGATGTCACCGCTATGAATGATGACATCAGCTTCAGTTAAACTGTTAATCTGATGATGCAGTCCGTGAGTGTCAGACAGATGTAGGATCTTCATCTTTTGTTTTCAAACTTTGACAGATGTTCGACTCCGCTTCCAAGGAAAGTGTCAGGACCAATGTGTTTCAGACTTGATGGCAGTTCAAGATGCTTCAGAGACAAACAATCACCAAAGGCATCATCCCGTATGACCTCCAAACCATCAGGCAGTACGATATCTTCCAACTTCTTGCAGTGGCAGAAAGCCGCATTACCAATCTTCTTCAGCGTAGATGGCAACACCACCCTTTTCAGTTCACGACAATTCTCACACATACATCCTGGAATCTCAGTCATACCCTCTGGCAGAACCAGTTCTTCAAGATAGCAATCAATGAAGGTGTTATCTACCATGTGTCTTATAGTACTCGGAAGATGTATCTTTCGCAAGTGCTTACCTTCAATATACATAAATGGGAAGTCAATTACCTCCACCCCTTCAGGTATCGTGTATTCCTCACACGCAAAGAGTTTGCAATCAATGTGCCTGAGCGTTTTTCCGTTGTCACTGTATGTCACGCCCCATTCATCTGTGTCACCATATGAGAAGAGATGGACTCTTGGTACAGTTTCCGTATCAGTCATCCGATAATGGCCTGACTTCAACTTTACCAACGGATGTACTGCCACAGAGTCCCAATGCCAGTCATCCCAGTCCTTCACATAGTCTTCATAAGTGTCATAATATTCCTTGGTGTCATTCTGTTCCCAGCTTTCTCTTTCAGACTCAGGCGTTATTGGTCCAATTACTTTTACTGGCACAACAGCATCGTAAGGTGCCTGAAATACGGCAAGTACCTTTTCTCCCGCAGCAAAACGACATGCTTCCTGATATTTGGCACCGTCAGGCTGATGCCCACCATGAGTATAGGTAGCCAAAAGATTCTTATTGGCATCAAAAGTTTGTATCTTTGATGGCGACAAATCTTCTTCGTCCTCTATTTCGTAGCCTACAAGAGCTGCAGGTCTGTATAATGTATGCCCCAAAGCAAACTTCGAATCCTCGCTAGTCTTGAAAGCACCAATGGACTTGACACCAAGACCATGAGCTTCTTCCCAATCTTCTCGGTTTTCATAGACTGTCCCATCTTCAAGATCCTTGGTATAGATTATCCTCGCACTACAATTATCTGCTTTTGATGAAGATACTGGCGAAATAGATTGGCCATCATAGAGTCTGATAATTGGCCATTCATCACAGAATTGTTTTGCAAACTCATCTGGGCTGTCCGTATGGATGGGGATAATAGCCTTGGGTTGAAGTTGATGGAAGAACTCGCGCATATCTTTCATGTCAATATGACCACTGGTATGCATATAATCATATTCGTTATTCAAAGAGTTTGCTAAGTTATCATTGTAGGCTTCTGTTCCCTCTTTTACATAACCATCCCACATAGACAGCACTTTCTGCTTTTCTCCTGGTATTTGCTCAAGAAGATCGTCAAACCGTTCACTACTCCGGGCGATAAGCACATAACCTTTCTTATCAAGAAACGTTTTGAAACTATCAGAAACAAAGAAACGATCCTTATCAAACTTATGATACATGAGTGTTTCTGGCTCATATTTCCCATATTGGTATAATGGAGATTTTGTCCACATAGATTTGCTGTTGACAACAACATCCATTATTTGTTTCTGATACCCATCAACATAGAAAGGTCTTCCAGCCTCTAAAGCCGCATGATACAGGGAGAATAGCCTATCAATATTGGTGGATGAGAGATAGACCACAGTGGATTTCTTCTCCTTAAACAGAGACAGAAAATCACGTTGTAGTGCTGATTCTTTCTTGCTGGTTGCATTTGGTCGTAGGATATTGGTAGCTTCACATACCACATAATCAACTTTGCCGACATATTGCTGCAGCATTTTATAGAACTTACCACTTCTGAAACCATGTAAGCGGAAATCACCCGTATGATAGGCAGACACACCATCGGCTTCGATTCTGAATGCGTATGCGTCAAAGGCAGAATGATCCACAGTCACAGGTTTGATGTTAAAAGGCCCAAATGCAAAATCATTTCCAGCCTTAAAAGTCTGTACTCTTTGCAAGAGACTAACCATTTCTTTGTGAGCGGGCATTTTGCTCTTCAGATGGTTGGACAATACCAATTGTATATCTCGAGCAACTTCGCCCATGTATATGGGAAGTGAATCAGACAGTTTGGTTATGTTGCCGATATGATCGCCATGATAATGAGTGATAAGTAATGCACTCTTTGACAAATCGCCATGCGTCAAACCCTCGACCTGCAGATCTCCCGTCTTAGGACCACCAGGCAACTCTTCGCCATAATCGACAAACAGATGCCAACCTTTATACTCGTATTCTGTGACGCAACCACCAATCTGGTTTGTGCCACGATGGATTGTTATCTTCATTGAATCTCTAACTTATTTGCAGTCAATTTGTACGATATCTTTGCGAAAGTTACTCTGACACCATTTGAATATGAGTAATTATTTAGTATCTCAAAAACCATCTCATTGTCAACGAGAGGATGGTACTCATCTGATAACATGAAGGCATTCAATGAATGAAAAGATTGATGTCTTAAATAAAAAGACTCTTCATTCTGTTTGGAAGTCCGTTCTGGACGAGCAATAATTCCAGAGATAATATCCCTCATAATATTGGAGTACATGAATAGCTCCGGGATAATACCAACCTTTTTATTTTTTGTTTCACCTCCATTGTATTTTAATTCAATAATGGAAAGAACATCCTTTTTCATACCCCAAAGGTCAATAGCAGACATTCCACCTGTAAAGAATTGTTTTCCTAGTCTTTTCACCCCAACAGGGAATTGTCTATCAATAACATCAAGGTCAAAATATGATTTCATTTGATCAGACAATTTATTAGCCAATAAATACTCAACAGATGTCTCGCTGAGTATTTCCAAATTACCCTTTAACTCTGGTTCTTTGGAATAATAATTGTTTTGTAAGTCATAAAGTTCTCCTTTAAAACCATCTACTTCCCATTTGTTGTTATCATCTATTGAGAACCAACTATATTGTTGTGAAAAACGTAATGCCCTATACAAGAATCTATTATAGTGTTGCTTATTGTTTGGAGTCATGAACTTATCATTCGGCGAGTCCCACTTCAAATTTACTCCTTCTATATATTCTGGTAGCCATGCTTTTAAGCAAATAGCCCATCCTTCAAAAGCAGCATTATCCGACTGCATATTATTACATGTGGCATTGAGTATAACCTTTTGTCCATCACATATACCCTCCTGCTCCTGGATATAAATCTGAAGCGTTCTCGTTGTCTCTTGAATAACAAACGAAATATACTTGGGCAATTTTATAGAATGAGTCCTGCCACTATTTGCTTTAGGAATTCTATCTTTAATAGGCTGAATAATATTATCGTCTTCGTAGGCGAACTGAGCATCAGACTTCTTATACTTCAAGATATTTGTCTTATTATTACTATCCATATTATTTATCGTATAATAGTTATAACTCTTTCAGCATCTTTACATGTAATTCCGAATTGAGAATTTGTTTGTACAAAGTGCTTCTGCTGTTTAGTCAGCATATCGTTTTCATCATCGATGATAGCATATCTAATCACTTGGGCTTCACGTTCCATGAGCCATTCGTCAATTTCCGATCCCTTGCTCTTTCCATCTGGCGTAATATCTAAGATGGTGCCTGGTAGATTTCTGTCTTTCCACATCTTTTGTAATGTCTGCAACCCAAGAAACTTCCATGACGATGAGATAACGATCTCCGCATCAGTCTCTTCAAGAATGGTGGCAAGGTTGACTACTGCCTTGTGGTCAAATTCATAGCCGAACTCATCTACAGGTGTAATACCATTCATTTGACAGTGCCAATGTTGTCGGTCTGTATTCAGGACTCCGTCAATATCCAAAAACAACACCTTAATCATGCTGATAATTCCTGTTTGAAATATGTTGCTAGGCAATCATCTACCACTTCTTCAGAAATATCTGTTCGCCAGTCTTCATTAAACATCCTAGTCAATAGAGTCAGGATTTCTCCATAATCTTCAACTGATTCCAGTTCAAAAGCTTCGTAATTATCCACCACGTCTTTTAATTCTGAGACGAGATATATTTGTTGTTGTTTTGTCAGTCGTTTATCTTTCATATTTCTTTTGTAATATACTAATAACGAAGTTCCGAACTGGAAACTGACAGGTTTTTACACACATTAACCACTTGACATGTCAATTAACCTTTTGTAACTGAAACACGTTTCCCTTATCTTGTAGACTTAATCTCACCATGTTCTCCATAAACATAGGTCGTTCCGCCTTGCTTCACCGTGACAGTATTTGAAGTATAACCAACAAGGGTACCAGTCTTGTTAAACATAAAACCGCCTGTTTCGCTGTAAACATAAACATTTGTTCCTTGCTGTTTCGCAGATCCTATCATACGTTTCTACACTATGTTTGTGTCGTGCGCAACTTCTATGTTTGCAAATATACGAAATTTCTAGTGTTATTATATCAGCCTTTAATCTTTTTTAGAGAATATGAGTCTGTTCTCATTGGTATACAACTAAATGTTGATAACAATAACAGGTTTCTTCAACCTGCGAGCCTCAGAAATAGAATGAAAAGTGCCACGAGAGTCAGCAGATGGGAAAGCGACAACCTTTGAAGCCTCCTTAACAATCTGAGTATTACGACGCAGAGGAGCTTTAATCCCATATTTTGCGTAGTCAGGCGGGAATTCCATCAGAGGGATGTGATGACGACCTGCAAAGAGTTTAGCGTATGTATCAATGCCCGTAGCACCGCCAGAGACAATAAGTGAAAGATCGCTTGGAGAAAACTCCTGGAGAAGCAGCTTCTCCCATTCCTTGTAGCTCAGTTTGGGACTCCTCGTCCCAACAATTGCCAACTTAATTTTCAAACTATCCATCTCAAATCACTATTTGGTTACAAAGCTAATACGAAATTCCATCCATACCTAAAGGCAAAAAAGCAGTAATTGATGGAAGAATTAACAACAATTAACCATCTTCAGTAGAAAGATGATAATTATTATTCCTTAATACAGCTACTGAATTCTTCAGGATAGTGCGCTTTCAGGTATGCAGTCTGATAAGCTATCCAAGTATAGCATACAGCATGAGCTTTATTAAATGCATATCGACCTAACAAATCCCAGTCCTCCCAGATTTCCTTCAGCACTGTTTTTTTATAGCCATTCTTCTTGCCTCCAGCAAAAAACTTTTCTTTCATGATGACAAGTTCATCCTGTTTCCTTTTCCCAAGGGCTTTACGAAGATTATCCCTCTCTATTCTGTTGAAGTCGGCCAATAAGCTGGAGAGCAACATAATCTGTTCCTGATATACCGCTAATCCATAGGTGTCCTTCAGATACTTTTCCATATTTGGAATCGCATATTTTATTGTTTTCCTGCCTTTTTTACGTTCAATTATTTCTGAAATCCAATCCATCAGACCTGGACGATACATGACATTCAGTAGCACGAGGTCTTCAAACGCTGTTGGATGCATGTATTTGAGATATTGCTGCATGCCCTTAGAATCAAACTGAAACACACCAGTAGTCTTACCGGATTGGAAAAGTTTGAAAGACTTCGTATCATCGAGGGGAATATGTTCCATATCTACATCTATTCCTTGACTCTCTTTTATGGCAGAGCATATCTCCTTTATTTTGCCAAGGACAACTAGCCCTAGAAAATCCCATTTAACCAGACCAGCAGATTCAACTGTCAATCCATCATACTGGGTACAAAGCAACCTTTCACCTTCCCGATATGGGCTGTCTTGTACGCAGACAGGTACAAAATCGGTTATAGGTGCATCACTGAAAACCAGTCCGCATGCATGAACCCCCATCCCACATACGGAACGTTCCAATTTCATTGTATTTTGTATGGCGTTGCGTATGGCAGCATCAGAATCTCCAGCCTTCTGAAGCTCTGGTGAGAATTGAATGGCAGTTTTCAATGCCAAGTGACGCCATTCATTAGGAATAGCATTATATAGTTTTTCTGTCATTCCTTCTGGTATTTTCTCCAACTGAGCTATTTCCTTAAAGGTTCTTTCTGGAAGCATCTTAGAGAATGTGATAATGTGGGCAGAATTATTCTTTCCATACTTCTCTTTTAACCATTCAACCACCCGTTGCCTTCCTTTATCATCAAAATCCACATCAATATCTGGAACTGCTTTTCTACCTGGACACATGAAGCGCTCAAACAATAAGTCATGTTTTAGAGGATCAATCTTTGTAATCCCCAAGCAATACGCCACCAGACTGCCAGCCGCAGAGCCACGCCCCGGACCAACCACTGCTCCCAATTCATTGCGTGCATGGTTAACAATGTCCTGCATGATGAGAAAGTACCTTGAATAACCTGAATCATTTATGACGCTCAGTTCAAAGTCAAGGCGGTCTGAAACTTCATCGGACAGCACATCTCCATAGATTCCTTTTGCACCTTTCTCAACAAGAAAGGCCAAATAATCCGAGTCATTAAGGATACCCTTTGCTTGTATCTCTTCCGGAATAGGAAATGAAGGCAGCATTGGGACATGATTCAAGCTGAATGTTTCAACCTTATTGATAACCTCTAAAGTATTATCAAGAGCTTCAGGTATGTCAGTGAATAACTTAATCATCTCTTCAGTTGTCTTGAACCATTCCTGCTTTGTGTAACGGACACGTGATTGGTCATCCAGCTCCTTTCCAGTAGCAAGACAAAGCATATGGTCTTGGGCATCCGCATCCTCTTGATTCGTAAAATGGACATCATTGGTAGCAACCAACTTGATACCATATTCCTTCGATAGGTTAATAAGAACTTTATTGACTAATTCCTGCTTGGCGAAAACCTCACGTTCTGCAAAGACAGAGGTGTCAGCAGCCTCATGCCGTTGCAGTTCGAGATAATAGTCGTCAGCAAATATCTGCTTGTACCACTCAACCGTTTCGTAAAGACCATCCATATCGTTAGCAAGGATTTTACTGGCCACCTCACTGCCGAGACATCCGGAACAAACAATCAGGCCCTCATGGTATTTCTCCAAATCATGACGGTCTGTACGAGGACGGACATAGAACCCATCAGTCCAGGAGTTACTGACAATCTTTATGAGGTTCCTATAGCCTTGCAAGTTCTTTGCAAGAACCGTCAGATGATAGCCTTTCATATCATTAAGACCATTCTTTTGTTCCTTGGGGCCATTCTTAGCTACGTATAGTTCACAACCAAGAACGGCCTTAAAGGGTTCATCACCTGACTCAACCCGTTTTTTGTTGATTCGACTAACATAGTCAAAAAACTCCTTAATTCCAAACATGTTTCCATGATCGGTCAAAGCCATCCCTGGCATATTACATTCAATAGCCTTGTCCACAAGATTTCTAATACTTGATATCCCGTCATTAATGGAATAATGTGAATGTACGTGCAGATGTACAAAGTTCTTAGTAATGTCCATATTTACTGTTTCTATAATTGTTATACATTAATTCTTTCTTTTATAATACGAATGAGATTGCAAAGCTAAAACTAAGATATGCCCATTCAAGGCAGAAGTGTCTATTAATTCTATTGCTTCATTAAAAAAAGATAGAATTCCCAGTATTTTGAGACGACCATATCCTGTATTTCATTCTGCTGTTTTGCATCCTCTCCTATAAGTAGAGAAAGATAGTCCCAAAAGGACTTCCGATGATGGTGATGCTTTAGATGAGCCATCTCATGCAAGATGACAACATCCATCAGCCTTGGGGGAAAGATAACAATGATGGGAGAAAGATAGATATAGTTTGAGTGAGTACACTGCCCCAGGATGCCTTTCCTCAGTTTTTTGACGGCAAGCCCATTTGCGTATAAGCTATGCTGGGATTCCAGTTCGTGCATCCTTTTGGGCAGAACATCCTTTGCTCTTAGGACAATATGGTCACGAATAGTCACTCTGAGCCATTTCTGAATACGGACGTTCTCGAATTTTGTCTGTTTTGTATAGAGTAGGTCCAACCCAGAGTTTCTTTCTCTAACTATCACGTGGACACAATTAGTCCCACTTCCGTAGACAAGTCTTTCCTGTCTATTATACAAAACATCCAGTTCCAAGTCAGAAGCATCACAAAGATGCCATTCCACACTGAATAAAGGGAAATTCAAGCGAAAATTAGGATTAATCCAGTATTTGGGCATTCTTTTACTCATACTTTCCATATTTTATCCAGCACATTATCATAACCTGAAACGGTACTCTCTATCTGTAAACCATAGAATCTTGTTCCTTTATTATGTTCTATTTCCATCAGTTCCTTTGTTTGGGGCCTTGGATTCGGGAAATAGAAATCACTTATTATCAGCACGTCGGCCATGGAATAATTGTCCGTATTCAACATTTTCAAGGCATTCTTTATCATGTCTTCGCCATCTGTTCCTCCAGTAAAAGGGTTATTTAGAAACCTGTTCAGCCGGTTCCATGAACCAGGACGAGACAAATCCATGCATTCAGCTCTAACGGAAAAAGTTATCAGAAAACATTTCCTCTTCTGTTTCTTGGCCATCCTAAGAAGCTGAAGCAAGAGACATCGGGCTACTTTTTCAGGTCTTCCAGACATAGAGCCACTGGTATCAAGGCTGACAATAATCGGACCTTTCTCCAATCTTAGCTTTTTATTACGCTTCTTCTCGGTTTTCAGGACGCTCTCCTGCTTGGGCTTATTGGCAAACAACTGTAGCTGACTGGAAGCATATTTCAAATAAAACAAGTCTTCTGTCTCTTTATCTGCAAGTATCGTGGTTTCCATCGGTAGCAGATGCTGCAGGTCTTTGCCTAATGATACCTGTTCAACTTCTACGGCTGGAGTTGGTGGTGAAGGCAGTATTGGCATATAGCTTCGTACAGTCTCGTCATATTCGTCATTCCTCCCCGGCTGTTCTCTTCCAATGACACGAACAATATCAACCAATTGCGGATAAGAAAAGAACATTTTCTCTATCTTCTTACGCTGTTTGAAGTCGGCATTTCCATGTTCCTTGACGCCCTTTTCCCATTTTTCCCTATTAAATTCGATGATTTCCACTTTCTTCTTGCGGACAAGCTCGTCGCAGGCCTTATCCCAGTCTGACAACAAAGAGGCGAATACGGCATCCAAGTCTTGACTCTTCATCTGCTCGACATAGCCATCTATGTTAACTTCTTCAGGTGCATATTCTTTGGAAATTGTGCCATATACCTCTCTCCACATTTTCCTCTTTTGGTCAATGTCTGCATCGGCAAATACTACCATGTATTCTTTTTCACGTTGGTAAGCCTTTTCTATTGGTTGAAACAGTTCCAACATAGCCTCCAAGAACTTCATTACTTCTTCCTTCAACAATTCCTTCCATACAGGATCTTGGCTTTCGAGCTGAGGGTTTTCATCAATTGTCTGTTTCAAAAAGCCACCTAACAGGTCATCCGGAGGTACGGTTTCAGGCATCTGACCTCTATCCATATAGAAGTCGAATGCATCATCGTATTCCCGAAGCTTCCTTGATATTTCAGATTCATTGTTCATATGAGTGATTCTGCATTAGTGGCCTTTACTTGAAGTTCATTCAGCCGCTTGTCGCAACTGGCCATTTGTTTCTTCACTAGAGTCAGATCGTCATCCGAAAGGAAAAGGTGCTTGGCTTTTGAGAACTGTTCCTGGATTTGAGAGAGTTTTGGTCGTAAATCATTCTGAATAATATTCAGAGTGACAGTGGCAACATTAGCAGGAATGATGCCTGGACTGTCGAATAGGCCCAAACCATCTTGGTTGCTCTTCCGTTCAAATGCATAAGCCGTTCCATTGATAATGATACCTCCTTGACATTTCGACAGTTTTACTTTCATTGATTTAGAACCAGCCTTGGTCTTATAATCATACGGAGTACCTGTATAGATAGCATGAACTATCCACGCTTTCTTATCTTCGTCATAGAAAATGATGCCATCCATAGACCTGTGAACATCAACGTGATTATAGTCTGGCTTGAAGAACAGACATTTACCGTTAGGATGATTCCTGAGCTGATAATAAAAATAGTTCACCTGTTTATACTCGTCATCGGACACACGATTAATCGGTGCAACAGCCTGTGAATTCTTTTTTAGAGCCGTCTCTATCTCTTTGGCTTGTTTCTCTATATGAAAATCAATAGCAGCTGTTAAGCTACGACTGACTATATCAATGACAGCCGGAATTGTTTCTGCCTTATTCCAAAGACAAGAGAATAAGAGAGGAATGTCAGTCACATCAATAGTCTTGCGTCCGTTAAGAAATGCGGAGGCCTGCATCAAATGGAAGCACTTCTTCCATCGACGGTCAGAGATATAGAAATCCATTTCGTTGGCATCCTCTTTCTTGGATTCTTCTTTTAGGAACCTACGAATATAGGAAACAACATTGCACACTTCGTCCGGAATGGATACCTCGTCTATTTTCGCCTGCCATTCCTGATAGATTTCTTCTGTCAACTGCAAATCAAAGGGTACTTCGACAGTTTTCAAAGGCTTCTGCTTGATCATCTTGAAAAACGCAGATTCACTCTTGATACAATTGGAAACCATTCTGACCAGAAATCTATCCCACAAAGCTTCCAACCCTTCATCTTCTGCAGGCAGTTCATTACTTGCCGCTATCAATGCTTTCATTGGAAGGTTGAGGGTATTACGACCATTCTGAAAGATTCTTTCGTTTATTGCCGTCAGTAATGCATTCTGGATAGATGGGCCAGCTTTCCATATTTCATCAAGAAACACCACATCGGCAGTAGGAAGAAATCCGTCAACCACACGTTCATACTTGTCTTCATTCTTCAATAGAGAAATGGAAACAGGACCGAAGATCTCATCAGGTGTACTGAAGCGAGACATGAGGTATTCAAAGGATTTACCTTCACGAAAGATTAATTTTAGCCGTCTGGCCACAAGGCTCTTAGCCGTGCCAGGAGGACCTAACAAGAAGATACTTTCACCTGCAACAGCGCAAAGCAACGACATTGCCAGAATGTGCTGCTTCTCATATATTCCTTCTGAAATAATCTTCAATAAGGACTTTATTTGCATATCTTGCTTCATAAGCTTTCTGTTTTTGCCACAAAATTACTTTCTATTTCACTTATCACAAAACAACTATCACTCACAAGCCTTGTGAAATGACCATTTTTCTATTATGGGTAACTGCAAATCATCATCAAGAACACCTTGTCATCAATGGTGTTGTCCCAGCCCAAACCCCATTTGACCTCTACTTTTTCTGGGAATTGCTTGATAATTTCATTTACGAATCCCAGTTCATTCATCAGCAATGGCATCTTAGAAGATGTCTTTATCAACAATGCGACCCGATTATACCTCGCGAATTCAATCTGGGAATAATCCAATACTTCCCGTAGGATGGACTCCATACGAGTTTCATCTTCCCGAGGGAACGAATAGATTCTACGTTTCAGGACTTCTTTTTCCCGATATAGGTAGTTCAAATCCTGTTTCCCCAAATGAATTAATGTTGACTCCTTGACAATCTGGGATATCAATTCCTCAATCTCAGGCTTACTTCCCTTTTGAGGCATTAGCTCCGTGTCATTAACATATTTCTCCATTAGAATCCAATTTTCTTATTTGTTTTCTTCTCTATACGTTCGTTGTCACAATGTAAAGTTAGAGTTTCAAGCGCATTATCACCTTTACCGTGTAAGATGCTGTCAATTGTGTAGTGACGAGCAATGTTCTCAATCTGCCCGCCACTGAAGTCGTACTTTGTAGCAAGCATGCGAGTATCATCTTCCGACAGGGCAGGAATCATTTCATGCCATATACTGATTCTTGCTTCCAATGTCGGCTTGGTAAAATTGATCTTATAAAGGAAACGTCGCTCAAAAGCCTTGTCCATATTTTGCGCCAAGTTTGTTGTGGCAATCAGGATCCCGTCAAGTGATTCCATTTCCTGTAATATGATATTCTGGATGGTATTCTCCATCTTGTCAACGGCACGCTCTGCACCTTCCCGACGTTTACTTATGATAGCATCAGCCTCGTTGAACAGTAAAATCGGAGTCATCTTAAACTCCTCGACCTTTTTACGATAGGAGTCGAATATCTGCTTGATATTCTTTTCACTTTCACCGACCCACATACTTTTAATCTCAGAGATATTGACCTGCAAGATATCCCTTCCTGTCTGACGTGCTAATTGCAGGACAGTCTCAGTCTTTCCTGTGCCAGGCTCTCCATAGAAGAGACAGGTAAAACCGCAACGGAAGCCCGATTCCTTCAGTCTGGAGCGAATCACTTGGTATTGTTTATCATCCAACAGTTGTCCCAATTCTATAATCCGACTTTGGATAGTGTCATCATAGAAGAGTTTCTTTTCTACGATGTCTTCAACTTTCAAGACTCCCGCTTTCTTATTATTATCATTCATTGATGAGAGGTTTAACTCAGGAAAGAGATCCCGCTTTGCTTGCTGAGTCATTTTAAAGTATTCCTTGTTGACAAAGCCATTATCATTGCCATACTCTATCATTTTGGCTTCAAGTAGGGAATGACTACCTTCATTGAGACTACCTTTTGTGCTTTTCCACAGTCTTCTTTCCTCTCTGCCAAATATAAATTCGAGGTTATGATAACCGATATAGTCATCATTATTATTCACAAAGAGGTGTGAGAAAAGAATTAGCAGAATCTCATCACTATCACAGAAATTGTAACTTCTGAGTTTCTGAACAAATATCAGATGACTGTTGCAATCAAGTAGGTGATTGATCTTTTCACACATTCCATCATAATTAAGCTCATCATCATCGCGCATGTCGAAAATATCTTCTAGCATTCCGAAGAGTTGATGGCATGAAAGACCAGAACAGTCGGCTGGAACATATTTCTCATCATGCTTAAAGGCTTCTATCACCTCCAACGGGACACGGTATGAGATGCCACGCCTGTCACGGCAACAGCGAACCATCTCACGTTTTTCCAAAACATCGATGTCATTCATATACCGTATTAAGCGAGTCGTCCTGCATCCGACAAACTTGCTGAAATCGCTGATTGTGATGCTACTGTCCTCGCTGTTATCTATGAAAAGTGCCATCATAACACTCTGTTCTTTAGTTAAATCGAGTTTGGCGGACACATATTTAATATACTTGTCTGCCTTGCGATAAAACTCAGAACTAAGTTGTGAGTCCTTTGCCTTGTCAACAATATGCTCTACTGCCGAAAGCAAATCCATGTTCTTCTGCTTCTGTCTAGATGTTTCCATTTTCTACAATCCCACTTAAATCGTTGCAAAGTTACCTTACATGACGGACAAAAGATGTCCGACCCGTTAATAATCATATTTATGACATAAGAATCATCTTAATCACGTCTTCAAAACCTATGAGTTCATCATTGACCTCAACTTGGATCATCAGTTTTCCTTCATTCATAACCACAAATCTCTTTTATCACGTTAATTTTGGTGCAAAAATAAAATGAAGTTGTGCCAAAACGCGGCACAACTTCAGAGAAATTTATGCGAAAATGCAAAAGAGTTTCTATTTACTGGCGAAAATTGCCTTTTTCAGACGTTCCCTAGCCTGATTTTCAAACTCAGCAATTTCTTCTATACCCCAGTCGTTCCTATTCTTGGCTACGTCCATCATTTCAAGCAATTTTATGCTAAGGCCATTTCGTACTTCGTCTATCATACCAAAATTATCCAATTTGGCTTTAGGCATATTATTACTGAACTTGGAATTCATTCCACGGCTAATCAGGCATAGGTTGCCAAAATCATCTAGTCCCTTACCTTTCAAATCATCGTAACCAGGCATTGGACTTTGAGGATAGAAATGCTCAACTGAAGTACGATATGTAAATTCAAATTTTGGATAACGACTCGGATCCTGTTTCCAAGTTATATAATCATAGAAGTTGAATACAAAATTCGGGACATCACATCCCTGGTCAATATTCTCCCAATTAAGAGTATGGTTTTGGGCCTTGAAATCGTTCTCGTAAATAATAACCTCGAAATCTGTCCTCTCATCCGCCAGATAGACATCTGACATATATGTACATGCCAACAAGTTCAATTTGTCCCTAAAGATTCTCGGATCACTGATGTCATTAGTGTATACATAGAATAATATAGCATTCAGCCAGTGCTTATAAATCTGAGTCGGAGCTGAGACATGGAACATTGCTTCAAGCATACGGATATCCTTGCCGACATCTGTCTCGTCATCATAATCACCAGAGAACGTGCTTACATAGCTAGCCTTATTATTGTCATACTTACGGATATTTTTAAGGCTCCAACTCTCTGTACCATTCAGATATTCCCTTTTAATGACATATTTGTCAAATTTGACACGAAGAGATAACAATTGCATGATAAACCGTTTGACAAACAACTTCCTCTCGCTTTTATTCGAAAGAGATTTCAGGACATCCTGGAATATGGGTATTAAGCGCTTATCATCCAGCTTAATCTTTTCATCCAACTCTTGCTGCCGAAGTTCAAAGTCATAATAAGTAACCTTAAGAACTTGCAACAAGAAGTTGGGGAATGTTATTATTGAACCAAATCTGTCTTGTTTACCTTCATCTTGGTTGCCGTCCCGAGGAAGTTCATATCTTACATTTGACTTGCTGTCTTGCAAAAGTTGGGCCAAAGTATGCGTATTAACATCCTCTTCACTATCAACGCGACTTTCTTCTTCTTCAACCAGTTCGTCTTTCAGTTCATCAAAGTCATTAAAAAGCAATTCATTCCATTTTTCAGAGAATATTATATTACGTTGGGAAACACTGAAATTCATCTGAACATATGAGCTCATATCCGAACATGCCTCCCATATTGTATGGAATAAGAGATGATCTGTCTTATCTATGTCATTCATCAATACAGCTTTCAAAACTTCATGTTTTTCCAGTTGCTCGCCACGGGTATTCATTATTTCGAAGTAATGATTCAATTCCGTATCCTGCGGTACAGGGATACGAATAATAACAACCTTATCAAATAGATATTTAGCGAATTCCTCCGGAGACAGTCCCTTGTTATCTAGGATTTGGACAAGATTCTTGTCCATAATTCTGTATACGTCGTTGATGTTCTGCGCTACAGGATGGTCGGAAAAACGATTGTCCCTAAGAAGAGCTATGGCATCATCTGCCTCTTTTCGGTGATCATAGGACAAATTGGCCTGCTTATACCAGTCAGCCAAATGCATTCTTTTCAACAAGGTTGTCAGAATGGTGAGTGTCGTGAGTCTCTGCTGACCATCTATCGTCTCGAAATACTCCTGTCCATTGTTACTGCGTACAAAGACTATAGCAGAACCAATGTAATAGTTCCTGCCGCTGTCTTCCTTGGCATAATCTGCTACGTCCTCAATAAGCTGCAAGGTCTCTTTCTCTCCCCAATCATAGTTTCTTTGGTATATTGGGATGACATACCTGCCATTTGACAAGAATTCCTTAACCGTAAGCTGTGTTATATCGTGATTAATCATTGCCATAGTATTTATTGTATTCTTTGAATTTATCTTTAATTGCCTCACAACCCGCACATTGCTTGCTAGAAACACCTTCAATGTCGAGATTAATAATATCGTATGGGGTCTGGGCGTCATGGACATGCATAAACAGGCTGTTCCAGTCCGAAGCATAGTTGTCAATCGATGCCAATTGTACTGCCGTATGCCTAAGTCTTAGGCTATATGACCAAATAAAAAACTGAGGAACTACCTTGTCGAGTTCTTCCTCTCCAAAACGATCAATATAATATAACAGAATAGTATAGAACATCTCCCGCACATATTTGTCACCAGTTCTCCCTGCTCCATTATATTGGTGTATCAACTGTAACAATTCCCTTGCCTTACTATTTTCCGGCAATGTATTCTTAAGATTTCTGATGCTTTGGTACAGATACATATAATGACGTATCATATCAAAGAATCGACTTCCATTAATAATCTGGTCATCAAGATTGAAGGGATATTCGATGGTTCTTCCGTCTACGATTCTAGTAGGATCGTTATTATAAAGATTTGAGAAAATATGAGCAATAACCTCCATCTGATAAAATGGATACCGTTTCCCGTCAATCAGTGAAATACCTTTGAATATATCCGTATGGTTCTTGGAAAAATAACGTGCCCATTTACCTTTTGACCATCGCTTAGCCCTGAAGAGAGACAGGAAAACGTCTTTGAGAAATTCTGTTTGTTTGCTCTGCCATTCATCAATATTGGTCATGTCCTCTTCTGACAGAGATCTGATTTCTCTCAGATGGTATGCTTTCAACAAATCGTGAGCCTCCAAATCTTTACCACGAGCATTTTGGGAATCAAAGAATTGAAAAGCCTCAGAAATGCTTTTTAGTTTCACTACTACAAACTCACATTTTGTCAGCAGGAAATCTAACAAGTCCTTGTCAAGATCCATTTTCCGTCTCTCGATAGTATGAAGATTCTCTACGACATTATGAAGTGAGTATCTGTTATGATATGATATTTTGTTCGTAAACTTTTCTATCTTTGAAGATATATCCGTATAGCTTTCCTTTACCTTGCTGTCATTCAACATTTCAAGCATTTGAGATATCAGCAGTACCAACGTCACTATGCGCTGTTGTCCGTCCACAATTTCATTGTTATGAAGAACAAGCGTTCCTAGACGATATTGCCTCTTGTTCCTAAAAGTAATCAAGTCAGAGATAAGCTGATTGACATTTTTAGCCGTCCACTTATACGGACGCTGATAGACAGGTATTTCTAGCGAGTCAAAAGGAATCTCACCAACAGTTTTTATGCCTATCTCCGGAGTCGGGTCGATATCCTCTGACACTAATGAATAGGAACGGTCTGTTATAGTCTCCGGTCTCTCTTGCTTACAGAATAATTCGGGATGCTCATTAACATATTGCTTAATAATCGGATCAAAAACATCAATGATTCTATAAAATGCTTCATAAAGTTCTTCCCAAAACTCCATATAACAATTCAAGACACAACGTCCTTTTTGGTGGTGTTGCCAATTCTTCCACTCAAAGCCAGAAATGTCTTTTGTATGCTCGTATAAATACTCTCTGAACTGACGATATTCATCGGAGAGGAATTTACCTTCAAAATGCAGTTGTACCTTTTCATCATTGTATTCATAATGAATATCTGCATCTCTGATGGGTGTCGTTATCTGAATAAAGCGACTATACCCCCTTGAGCGGGGACGGCAATATGCATAGACACGCTTTTCATTATGAAATTTTACTCTTATAGTATATTTTACGTCGTCTACAAGTTCTTGATCAATCCAAACTGACATATCCAAATAATTATTATGTATTCTTTTTTATAACCAATTCCCTTCTTCATCCCGCTGTGCAGGCTGAATATTTCCACTCTCCAGCACCTTCTTGAAAAGTTCTTTATTGCACCCCATTTCAACCTTCTTTTCGCCGTTGAAATGAACGTTGTAAATATTGTCGTCATCCATGATGGCCATAAAACGGGAAAGCTGTTTCAGTCCATATCCATGATCATATCGAGATATTGTACGTCTGTATACACCACCAGGATTTCCGATGCCTTTACTGGAGAATGCTAAAGGCTCAACAATAATGCTGGAACAAAGGTCGGCTCCGTCCTCTCTTGAATCGTAAATATCACTACGCTCCAAATCCTTTTGAATTTGAGTTTGATCCGTAATCTCTTCAACACCTTTATCAAAGAGGTTCAGTGTTTCTTTACATACACCGTTTTCTCCGAACTCAAAGATTCTCCAGCCAATAGCACGATAAACTCCCATATATCCCCATCCGCCTGAACGGAATAAGAAAATAAGGTCATCTTTCTTAACCTGTTTAATGAGATTGGTGCGCCAGTCTTCATCATATTCAACAAGATTCAGTTCATAAACCCCCTCTCTTAAAGCCTTTATTTGCTGTTCTGCTGCCCACATAGCGAAATGCCAAAATCCATTGTAAATAGCGGCTGGCTTTTCATCAGAGCTAGGAGTATCTGTGACAACAGCCCCATTACTAACACTATCTTCAATTCTATTTGGAGTCACTTCGTCTGATGATACAGAATTATCTAACAGTCCGTCAAAAGTATCCCATAAGTTATATGCACTTTGTACATTCACCGGCCAGTCTTTACGCAAATCCTGCTGTAGAATACAAGCAATGTTTGCGAACTTACGCTGCATTATTGCTGTATCCTTATAATTCTCCACATTTTTCAGTTCATTATTGATGCTCTCCAGAATGTCCCCATTTGCATAAAAGCTAACCTGTCCGAAGATACGAGTCCTCAAATCCAATATTTCATTCTCATCTATTTTATTGTCACTCAGTATGTCATACATCTTTGAGACGAAATCCGAATACACCTTCAATTTGGCGTTATAAATCTCAAATCTGCGTTTTGCATCATCTTCTGCATTTCTACGTTGTTCTTCAATCTTGCTTTGGCTACTTAACAGCAAACGAGTAGCAATAATCGTAATGATTGCGCCTAAACATGCGGAGAGCACCTGTACAGCCCAAATATCATAGGTGAAATAAACAACTATTGTTAGAACTACAAAAAGGGCTAATAGCAGCCACAACACCGAATCAATACCCAACTTTTTCATATGACGTAACTGTTTAAATTATCTTCTGTGCCAATTTCTCCCTCCATCGGTAGAATAGAATAATCCTTTTGATGTAGTAGCCAGGACTCTGCCTCCATCAACCATCAATTGTGAGAAACTACCGGCAGAACTGCCCATGAATCGACTATGCCAATTACGACCGTCATCATTAGAATAGTAAATACCTTTTGAAGTACAAGCAAGAATCTCAGATCCATAATCTAATAAATCTACAAAGGTACCAGCAGAACTGCCCATATAACGATTATGCCAGTTTCGACCTCCATCCTGAGAATACTCTATGGAGTTCTTTTGTATGTTGATGCGGACTATCTCACGTCCACGCTGAATCATTTGTGCCATATTACTTCTGTTTATAATTATTTATTTCTATAGTATTTCCCTGGCAATCCACGCACAGGCTTCAGCGTCAGCCAGTGCATGATGGTGATTGTCCAAATGATAACCACATAGTTCGGAAATCGTATGTAGCTGGTGATTCTCGGCATCAGGGAATGCCTTTCGAGATGCATTGCAAGTGCAATAGAAGTCATAGTCAGGATAGTCCATCTGATAACAACGGAACACTGCTTTTAGACAACTCTCATCAAAAGCCTTGTTGTGGGCAACCAGAGGCAATCCTTCTATTAGAGGTTCTATCTGCTTCCATACTTCAGGGAAGACAGGAGCTTCTTCTGTGTCCTCACGAGTTAATCCATGTACCTGAGTACACCAATAATTAAAATAATTAGGTTCTGGCTGTATTAATGAATAGAAGCTATCCACGATCTCGCCATTCCTTACTATTATGATGCCAACACTACAAACACTGCTGCGCTCATTGTTTGCGGTTTCAAAATCTATTGCTGCAAAGTCTTTCATGATTTATTTGTTATCTACATTATATTTATTCCACATTCTCTTAATCTTGCCAGCCAGTTCTTTTCTGAGCCAAACAGGTTCAATAACTTCAAAATCCTCTCCCTTTGAGAGAATCTCCTGCTGGAAGTCGAACTCTGGGCAGATTCGTAGTTCAAAAAGACTATATTCATCAGATCGTTTAATCTCCTTCTGAGTCCAGTGAAGTGGCAACGACCTCATATAATTGGCTTGGCCTGCAGAAACCTTCAGAATGACTTTCTCGACCTTTGACTGGTTATTGGCTATAATCCCATAGAAGTTTTCAAAGAATTCGGATGGTACGAAATCTTCCGGCATTTTGAACCTCTTATCCCTTAATATTTCCATCCCATACATTCGGTCTACCGCATATATCATTAGTCTTTGGTAGTAAGGATTCCAAGCCAACATATACCAACGCTGCTTAAACAATTTTACGCAATAGGGTTCCACGTTAAAGGTGTTGCTCTCCTCTCTCCAATAGCTCTGATATGTAATCCGTAGTACCTGGTTCTTCTTCATAGCCTCAATAATAGTAGAGAGATAGCCTTGACCAGAAGGAATATCTTCCAATAATATTCTTTCTTTGAGGTTTTGATTATCAATCAGCAAATTACTCACGGAAATAGTGTTCAGCAGCCAGCTACGGAGACTACCACTTTTTATTTCGTCAGCATTAGCTATATAATAATGATAACCGCCTTTCCGTTCACATTCAATAATCAAACCAAACATTTCCTCAGCTGCGATACGCCACTTGTGAAAGGTTCGAAGAGCAAGTTCAACTCCTTCGCTCATGTCATTATCAAGCCACTTCTCATTGAGTTCTTCAAATGTGATATTCCTAGCCTTGTAGATGGTTTCTACAAGCCAGACGTACTTATTTAACAGGTTCTTAGCCATAATTCAATAACTTAATGCTGCAAATATACGAAAAAGTTATGTAAAATTAAGGCACATGTTACAAAAAACTTAATAATATTTTCATTTTTAACCAATATTCGTATTTAATCAAGCTGTCGATATAGTAATATATAGTTAAGAGTCTATCAATTGTCCGACCAAATTGAATTCTCTAACTAGATTGTGATGTTCTGTCAATTCTTGGCTAGGTAGGCCAAGCAAATCCTTAAAAAATGTAAACCAGCCTTTTCGGGCTTATATTTATTTATATTTTTAACAGGGGTATACCCCTGTATATTTTTGTATTAAAATTATATTTAAATAACTGATACACAGATAGTTAAGAATTGTTAGGGTAATGCGATTTTCTGCTCCAAAAATTTGGTTTGAGTGTAAAATCGTTCTATCTTTGCACTCACAAATCCAACATCGTACTCATATGGAAAAATTTCTTTTAGACCCCAAAGCTCCAGGAGCATTTACTTCAGAAGTGATGCACAAGGTTGTATTAAACGGTATCGATTTTGAGCTCCCAGAAAACATTTGGGATGCTATTGACGATGCATTTGGTAATTACTGGAATATCGAAGTTGGCTATGGAGGCTGGCCAGATCTCAATTCTGCAGTAAGTTCTATCTCTAATTGGT
>Ga0310695_10003658_pt1 | contig 29738 bp, 19 predicted proteins | sample RumenRJG_04DNA_FD_203882 | JGI IMG/M metagenome (GOLD analysis project Ga0310695, IMG submission 203882) | Bovine rumen microbial communities from Lethbridge, Alberta, Canada - RJG_04 (v2) (version 2) | ecosystem: Host-associated > Mammals > Digestive system > Stomach > Rumen | place: Canada...
AGGTGACCAAGCCGTTCATCACAAGGTAAAAGGCTCCGGCCACAAAAAGCGGAACGGTAGAGAAAACCCTGTTGGACGCGGACTTGGCCACATGCAACAGCTCCACCACTCCGATGACAGTGACAAGCGCGGTGTCCTTTACAAGCGTGATCACTTCGTTGCCCATGGCGGGCATGATTCTTTTTATGACTTGCGGAACGATGATATGAAGAAAAGTTTGGGCCTTTGAATATCCCAAAACCTTGGCCGCCTCCCTTTGTCCTTGCGGAACGCCTTCAAAACCGCCGCGGTAAATCTCGGCAAAGTAAGCCGCGTAGTTTACCGCAAGCGCGATGATGGCCGCGGTAAATCGGTCAAACGACCAGCCCCACAAAAGGCCTGGTATAAAGTAGACGCAAATCAACTGCAGCATCAAAGGCGTTCCGCGCAAAACCAGCAAAAACAGCTGGGCGAACTTTTTTAAAGGCCAAAACTTTGACATTCTGGCCATGCAAAAAAAGACCGCCAAGGGAATTGAGAAAATCAAGGTTAGAAAAAACAGCTCTACCGAAACCCATGTTCCGGAGAGCATTGAAAGTATCAAGGCCTTCAAAACTTTTTCCGTTTACTTTCCGATTACAGTGATGTCGCTTCCGAACCAAGCGCTGCTGATTTTCGCTACGGTTCCGTCGGCGGCCATCTCTTCCAAAGTCTTTTGAACGGCTTCGGTAAGCTTTGCGTCGTTCTTGCGGAAGGCTACGCCGTACTCTTCTGCGGCCAAGCTTTCTGTAAGAGTTGTCAAAGGAAGCTTTGACTGCTTGATCGCGTACTCGGCGACGATGCTGTCCATTACAACGCCGTCAACTCCGCCGATGACCAAGTCGTTGAGGGCCATCAAGTTTTGGTCAAGCTGAACGATTTCCTTTACGCTGTTCTTAAAGTCGGGCGTGTCGTTTACCGCGTCCTCGGCGGAAGAACCGGCCTGCAAGGCGATCTTCTTTCCCTTAAGGTCGGCCAATGTCTTAAAGCCCGAATCGCTGCGGACAACCAAAACCTGCTTGTTGGCAAGGTAGGCCTTTGTAAAGCTAAGAGCCTTTTTGCGGTCTTCGGTGATTGTAAGGCCGTTCCAAATGCAGTCGATCTTGCCAGAGCTAAGCTCCTGCTCTTTTGAGTCCCAGTTGATGGGCTGAGCCTTGAACTTTACGCCCAAGCGGCTTGCGACTTCTTTTGCCAAGTCGATGTCAAAGCCTACGATTTCGTTGTTCTCGTCCCTAAAGCCCATCGGCGGGAACGAGTCGTCAAGGCCAAGAACAAACACGCCGCGAGACTTTAACTCGTCAAGGGAATTGTCAGCCTTAGCGCCCTTTTTGGCGCATCCAACAAGAGAGGCAGCCAATACGGCGGCCGCAAGAATCAAAGCGATTTTTTTCATTTTATATCCTCCAAATTACTTTTTTCTATTCTTGACTAATTTTTTAAGCGCGGCGACTTGCTCCTTTACGCGCTGGGGAGCGGTGCCGCCGATTGTTTTTCGCTCGGCGGCGCAGGCTGCGGGCGTGATCAAAGCGTAAATGTCCTCGCCTATCAGCTTTGAGCAAGCCTGGAATTCTTCCAAGCACAAGTCTTCCAAGCGGACGCCCGCGTCGATCGCCATGCGAACGGCCTTGGCGCTGATGCCGTGCGCCTCGCGAAACGGAATGCCCTTGCGCACAAGGTAGTCGGCGACGTCAGTCGCGTTGAGGTAGCCGTCCTGGCAAGACTCGGCCATTTTCTTTTTATTGAACGTCGCGCTGCTTATCATATAAGTGAACACCGTCAAGCAAGAAGAGACAGTGTCCATCGCGTCAAAGAGAGGCGCCTTGTCTTCCTGCAAGTCGCGGTCGTAAGAAAGCGGAAGGCCCTTCATCATCGTAAGAAGGTTGAACAAGTCTCCGTAAACTTTTCCCGCGCGGCCGCGAATAAGCTCTGCAAAGTCGGGGTTCTTTTTTTGCGGCATGATCGAAGAGCCGGTGGACCATTTTTCGCTAAGGTTGATAAAGTTGAATTCGCTTGTGGCCCACAAAACTATTTCTTCGCAAAAGCGGCTAAGGTGCATTTGCAAAAGGCTAAAGGCGCTGGTGAACTCGATGCAGTAGTCGCGGTCGCTTACGCTGTCGATTGAGTTGGGCGTGGGTCCGTCAAAGCCCAAAAGCTTTGCCGTCAATTTTCGGTCAAGCGGAAGGCCGCTTCCGGCCAAGGCTCCGCTCCCCAAGGGGCTGAGCGAAATTCTTTTGAGCGCGTCTTCCAAACGGCTCCAATCGCGCTCCAAGCTCCAAGCCCAGGCGCACATGTGCTGGCCCAAGGTGACGGGCTGCGCGTGCTGCATGTGGGTGTAGCCCGGCATAAGGGTGTCCAAGTTCTTTGAGGCGATCAAGGCAAGCGCGTCAATCAGCGCGAGAATTTTGTTTTGCAAAAGAGGAACGACGCGGCGCAAGTGGATGCGCTCGTCAAGCGCGATTTGGTCGTTGCGGCTGCGTCCTGTATGAAGCTTTTTTCCAGCCGCTCCGATTCTGTCGGTGAGCGTGGCTTCTATAAAGGAATGGATGTCTTCGGCGCTGTAGTCGATTTTTAGCTTTCCGCTTTCCAAGTCTTTTTTGATTGAAAGGAGGCCGCTCTTTATTTTGGCCGCTTCCGCCTTGGAGATGAGGCCCGCGGAACAAAGCATTTGCGCGTGCGCGAGAGAGCCCTGGATGTCGTCAAAGGCCATCCGCTCGTCAACATAAATTGAAGTTTCAAACTCGACGGCCGCCGCGTCGGGGCCTTCCTTAAAGCGGCCGCTCCAAAGAGCCGCGTGATTGTCGGAGGTAATCGTTCCGTGTCGCATATCGAAAGAATAATAGCAAAAAGCGCGGAATTTTGCAAGTTTTTCCAAAAAAAAGAAAATTTTTTGACCAATCGCGCATACCTTATAGGCATAGGAAAACGCGCCGCGTTTTTCAATTTTGCATATAAGGAGTCATACCATGAACGAAAGTCAAATGGCGCTCACGCCGCAGGAAAAGTGGGAGCGGGCGACAATCGCCAACAACTTCATCTTCTATAAGGTTATACGTCGGGACAAGCCCGCCGTTTTTCTATAGGAAATTTATTCAACTGCGCTCTTGCGAGCGCTGGCAATGAGGCACAACCCCGACGTCTTTAAAAAAGGCCTGGCCAAGTACACTTTTGAGAACCTTTGCCTTGAAGATGGAAAAACAAAATTGAACGACAGGGCTCAAAAAGTCTTTTACATTTGCAAAAACTATGATAAACTGTTGGACGCAAGGCAAAAGGCCTTCTTGCGCATGGTCACGCAAAACTCCAGCAGCGACGACTTTACCCGGCGCGTTGGAGGCCTTGTCGAGAACGCCAAGCGCAACACGCAATGGAGGCAGCAGTTTATGGAATGGGACAGAGAGATGGCCTGCATGCGGGCCAAGGGACGTGCCGAGGGCCGAGAGGAAGGCATCGAGGAAGGCTCGCGGCAAAAAGCCGTGGAAGACGCGCGAAACGCCCTGGCGATGAACCTGTCCGCCGAGCAAGCCGCGCAAATCACTGGTCTGCCCCTAGAGCAAGTTCTGGAACTGCAAAAGGAGCTGGCCGCCCACCCTGCCCCCGCAAACTAATCCCACGCAAAAAAAACGGGGCGGCTTGTTGGCCGCCCCGTATTGGTCTTACAAATAAACCCTGCCGTTAACCAACCATTATTTTACAACAAGCTTTCCGTTACTACCGATTTTATAATTGCTATAATATGCCGATCCGCTGGTCAACTCATATTTATTTGCCGGTAATGTAACGCCGGCAGAACCCGAAACTCCAACGATTGTATCACCTACCGAAGCAGCATTTGTAATCGTGATGTATATCTTGCCGTCTACAGTAACGGCACCACTGTCACACTGCACAAAGAAAACCTGATGATTCGGAGTAAAAACATCATTGTATCGTGATAGCCCCACATAGCCTAAAGTTGGCGTCATTGTAATCGTTCCACTTTCAATATGGGTGTAGCTATAATAGTAAATATACATAGCGCCACCTTGACCGCTCGTCGCATTAGTCACTTTGTTATACGATATACTTGAGGTATATAAATATAAAGATGCGTCGTAATTGTATATGCCGCCCCCGCAATATGTCGCTTCATTGCCGTCAATATGCGCGCCATTCTTTACAGAGGTCCAACTAGTGTTTCCAGAAGCCTCAGATCCATCAACGGGCATATAAATTCCTCCGCCATTAGCCGCTTTATTTGAATTAATTTTTGCGCTGCTGCCAGATATTTCCAAAGCTGACCAATAGTTGTAAATTCCTCCGCCATTTCCGCCATCGGTCGCCGCGTCATTTGACTCTATGCTGCCATAAATACGAAGTTCACTAGATCCATTATCAAGTTTGTAAAGATACAGTCCCGCGCCGTCCTTTGCCCTGTTTCCCTTTACACTTGAGTTTTCATACAATCCGCTATAATAACCAGCGTTATTTTCGTATGTATCACCATTAGCGGCTACTCCGCCGCCTTTATTTGCAAGGTTATATCCGATAGTTCCGCTAGTAACATAAAAACACTCGCCCTCAAAATAAACGCCGCCACCAAAGCCTGTCGGATTACTGGCTGTAATTTCTGAGGAAGCGCCGCTGGCGAAATTATGTCGAATTCCATAACTGCTATCCAAAGTATCACCTGAAATTCCGCCACTAACTTCTCCTTTAGAGCCCATATAGAGACAGGCGTTAGCCCCCTTTACATAAACACCGCCGCCTGTTGGGGCTATATTTCCGTAAGAAGTGTTTGTTGCGACTGTCGTTCCTTTATCGCCAATAAGGGCGGTTCCGTACATGAATATACGGCCTGATGTATAAATTCCACCGCCATAAGTGGCAGCGCTGTTCTTGGAAATCTGTCCGCCGCCCATATATATGTCGTCATTTGAATATACTCCGCCGCCGTTAGTAGCGGCATAGTTTGCCCAGATGTTTCCTGTGTTTATATACAGCTTTACAGAACTAACATAACCGTTGCAATAAATGCCGCCGCCAGTTGTCCCTGCATAATTATAATAAATGCCACCGTTTGCCAAAGAAGCAGGTGTGTTATCATCTGCGGCAGTAAACGCGCTATAGCCAAGACAAATTGTCGCGCCGCTTTCTGCATAAATGCCGCCACCAGCCTGACTAGCTTTGTTAATGCCTGTAGTATTGCTTGCAGGAGGAGCATCATTGCCGCTAATACCTATAAATGAATATCCTGACATGCAGAACTTAGCGGATGTGGTGGTCAAGAAAATGCCGGCTCCATTTTTAGCGTTATTGCCTATAATCTTAGCATAACATGAAGAATCGCTTCCGGTCATATATACTGGACCATTAGAACATATGCCTCCGCCATTCGATGTGGTTTTGTTGTTAGCAATTGTTCCGCTGTCAAAATACAAAGTTCCGCCGTTGTTGTAAAGTCCAGGACCAACACTGGAAGAATAATTTCTGTAAATACCGCCTGTAAGTTTAGCTTTTGAAGATGCAGAATTATAAGAATAGCCAAGCCATGCAGTTCCTGCATTAACCAATCCACTTTTGCTGTTTGAACAATCTGTGGCAGAAGTTGCGACACTATTCGTGTCTTTATCGCCTATGCAAGCGTCTCCAGACATGCAGAAGTGTCCGCCAGAAGCATTGTAAACTCCATAGCCGGCATTCTTATGTATTGTTCCGCCCTGCATTCCGAATACGGTAGAAGAACCGCTGTTGGAATAAACGCCGCCTGTATTAATGCCGTAGTTATAGCTAACATTTCCAGACATCATAAAGAAAAGACCAAAACTATATATACCGCCGACAGCTTTATTTTTCACATCAGCAGTTCCTGTAGACAAGGTACAGACATTTGCATACACGCCTTTTGAAAGGGTATATCCTGTTGCGTTTGGTCCGCCGTTTTCCCACGCTCCGCCAAGATACAGATAACTGTTATAACTGTATATTCCTCCTCCTGACGTTGTCGCTATATTGATGTTATTTGAAATTGCCGTACCTGCGGCAGAACGGTCTGAAGCATCGCTGTTTCCGACAGTGGCTGTTCCAGAAAGCGAAAGAATTGACTTTGTTGAATAAATTCCGCCGCCATACGCGGCTTGATTTTTCTGCACAAGAACTCCAGATTTTAGATTAACCCTAGGACACGCTGTAGTACTAAAAGTCGAAGGTCCGTTAATCTGTATTCCGCCTCCGTTACCGGTTGTGTTGCCACCCATAATCAAAAGATTTGTTATATCAACATAACCGCAGTAATTAATTATAAGCGCGCTACCGCCATCAACGGCAGACTCAGAAGCAAGGCCGCGGTCGATACCGTGCGTTGTATTTCCGGTATAACCAGACAACGTAATTTTGCTTGCAAGAGTTGTTGTAGTTGTAGCGGCAGGGATTTCCTGCGTTGCGCCGGTTATCATTCCAGAGATGTTTATTGTAAACGCTTTGTCAGTAGCCCAGCACTGCTCCGCGGCGGTCTTTATGCTTCCATAGGGCTGGCTCTTTGTTCCACGGTTGGAATCGCTTCCAGCACCAACACCACTTGCATAGCCAGTACCAGAAACCCAGAGCTGCGCGTCAAGCTTTCCGACATTACTATAATTTATAACGTTCCATTCGCTGTCACTAACTGCAAAGCGGCCCGCGATTGTTGCATTGATGCTTGTAATCTTTGTACCGTCCGCAGCAATGACCTGATTACCGCGCTTCCATGTAGACGGAGTAACTGCCGCAACCTTGTCTGAACCGCTAAGGCTGTCATTTACTGTTATATATTTTGTAGTAGAAGCCAAATAAACGTCATTTTGATTTTCAGCGACACCTGTTCCGGCATAGACTACTGCCGAGCCACTTATATTGAACGTTCCGTTCTGGTAAATGGCACCGCCTTGCTTTACCGTCGCTGTTTTTCCAAGCACTCTGTTCGGATTGCTAGACGAGCCTATAGTTCCCTTTGACATGGTAAGGATTCCAGCGTTATAGATAGCACCACCACTCGAGGTAGAGTATCCAGAAGTTGTAGCAGATACGGTAGCAGCATTTCCATACATAGTAAGGGCGTCAGAAACAGTAACTGAACCTGTCGACGCATTATAAATGCCTCCACCAGACGCATACCCTTTGCTTGTATTTGTTTGAGAAGCAGTGTTATAGCTTATTGACGCGCTGCCAGAAATTGTAAGTGTTCCTGCATTATAAACACCACCACCTTTTACTTCGACTTCTGAGGTTCCGCTAGCCGCATAATTGTATGTCAAAGAACCGCCGGATAAAGTAAATGATTTTGACGCTACATTGTAAATTGCGCCACCCAGCACAGCGGTATTTTTATCATTTGCGCTTCCACCAATAGTACCATTGCTAATTGCAAGCACGCCTGCGTTGTAAATCGCTCCGCCGTTATTAGCCGTATTTTTATACAGCTTGCCTCCGCTAATGTTAACAGAGCCTTTGTTGTAAACTCCGCCACCATCAATGTTACCGCTGTTAGCGGAGTTGCTGTAAATCTCCGAGCCTTCTTTTATGTTCAGCGTTGTGGAAGTGTCAACATAAACGCCAGCGCCAGATCCACCGGAAGTTACTTTGTTGGAGTAAACTTTTGCACCAGACTCCAGATTAACTGTTCCAGCGGAAAGTTTGATTCCACCGCCACTGCTTGCGTTGCCACCTGTAATAGCCAAATCCTGGACTGTAACGGTAAGACCGCTCTTATTTACTGTGAGCATGGTTTTACCAGACGAACTGCCGCCGTCAAGCATTCCTGAGCTTGTCGCTGTCGAATTTGCCTTGTAACCTTTTACAGTAATTGCCGTTACCGTATTTGGAATCGCGTTGCCATCAGATTTTTTTCCGTCAATGGTTTGAGCGGCACTCAAAGTTCCGTCAACAGTGATTGTAGTCGCGTCTGCATTCACAGCATACATGGCGCCTTTTATAGAGGCAAACGGACTGGAAGCCGTGCCTCGCGTCGTAGCAGAGTCAGCTGGAGTTACGGTTGAAAGACAGTGCTCGCGTGTGCTTGCAGTTCCGGCAACGTAAATATCGGCGGAGAGAACAGCCATAGTCGATGTAGAATTTTTTTGAACTACCGTAAAGTCGCTGTCCGTGGCTTTAAATTTGCCGGCGGAGGCAGCGGTATACGAAGCTTCCGCAGATTGGAGAACACCTTTTCCGCGAATCCATTTGTCATCCGGCATAGTAATTGAGGCTACGACGTCACCGCCGTTCGACTTTCCAGAAAGCCAAATGCTTTTCTCAAGATATATGTCGTTTACGCCCTTAGCGTTATTCGCGTCATAAAAGTTAGCATATGGTCCAAAGTTTAATTCTTGGCCTAGGTAAATCGCGCCGCCTTGAGGCGCTACATTATTATGACCATTTCCGCTAAAAATGGTAAAAGCTCCAGCAATATGTACCGCTCCGCCGCTTACAGCGGCCTTGTTGCTGTCCATCGCGGCAGTCGAGTTTTGTACAAAAGTCACTTTTGTCCTAGTCGTAGAATCTTTTTTTGCGATGTAAAAAGCTCCGCCGCTTTCTGTGGCCATGTTATAAGAAATTTTTCCGGAAGCGACTTGTACATCGGTGGAACTGTTTTGGTAAACGCCCGCGCCGGATTCAGCCAGGTTTCTGCGAATTCCGTATCCAGCGGTTGAATTTGCGGTTACAGTCATTGCTGATGCCACAAGATTGGTGCCAGACATTCCGCTGTAACCAATATATAGCGCTCCGTCATTGTATATGCCGCCGCCAAGTTTAGCCTTATTAGCGAATGCGCTTGAACCAGGAGAGGTTCCATCTGCCGCAATCGTTGTGGAAGTTGAACTGTCTCCGATAAGCGATGAGCTGTACATATAAAGAGTTCCAGAACTTCCTACATAAACTCCGCCGCCATTTTCGGAAGCGATGTTGCCTGTAATCGTTGCGCCGCTTCCAAGCTTTAACGTTCCAGCAGTCAGATTAATTCCGCCACCATTGCCGCTTTTATAACCGCCTGTAATCTCGAGGTCTTGTATCGTTACAGGAACGGTTGAATTAATTGTAAGCGCGCTGCCGTCAGCCGCCGCCGAAGAAGGAGCCGTTGTGTAGCGCTTTATCGTTCCGACTGACGAGCTAGAAAGACCCTTAAGAGTAAGTTTTACGGCCTGAGATGTCGTAAAACTAGAAGGAATTTCTTGCGCCACGTCGCTTGCAGTTCCTACTACGGTGACTATCGCTTCTGGCGTTGCGTCTTCAAAGACGCCGACCGCTTCGGAAATAAGCTTAAAGGGCTTGCTCTTTGTGCCAAGGCCGCCCTCGTCCACAGTAAGGCCTTTTCCGTAAGTCACGCCAGACACAGTTGTTGAATTTCCCGCGACGTAAACGTCCGCGTTAATCGTAAGCTGGCTTGAGGCGATGTTTTTGGTCCAGTCGCCGTCGTTTTCGCTAAGGGGGAATTTTGCCTTGTATGAAGTAAGGCGGGTGTTGGTTCCGCTAAGAATCGGCATGCCGCGCTTGTATTTTTGCGGCGTGATCGTGGCCACGGTTCCTGTCGTTGTAATATCGTTTGCGATGTTGATTTTTGCGTATGTCGTGACGGCAGGAGTGCCGCTTGTGGATTGCGCAAGGAAAACGTCGTTTTTTCCAACCGCTCCGCCGTAGGGGATGCTGGCGCTTCCGCTTATGTTAAAGGTACAGTCGGAATTAAGCCTAACCGCGCCGCCCAATTTATTTCCGTTCAAGATTTCGTTGCTTGCAATCTTTCCGCCGGTCATAGTAAAGGTCGCGCCAGAGGTGACGTAAATGCCGGCGCAAGCGGTATAGTTGGTTTTTCCCTTGACCTTATTGCCTGAGATTTCTCCGCCGCTCATCTCAAAGACAGCGTTAGAGGCTTGCAGCCACATCGCAGCGCCAATCGCGTCGTTATTTGACGTCGCCTCAATGTATCCACCTGTGATTTTTCCCGTTCCGCTCAAATAAACTTTGCCGCCGTTGACGTAAAAGTTCGCGCCGTGCATGCGAGTCTGGTTGTCCTTTACCTCGCCCGCCGACATTCTAAATGTCGCGCCACCTTCCAGCTTTACTCCGCCGCCCTTGACATCCAAGTCGCTTGTGTTTTTGTTGGAAGAAATTTCTCCGCCGGTCATAGTGATTTCGGCGGAACTGTTGGCGTAAAGGCCGATGCCGCCTCGGCTGTCTGATCCGCCGCCAGCTTCGTTGGCTGTGATTTTACCGCCCGCAATTTTCAAATTTCCGCCATTGCAATAAATGCCGCCGCCGTGGTTTTTGGCTTTGTTGGCGGTAATCAAGGCGCCGCTAGAAATCGTAACGTCGGTTATAGACGACATACTAATTCCGCCGCCATTTGTTACAGAACTTCCGCCGCCTTTGGTAATCTTGAGGTTTTGAATCGTTATCGGAACGGCGGAGGCTACTGTCAACGCAGTTCCCGCGCTGCCGGCGTCAATCGCGTCTTGGGGAACGCCGTCAGCAAGAGCGGTCACGCCCTTTATCATAACAGATTTGGCATGATATAAGAGCGTCGAGTCTTTAGAAAGCGTGTTAGGAATTGTTTGCGCGCCGCTTACAGTTCCTCTTACGTTAATTTCGTAATCTATGCCCGCGTCGTCCATGTCTTGGCAGGCGCGAGCGATTGTGGCAAATGGGGCGCTCTTGGTGCCGGCGTTGTCGTTGCTTCCGTCCGTGGTTCCGTCAGGCTTTTTTCCTACGTAAATCGGGGCGTTGGTCTTTAGCGCTTTGTCGGCGGTCGCCGCAACCACTTGCCATTCGTCGCCAAGCGGATTGGTCGAAGTAATCGTCGGGTCGGCAATTAAAAATTTGCCTTCCACGGTCGCGGCATTTGCGGTGGCCGCGCTTGTGTCAACAACCTTTACGCCGCGCTTTCGTTCGCTAGGAGTGACGCCGATTTTATCGCCGGTTACAGCGGTCAAGTCGCCCTGCGCCTTAATGACTTTTCCGCTTGCAAGCTTTACGTCGTTTTTCTTTGTGGAACTTATGGAAGTGTCGTATGGAATCGAGCCGCCCTGCAAGATAAAGTCGCCGCCTTGCAAATCGACCGCGGTGACGTTGCCGCTTATCGTTCCGCCCTTCATCGTGACTGTCGTTCCGTCGCTGTCTGTGTCAGCAACCCTTACGCCAAGGTCTGCGTCAGCGATTTCAACGCCGCTTTCAATAGTTACCTTCGCTCCGCCGCTGGCGTCAAGAGCCGCGCTTGAACCTGCGCCGGAATAGCCGTCCAGCTTTATGTTCTTTATTATTATTGGAACCCTTGTCGTAACCATAAGGGCCGGAGTTCCTTGTTTTGTAGCCTCAAGGATGTCTTTGCTTGGCCCTGTCGTTCCCACAATTGTAATTGACTTTGCATGGGTCGCCGTGACGGAGGAGCGCGTAATCCGAGTCGTATTGTACAAGTCGTCGCTTTGAATTTTTCCGTTCAAATGAACGACATAGTCGATGTTTGATTTTCCGGCGCTATTTATTCTGTTTACGGCCTGGTTGATTGACGCAAGAGGAGCCATCCAGTTTCCGCTGTTTGTGTCGCTTGCGTCGGCGATTTGGCTGTTGCTTTCGTCAGAATATTTTCCGACATAAATGTTTGAGGACAAGTAGCTTTGTTTTAAGGCGGTCGCGTTTGAGTCGTTAAACTTGAACGTTCCGTTTGAATCGATGATGCCGCTTCCGTCGCTTACCCAAGCGTTTGTCGTCATGCCGTCAGCCACGCTTACAGTCTGAATCGATGAATAGACAAGGAATTTATTTCCGCCTTGGATTTCCATAATGTCAATGCAAAGCTCGTAAGTTCCGCTGGGAACGTTAAGAACCTTGTAGATTTGATCGTTGCCTTCCGTGCTTGAGATTATCGGCAAAGAGTCATAGCCGCTGGGGCCGCTTACAAACCTTGCGGAAGTATCAAATACGGAGTGAATGTAATTTACGGCAAGTTCTATCGTTCCCTTTCCTGCGCTTGTGACAATCGGAACGGGAACAAAGTTGTGGCTTATCATTGGGTCGGCGGGGTCCGGGGTTACGGTCCAAGCGGGCGACTCCAAATAGACCTTTTTTTTGCCGTCGTCGCCTGCGGTCTTAGAGCGGACGCCGACTACGATTGACCAAGTTTTTGACGCGGCAAGCTCAAGGCCAAATTTCTTTGCCTCCGCTCCGCTTCCAAAAACGCCTTCCTTTACATCGCCGCCGCAAGTGGCCGTGGCAAAGTATTCCATCGTGGCGGTCTCTCCGCTTACGTCGATGCGGGGGTGCGCGGAACGAGAAGCGTCATTGTCGGAAGCGTCGGGAGTGTCCGCAAGAATTTGGGGAACGGCGCCAGAGACGCTTACCGTTCCTGTAAGGGTGACATAGCCGGGCTTACGGCTGGAGGAGGAAACGCTTTGCTGGCTGGAAGGAGCGTCAGAGCCGCCAGCGGCGTTGGAACATGTCAAAAGCGCCGCGCAAAGCAAGGCCGCCAGCGCCGCGCAAACCGCTCCTTTTAGAAAATTTGACTTAAAAACTCTCTTTTCCATATTTGACCCCATCGTATATTATAGCGCAAATTCGCCTAAAATTCAAGTTTTTTCTATAGATTATGCTCCAAAAGTATGGCATAATAGGCGCATGACCGCACGACGCTCCCAAAGTTTTCTTCTCGCCGCCGCAGCCTTGATTTTTGCAGCCCTGCTTTGTTCCTGCCAAAGCGCCAAAAGGTCCCGCTCCAAAAACTTGCGCCTGCTTTTTGCCGGCGACATAATGGCCCACACGCAAAACTTTGCGATGAAAGACTACAGCCTGATTTGGGACGACGTGCGCGACATGGTCCAAGACGCCGACTACTCATTCGCAAACCTTGAGGCGCCGGTGGACAAGTCCAAGCCCTTTGAAAGCTACCCGACGTTCAACATGCAGCCTTCCTACCCCGCCGCCGCCCTTGACGCGGGCTTTAACCTAATATCGCTCGCCAACAACCATTCCAACGACCAGGGAAGCCAAGGCATCAAGGCCACCTCCCTTTGGGCCGCAGGAATTGAAAACGGCGGCAAGACCGCGACGCCGGCGACAAAAACTGACAGCAAGACCATAACGCGGGCGCAAACTGAGAACGGTAGCAAGACCTTAACGCGGGCGCGGCCCGTCCACTTTAGCGGCCTTACAGAGAACAACGACTACTCCGTCCGCCAATTTTACTGGAAGGAGTCAAAAATCGTCTTTATCGCCGTCACCGAGCTTTTGAACACTTGGGCAAACTACACCGAGATAAACTACGTTCCTCCGACAAAAAAAGGCCGAGCCGCTTTTGTCAAAAAAATCGCCGCGCTAAAAGAGGAACTGCAGCCCGACCTTTTTATCGTAAGCGTCCACACAAGCGAAGAAGAATACGTGTTGACGGTCTTGCCCCAAGTGCAAGACTTTTACCACAAGCTTTTGGCCGCCGGCGCGGACGTCCTTGTGTCAAACCATCCGCACGTAATCCGTCCGATTGAGTTTGTCGGCGAAAAGGCCAGCAAAAAAATCCGAAAAGTGATCGTCTACGCAAACGGCAACACGATAAGCGGCCAGCGCCGCCTTTTAAATTACGACGAACCCGACCAGATTTGGAACTACACCGGCGACGGCCGTCTTTTTGAGCTTGAGCTTGCTATTGATGAAAAAGGCTTTTTCGCGCTAAACTACAAGTCAACTTTTATTACCGCATTCACTCCGCAGGGGGAACGGAGTCCTGTCATCAAACGGCTTGACGAAAACTTCATAAAAACGCTGGCGGAAAACGGGCAAAAAAAAGACTCAAAATACTACCAGGCGCGATTGGACGCGCTTAAGAAAATTAAGGACATTTGGACATGGCAATAGATTACACAAAGCTTCCCGTCTACGAACAAAAGCAAAAAATTTTGGACTGCTTGGAACAGCACCAAGTCATAGTCGTGCAAAGCCCTACCGGAAGCGGAAAGACAACGCAGATACCGGTCATCTTGCGCGAGGCCGGCTACTCCCAAAACGGCGTCATCGCCGTGACCCAGCCGCGCCGAATAGCGGCCCTTAGCGTAAGCGAATTCATTTCAAAGCAGTTGGGAACGACATACCCAGGACTAGTCGGCTACAAAATGCGCTTTGAGGACAAGACCGACCTTAGCACCGAAATAAAAATAATGACCGACGGCATTCTCTTGCAGGAGATGAAGCTTGACCCGATGATGCTAAAGTATTCGGTCATCATGGTTGACGAGGCGCACGAGCGAAGCCTTAACATCGACTTTGTTCTTGGCCTTTTAAAGCGCTGCTTGGAAGTCCGCAAAGACCTAAAGGTCGTCGTGTCTTCCGCCACAATGAACGCTGAGGCTTTTTCAAACTACTTTGGCGGCTGCCCAATCGTCACGATAGAAACGCAAACCTTTCCGGTGACGCTTTTGTACGATCCGCCGATGCTTCCGGCAAGCACGCTGACCGAGGCGGCGACGGAAGCCTTGCTTTCCAAGATCGAGGACACAATCGGGCGCGTCTTGGACAACGGCGAGGAAGGCGGCATTTTGATTTTCCTTCCGGGCGAGAAAGCGATTCACGATTGCGTAAAGCGGCTGGAACACAGCTACTACGGCCGCCGCCTTTTTATCCAGCACTTGTACGGCAGGCTTCCAAAAGAGGAGCAGGAACGGATTTTCATTCCCGCGCCCAAGGGAAAGGTAAAAGTCGTCGTCTCCACAAACATCGCCGAGACTTCCGTTACGATTGACGGAATCACTACGGTAATCGACAGTGGCCTTGCAAAGCTGAACTTTTACAGCCCGCGCACTTTCACTTCAAGCCTTATCGAGACTCCGATTTCAAAGGCCAGCTGCCAGCAGCGCAAGGGCCGCGCGGGCCGCACCGCTCCCGGAAGCTGCTACCGCCTTTATCCCAGGCGCGACTTTGAGACGCGCCAGGAATACACGACAGAAGAAATTTTCCGCACCGACCTAAGCGAGGTTGTCCTTAGAATGGCCGAGCTTGGCATCAAGGACTTTGAAAACTTTGACTTTATCTCAAAGCCTTCGCTGGAAGGAATCAAGGGCGCGATGGAAACCTTGTACATGCTAAAGGCGCTCAATCCCGACAGAACGCTTAGCGACATCGGAAAGATGATGGTTTGGTTCCCGCTTTTGCCGCGAATAAGCCGCATCATCGTGGAATCGATTTTGCGCTACCCCGACATTTTGCAGGAAGCCTTGATCGCGGCGGCCTTTTTGTCAACCCACTCGCCTTTTGTCCTTCCGCCTGGAGAGGAAATCGAGGCGCGCGCCGCGCACCACCGCTTTAACGACATTCAAGGCGACTTTGTGGGCTACGTAAAGCTTTACCGCATTTACGAAAAGTTCCAAACGGAAGAAGAAAAAGAAAACTTTTGCCAAAAGAACTACCTTGACTACAAGGTCATGGCCGAGATACAAAACATTTACGAGCAGCTTAGCCAAATCGTAAGCGACCAAAAGATTCCGATTAGCGGAGGCGGCTTGTACGACGACTACTTGTGCTGCGTGGCCGCGGGAATGATTCAGTTTGTGGCGGTCCGCGAAGGCCGCGAAAATTTTAGGACGCTCACCGCCGACCACATTTCAATCCATCCCGGCTCGTCGCTTTTTAGGACAGACCCGCTTTACATCGTGGCCGGAGAGATTGTCCGCACAAGCCGAATGTTCGCTATGAGCGTTTCTCCGCTTACAAAAAAGCTTATCAACAAAATCGACCCCGACTTGGAGGCCCGCCTTGACGCCGCCCGCAAAAAGAAGGGCGACCGCGACGACCAAAAGGCTTTCAAAGACCAAAAGGCGCGCGGCCGGGACGGAAAGCAAGGCAAAGACGGCGTTCAAAGCCCAAGAGGCGCGGGCGCGGACAAAAACGGCGGGCGCGACCAAGACAAAACGCAAGACCAAAAAGCGGCCGCTTGGACGCTGGGCAAATCTTCCTTTGCCACCCAAAAAGTCAAGGGCAAAAAAGTCGTCCTGCTTCCTTGGCGCGAACTGCAATCCGCAGTCGAGCCTTTTGACATGCAAGCGCTAGAAGCCCGTTCGACCGGCCTCCGCGGCCGCGTCTTGATGGACGGCGGCTACAAGCTTATGGACGGAGAAAAGCTTGTCTCTATCGTAAAGGCGGCCAAGCTTTTTGGCTTTGCTCCGATTGACGAAAAAAACTTTGACAGGAAATTTTCGGCCAAGCTTGCAAGCCAGGACGGTTCGCAAGACCAAAAAGCGGCGGCCGAACTGTGCCAGCGCTTAAAGTGGGTTCTAAAGCCCGCGCAAGCCAAGGCAAAAAGCCGCGAGATGGGCTTTGTCGCGCTTTACACAGACCAAAAAGGCTCTTACTGGTTCAAGGTTTCGCGCGGCTTTTCAACCGCCATCGCGGAGAGCGTCGCAAGCCTGGAATTTTTGGCCAGCGATCCGGCCGCCTCTTTGACCGACGAGCAAAAGCGCGAGGCCGGCGCCGTCTACGCAAAGCTAAGGGCGTTCTACGAATAGCTCGGATTGCTTGTAAAACCATAACTGCGGCGCGAAACAAAAACGCGCAAGGAGCCTTGAATGAAAAAAAATTATTTGATAGCCCTGATCGCTGTTGTCGCCGTTCACGCGTTATTTTTTGTCTTGTGGAACCTTCCTATAAAATCAAGCGACGATTTTATTATGTTTAGGACTAACATTTCCTTAGTGGAAATGCTTTTTTGCGCTTTAACGCCGGCCGCGATTCCTGCCTTTTTCTTTGTAAAAGGCCAGCAAAAAAAGTTTTTTGTCGTAGAGACTATTGTCGCGCTTGTCTTAGCTCTTTTGGGCTGCTTTTTGGATTACTTTAACTGGGGCTTTGCGACAAAGCGCTTTTTTACTCCAGATTTTGAAACAAAGCTTCTTTTCTCTTACATCGTGGGAATAAATGTTTTTTTGACGCTCGCTTTAGGCGCCGTTTTCCAAATCATCCTTTTTATAAAAAACAGGCGCTAGTATTGCCTGGCCTCTACTTCTTCTCCGGCTTGTCTTCCGTCTCCTCTATGCCTAAAAGCTTCATCGCGCGTTTTTGGAGCGTGCCCATTTTTTTGTCGTCGGCAATGGCGCGGACTTTGGAGTCGCAAGAAGAAAATTTTCCGGCCGTGTACATGTCCAGGCCGATGGCGCGGGTGTCCCTGTCCTGGCTGGAAAGATAAGCCTCGCAGGCGCCGGCAAAGGCTCCGTCGGAATACTTTGCCAAAAGCTTTCCAACATCACGGCGCATCGGCTTTTTGGTGTCGTCGGCCGCCAAGGCTTCGGCCCACTTTGCGATTTGGGACCTGCCCGCCTTTCCGTATTTTAACAGCGCTTCCGTCGCTTGCTTTTTAACGGCGTCGCTTGTCTTTTTGTCGGTGATTTGGCCCACCAAGAATTTGTCGGCCTCGCCGTCTTCGTAGCCGGCAAGCTTTTCGTAGGCCTTTTTCTTTACGGCGGCCTCCGGGTCGTTCTTGGCGCGGTAAATCAAATAAGGAACGGCGTCCTTAAGCTTCATGTTGGCGGCGGCGTCAATTGCGTCAAGGCGAACCTTGTACTGCGCGTCCTTTATCGCTTGGACAACCAAATCCTTGGCTTCCTTTGTGTCATAGTTTGAAATGCCCTTTAAGACGTAGCAGCGCATGTTGGGGTCTGGCTCTTCAAAAAGCTTTAGCAAAATCGGAATCGATTCCGGCTTTTTCATCGCGCCGATCGCTTCGGCGGCGTAGCAGCGCACAAAAGCGTTTTCGCCGTCGTCTTGCGCGATTTCTACAAGCGCGTCCCAAGTCTGGACAGCCTTTATTTTTCCAAGCACTTTCATCAAGGCCTGTCGTTGAGGCGTAGTCAAGTCAGCGCGTTCAAGGTAGTCAACCAAGTATTCGGCCTCGCGCTCGCCGCCGATTTCTCCAAGCGTTGTAAGCGCGGGACTAAAATAGTTTTCGTTGTCGCTTTCCAAAAGAGTCACAACTGCGGGAATCGCGGCCTTGGTCTTTACGGTGGCCGTGTATTTAAATACTTTTTCCACGGTTGAGTTCCGTTCCTCATAAGGATCGTTAAGAACCGTCACCGCGTAATCTTCCAAGCAGGGATCCTCCAGCTTTGTAAAGTAATCCAAAATTTTTTCGCGGACTGCGGGGCTTTTTGTCGTTTGGAACAAGTCGTAAAGGTCGTCGGAATAGCGGGGGTCTTCGTTGTCTATCAATTTTTGAACCAGCTCGCTTAGCTCCGAATCTATTCCAAATTTTATCGTCTCGCGATTTTTCTCTTTTGTGTCAGCCTCGTCCTTGGCTTCGGCGGCCTTGGCCTTTTGGCTGTCGGGGGCTTTTGGCCTTTTTGCCGATGGAACGTCGCTTACGCCGGCAAGCTCAATTTTAGGCTTTTCTTCAGAAACCTTTTCTTCTGGAACAGTCTGAGCGGGAGCGACCTGCTCTGGAGCGGCGTCAACGACGGGAGCCTCTTCCGCTCCGCCCAAAACCTTTTGGCCGGCCGCTTCCAAGACGGACTGGCTTTCCTGCAAGTCTTGAGAAAATGAGAATGCCAAAAAAGCTGTCAATGCAAAAGCAAAAAGCGCGTGTTTCTTCATAGTCTTATTTTACCTCACCGCGGGTAAATCTGTCTAGGAATTCCTTCCTATACTCTTCAAACCTTCCTTCTTCTATAGAGTTACGGATTTTTTTGACCAAAGAATGCAAAAAATAAAGGTTGTGGTAGCTGGAAAGCATCGAAGAAAGGATTTCTTGGCTTTTAAACATATGGCGGAGGTACGCGCGGCTGTAGTTTTTGCAAACCTTGCAGTCGCATTCCGGGTCGATCGGGCCAAAGTCACGCGTAAAGCGCTCCTGCTTTATGCTTAACATTCCGTCGTGGGTAAAGTAGCTTCCGTTGCGAGCGTTGCGGGTCGGGAGAACGCAGTCAAACATGTCGATTCCGTCGGCCACCGCCTCAAAAATGTATTCGGGCGTTCCGATTCCCATAACGTACTTGGGCTTTTCTTCCGGCAAATATTGAACGGTGTACTGCAAATAGCGCGCAAAGACGTCGCCAGGCTCGCCGACGCTTAGGCCGCCGATGGCGATTCCAGGCAAATCCAAGCCGCTTACAAATTCCGCACTTTGCTTTCGCAAGTCCTCAAAGAAATTTCCCTGCACTATCGGAAAAAGGATTCCCTTGTAAGGTTCCTCTTCCTGGACTTTTTTCCATTCCTTGACAGCCCGCTCAAGCCAGCGGCTTGTGGTTCCAAGCGCATTATCGGCTTCCTTTTTGTCCACCCCATAGGCCGCGCAAACGTCCAGCTGCATTTGTATGTCGCTGTTAAAGTCGGCCTGCGTGCGGACAACGCTTTCTGGCGTGAACATATGGTAGGAGCCGTCGACCGTGCTTTGGAAGCGAACGCCCTCCTCCATAATTTTTCGGATTTTGGAAAGGCTAAAAACCTGAAAGCCGCCCGAGTCGGTCAAAAAATTCCGCTTCCAGCCGGTAAAGCCGTGCAGGCCGCCAGCCGCTCGAACCAAGGGGCTTCCGGGCCGCAAGTACATATGGTAAGTGTTGGCCAAAATAATTTCAAAGCCGATTTCCTCAAGGTCGTCCTTTGTAATCGCCTTGACGCTGCCGTTGGTTCCGACAGGCATAAAAACCGGCGTCTCTACCGTTCCGTGCGGCAAAGAAAGCAAGCCCGTCCTTGCGCGCGACAAAGAGGATTTAGTCTTAATCTTAAAAATCGAATTCATATTCCACCCAAACTAAGTTCTGCTGTATTTTAGCAAGACATAACTGATCACAATAAAAAGCGCCACGGGGAACCACGCTCCCATCAAAGGCGGAAGCATGCCAAACTTGGCCATCAACATCGTAATCATTTGCGTGATGTAGAACAAAACCGCCATGCCCAAAGAAAGCGTAAGGCTAATTACAAAAACGTTGCGCTGGCTTTTTCCCGCGATGCCGATCGACAAAAAAGCCACAATCAAAACGACAAAAGGAAAGGCAAACTTGTTGTAGTACTGGCTTAGGCTTTCGGCGAACGGAAGTCCAGCCTTTTGAAGGCGCTTGATGTAAGCGCGGCTTTCGGCAACCGTGGCAGACTCAACCGAAACCGTGTTGTTCCTAAAAGTCTCGGGCGGCTCTGTCAAAGCCATTTGGTCAACGGTGTTAACGGAGCCGCCTCTTAAGGATTCTCCGTCGTAAACGTATTCATAACCGCTTTCGGTCTTCCAATGATTTTCGTTTTTGTCCCAAATCGCAAGCGGCGCGTAAATGATTGAGACAAGCTCGCGCTTTTCGTTTCGGGTAACGACATAAAGCCTGTGCAGCCGCTGGCTTTCGTCGTCGTAGTATTCTGCCTTGTAAATCACCTCGCCGTTTCCAGACATAATGACAATGTGGTCGTTGCTTTTGTTCTTTTGTTCGCGCAAGGCGGCCGACTTTAATTCCTCGTACTTAAGGCTGGACTTTACGACGACGCGGTCTTGAAAGACAAAAAGCGCCACCGACAAAAAGGCGGAAAAAACAATCAAGGGCATCGAAAATTTTATCAACGAAACGCCCGAAGCGAAAAGCGCCGTTAGCTCGTTCCTGGAATAAAGGGAGCTTAGCATAAAGCACGAAGCGAACAAAACGCTCATCGGAAGCGCCCAAGTAAAAGTTTTTGGAAGAAAGTTGAGCATTATCGAGCCGACGACAGCAGGAGGAACCATATTCAAAATGTACTTCCAAATGTTCATCATAAGGTCGACCAATTCCAAAATAAAGGCAAAGGTGACCATAGAGCAAATAAAAAGAGGAAAGAACAAGCGGTAAATGTAGAACACAAGCTTCATTTTTTTCTTGCCCCCAAATAGAACAAAGCGGCGGACAGTCCCACAACCGCGTTGGGAAGCCACATCAAGAAAAAGCCGTTCAAGCCGTTCCTGTAGCCCAGCTGGATGCCGACAGTCATCATCGCCCAATACAAGAAAGAAATGAAAATTCCTACAACAAGGCCGATTGTCTGGCCGTTGACTTTTCCAAAAAGCAGCGCCAAAGGCATCGCCAAAAAGGCAAAGAAAAACGACCCAAACGGAAGCGAAAACTTTTTGTTGTATTCCAAAACGTTCATGTTTATTTCGCGCGGGTCGTGGCCGCCCTCTTTTTTCATTTTATGAATTTTTCTTCCCAAATCAAAGCTGGTCAATTCCGCAGGAGAAACGCTCCGCTCAAAATTAAAGACCGTGCTTTCAAAAAGGTGCAGCGACATTGTCTTTGACTTTAAAAGGTCAAAGTCAGAAGGCTTTCTTTTGTCCAAAACGATTACCGTCGCGTCGTTCATGTCAAAGCGCATGCTTACGCCCTTGTAGGCGCCGGAATCGACGTGGGTTTTGCCGGCGATGATAAAGCGCTGGTTTCCGGATTCGTCGTAGTCAAACAAAACCAAGTCGCTTACGTCCTTGTCGTTTACGTTTCCAAAAATGACGCTGGTTTCGTTAAGGCGCTTTACGCTTTGCGGCTCAACTTCCATCGTAGGATTTGACGCGATGGATTTTCTAAGCTGCTCGCGGGTTTTTGACGTTCCCAAAGGCAAAAGATAGTCGTTGACAAAAAAAGAAAAAAGCGAAATTATCACGCCCATAACTAAAATAGGCTTTAACAAAAGTTTTCTAAGGTTGCAGCCGGACGCCTTAAAAATCAGGATTTCGTTGTCAGTGTTCATTCTTCCCAAGCACATCAAAAAGCCTGTCAGCGTGGCAAAGGGAGCGGACTGAGCGATTACAAACGGAAGCGAATAGAACATAAGCTTTATCGCGTCAACGACTGGAATGCGCTTTCCCAAAAGCTGCTTCATAAAAAGCATGATTTGGTTTACAAAGAAAATTAAAAAGAAAAACAGGTACATTACAAAAAAGTAAAGCAAAAGCTGCTTTACGATGTAGCGCAAAAGCTTTTTGTCCTTGTTTTGCCTGTAGTCAAATTTGAATTTTATCCAGCGGCGTTTTACCTTGGCGTAATATTCCAGCGTCTTGTCTTTTGCAAGGCGTACTTTTTTATGTTTTAGGAGATTTTGGCAGACGCGGCGCCAGAGATTTTGCCAAAAATCACGCAAACGTTTTTTTATACGGACCTTTGATTTTTGGACTAAGCGGAGAAGATCTTCCAGCGGTTTATCTTTTCCATCCATTCATTTTCCAGTGGAGCCAAATCCGCCCGAACCGCGTTCGGTTTCGTCAAGGGCTTCTACGGAGCAGAATTGGGTGCGGGTCACCGGAGCGGCGACAATTTGCGCGATTCTATCGCCCTTGTTTACAGTGAAAGTTTCTTTGCCAAGATTTATAAGAATCACCTTAAGCTCGCCGCGGTAATCGCTGTCGATCGTTCCAGGCGTGTTCAATACGGTGACTCCGTTCTTGGCGGCCAAACCCGAGCGCGGACGAACTTGAATTTCGTAGCCGTCGGGAATGGCAAAGAAGAGACCCGTTCCAATCAAGGCCTTTTCGCCAGGCTTCAATTCCACCGGAGAGTCGACAAAGGCGCAAACGTCCGCGCCCGCCGCTCCAGCGGTCTTGTATTCGGGAATCGAAACTCCTTCTAAAGCCTTAACCTTGATTGAAACGTCGTTCATAATTTACTTCTTTTGCTCGTCCAAAGCGTCGATGTAAGAAAGCTGCAAGCGGCCTCTCTGGTCGACTTCCAAAAGCTTAACGGGAATGACCTGTCCTTCCTTAAGAACGTCTGTCACCTTTTCAACTCTTCCGTGAGAAAGCTTTGAAATGTGGCAAAGGCCTTCTTTGCCAGGAAGGATTTCGATAAAGGCGCCAAAGTCTTTGATGCTCTTTACAGTTCCTTGGTAGATCGTTCCGGGCTCCGGATCTTCGGTGATGCCCTTAACGGCCTTTTTGGCTTCTTCGGCGGCCATGCCAGTCTTTCCGTAAATCGTTACCGTTCCGTCTTCGTCAGTGTTGATTGTAACTTCGTACTGGGCGCAGAGAGCCTTGATGTTCTTTCCGCCAGGTCCAATCAAAGCGCCGATTCTGTCGATCGGGATCTTCATTGTAAGGATTTTGGGAGCGTAGGGAGAAAGCGGCGCCGGCTTGTCGATGCACTTTTCCATGATAGAAAGAATGTGCAAGCGGCCAACGCGAGCCTGCTCCAAGGCCTTTGTCATGATTTCTGTCGTAACGCCAGGAATCTTGATGTCCATCTGGAAGCCTGTAATTCCGTCCTTTGTTCCTGCAACCTTAAAGTCCATGTCGCCAAGGTGGTCTTCTTCTCCCAAGATGTCTGACAAAATCTTGTACTTTTCGTAGTGCTCGCCTTCTGTGATCAAGCCCATCGCGATTCCGGCAACCATCTTCTTAAGCGGAACGCCGGCCGCGAGCATTGACAAACAGCCGCCGCAAGTTGAAGCCTGCGATGAAGAGCCGTTTGACTCAAGGATTTCAGAAACAACGCGAACCGTGTACGGGAATTCTTCGCGGCTGGGAACCATCGGCGCCAAAGAGCGGCGGGCAAGGTTTCCGTGTCCGATTTCGCGGCGGCCGGTTGTGAGCTTTCCTGTCTCGCCTACTGAGTACGGCGGGAAGTTGTAGTGCAAAATAAAGTGCTCGCTTCTCTCGCCGTCGATGTCGTCGTAAGACTGCTCGTCCTGGAGCGTTCCCAAAGTGGTAACGGCCAAAGACTGAGTTTCGCCGCGAGTGAACAAGGCGCTTCCGTGCGGTCGGGGCAATACGCCGACTTCGCAAGTGATCGGGCGGATTTCGTCGCACTTTCTTCCGTCGATGCGAACGCCTTCCTCCAAGATTGACTTTCTAAGAAGCTTGTACTGAATGTCGTCGAACAAGGCGTCAAAAAGCTTTTTCTGAGTTTCATCCTCAAGCTGTTCGGCGTATTCGGCGGCGATTTGCTTTTTAACTGCCTTGACGGCGTCTCCGCGGGCTTGCTTTCCTGGGCGGAAGTTGGCTTCTTTTACAAGCGGAGTGGCTTTGGCTTCGATCTCGGCGGCGTTGGCCAATGTTACGTCAAGCGGAGCGAGCGGAAGCTTTTCCTTTCCGGCTTTCTTTACCAATTCTTCCTGGAGCAAGCACATGTCGGTGATGAACTTTTGCGCCTCGTTCAAGGCGCCGAGCATCACTTCTTCGCTAACTTCGTTGGCGCCGCCTTCTACCATAGTAAAGCCGTCTTTTGTTCCGGCTACTACGATTTCAAGTTGGGCCTTTTCCTGCTCTTGGAATGTCGGGTTGATGATGTACTTTCCGTCAAGGTAGCCTACGCGACAAGCGGCGACAGGTCCGTGAAACGGAATGTCTGAAATAGAAACGGCCGCGCTGGAAGCGATAACGGCCAAAATGTCGGGTGTGTGAACACCGTCCGCGCTTACGCAAGTCGGAACGATTTGGATTTCGCGTCCGAATGACATTTCAAAAAGCGGGCGCATGGGGCGGTCGATAAGGCGGCTGACCAAGATTTCCTTGTCCTTGGGGCGGCCTTCGCGCTTAACAAAGCCTCCGGGGATTTTTCCGGCGGCGTAAAATTTTTCATTGTATTCAACAGTAACGGGAACGTAGTCCATTCCTTCAACTACCGTGCTCGAAGCGCAAACTGTGGCGATTACCGCCGTTCCCGCAAACTGGGCATAAACGCAGCCGTTGGCTTGCTTGCCGATTTTTCCGGTTTCAAGAATCAATTCCTCGTCGCCGATTTTGTAAGTAACTCTTTCTACTGACAATTCTTTTTCCTCTTTATCTTCTTTTCCGCAATCACAGGATACGGTCAACTGTTACAACGCCTTAAGCCGCATAGCGACTTAAGGCGCCAATTTTGAACAAATTTACTTGCGGAGGCCAAGCTCTTTGATAAGGGCGCGGTAGGCTTCCAAGTCTTTTCTCATCAAGTACTTGAGGAAGCGCTTGCGCTGGCCTACAACCTTCATCATGCTGCGCTTGGCGCTTGAGTCTTTAGGAAAGCGGTTTACGTGATCTGTAAGCTGCTGGATGCGGCTTGTCAAAAGCGCGATCTGAACCTTTGTGTTTCCTGTGTCGTTTTCGTTGGCTCCAAACTTGCTAACGATTGAGTGTGACAATTCCTTTGAGAGTGCCATATTTTTCTCCTAAAAATTCGATTTACCCCAGCGGGGCTTTTTATAAGAATTCAATTTCTTGAACGACTGAAAAATCTTTTTGCTCAAGCGGAAATTCCAGGCGAAGGAATTGGCCTTCCGCATAAAAAAAGGCTGAACTTTTTTTACCGGCAAAAACAACGCTAACCGGATGCCGTCCGGCTTTTGGCAAAACTTGCGTTGTGTTTCCGTTCGCAATCAATGACAGACTTGAATCCGACGAACTTGTCCTCCACTCCAGCGAAGAACAGTCAAGGCGGTACGGACATCCCAAGAGGCGCCTTGCAAAAGCAAAGTCTCCGTCCTGGACCGCGCCGCGAATCAAGCTTGAACTGACGCGCTTGCCGTCAAGCGTCACGTCGTCCAAAACCTTCAGTTCCAAACCATTGCGCGTCGAGTAATCAGACAATTCGGCAACGCCGGTGTCTAAATTATGCCCGCAACGGAAATCGGAGCCTGCCGCCAAAAATTGCGCAGAGCAAAATTTTCTCAATTGGTCAAGAAAATTCCTTCCCTCTATTTTACTGAAATCTTGGGAAAAGTCAATCATTACGCAAAAATCAAAGCCTCTTTTTTCCAAAAATTCCAGCTTCATTTTCTTAGTCATAAGGTCGCCGGGATAGCTTTTGCTCTTAAAGGCTCCGGGGGAACGAGTGAAAGTCACCGCGCCGGTCAAAACGCCGTCGCAAGCCAAAGAGGCGGCGCGGCCCTCTTTCCAAGCAAAAACCGCGTCAAAAAGCGCCTGGTGTCCCAAGTGCATTCCGTCAAAGCCGCCGACAGTAACCGCCGAAACGCCTGTCGATTCAAGGCCAAAAATACCGCCGGCCGCGGCCCCAGCTTGTACGTCTTCCCAAGAATAAACTTTCATTGGCCCGCCCCCGCCCCGCTCTTTGGAACGACATACTCGTATTTGGCGCGGCCGCCGGCCATCGTCACCGCCCCGACAAAAACGCCGCCTTGGGCAAAAACCGCGGACGTTCCTTCCTCAAGAGGCGCGGCAAAAAGATTCGCGCGCAAGGGGCGGCCGTTGTAAAAATCGTTTTCGGCGCCGGCCTTTAAGGCCGCGCTTTTCATTCCGCAAAGTTCGGCAATCTCAGGCGTCATCGGCTTTAACGAAGCGGCTGTCAAAGTTTCTTCGCTTGCGGCGTCCGAAAGGCTAAAGTTTCCGACGCGGGTTCTTTTTAAGGTTTGCAAGCGGCCGGCGCTTTTTAGGTCGGCTCCAATGTCTCGGGCCAGACAGCGGATGTATGATCCCTTGCTGACCAAAAAGCGGACGCGCGCAGATTTTACAAGCGCGGAATCGTTTGCAGGCCCCAAATCGTTTGAGGCGGCCGAGCCGTTTTCGCAAGCTAAAGAAGCGCTGCCGGAGCCCTCGAGCTCCGCGTCCAAAAGTTGGGTTTCGTAAACTTCTATCGGTCGCTCCGGGATTACGGCTTCCTTTCCAGCCCGCGTCAAATCGCTGGCCCGCTTTCCGCCGATTTTAATCGCCGAAAATTCCGGCGGCCGCTGCATTATCTTTCCTGTAAATTTTTTAAGGGATTCTTTAAGGGCGCCCAAGGTCGGAAGCGGCGCGGTCTTGACAACTTGGCCGGTCGGGTCAAGGGTGTCAGTTTGTTCGCCAAAAATTATTTGGGCTTCGTATTCTTTGTCAAAGGCCGTGACAAGTCCGGCCAAGCGGGTAAGGCTTCCGACGCAAACGACAAGAAGCCCTTGCGCGAACAAGTCAAGCGTTCCTGTATGGCCCACTTTTTTTGTGCCAAGCGTTTTTTTGATTTTTCCAAGCGCGGAAAAACTTGTGATTCCAGGCTTTTTGTCGTAAAGAATTATGCCGGAAGGATTAGGCATTAGCGCCATCGACCTCCGCACTGTTGGACGCGGCGGCGGATTTTTCGGCGTCGCTTTTCACCAAGTCCTCAAGCTTTTTTGCCATTTCGTAGCCGTCGCGGATTGACGTGTCGGCTACAAAATGCAAATGAGGAAATTGGCGTATCGTAAGCTTTTTTGCGATTGTAGACTGAATAAAGCCCGCCGCGCTGGTCAAGCCCTCGACGCCGCGATTAAGTTCCGACTCCGACATGAATGTGGAAACGTAAACTTTCGCGTGAGCCAAGTCCTTGGCCACTTCGACGCGGTTGATCGTCAAAAAGTTTGACACGCGGGGATCTTTTATTTCCGCTCGCAAAATCATGTTGGCAATCTCGCCTCGAATTTGCTCGCCAAGCTTTAAAAGCCTATACTGTCCCATTAGGCCTGTCCTTCGCCGCTAGAAGCCGGCGGAACGGCATGGGGGTTGATTCCATGAGCGCCGGGCTTAGCTTCCGCGGCCTCTTTGCGGGCGCGGGCGGCGGCCTTTTCGGCGGCGATCTTTTCAGCTTCGGCGGCGGCCTCCTCGGCGGCGCGGGCTTCGGCCTCGCTTCGCTGTTCGGCGGCGGCGGCTTCGTTCTTAGACTTGTCGTCAATCAAAGCGTCGCCAAGCTTTCTTGCAATCTCGATGTATTCAAAGGCTTCGATTTGGTCGCCAACCTTAATGTCCTGCCAGTTCTCCAAGCCGACGCCGCATTCATAGCCCTTGGCCACTTCTTTGGCGTCATCCTTAAAGCGCTTGAGCGAGGTGACTTTTCCGGTATAGATTACGATGCCTTCGCGAATAAGGCGAACGCCGCAATTTCTCTTGATGGTTCCGTCCGAAACGTAACAACCGGCGATCGTTCCAATCTTGGGAACTTTGAAAGTGTTCTGAACTTCGACAGTTCCGATAACCTGCTCCTTTGTGTCGGGGCTAAGCATGCCTTCCATAGCGGCCGTGATTTCGTTGACGCATTCGTAGATGATTGAGTACTTGCGGATCTCGACTTTTTCTTGGTCGGCCAAAAGCTTTGCCTTTGGAGTCGGGCGAACGTTAAAGCCGACGATAATCGCGTTGGAGTCCGCGGCGGCCAAGATGACGTCGCTTTCGTTTATGGCGCCGGCCGACGAGTGGATGACAACAAGGCGAATGTCTTTTGTGGAAAGTTTTTCCAAAGCAACCTTAAGGGCTTCGGCGCTTCCCTGCAAGTCGGCCTTGATGACAACCTTAAGCTCTTTGACTTCGTGAGCGTCGATCGTCTGGTACAAGTTGTCCAACGTAACTTTCTTGACGGCTTTGGCGTCCTCAAAGCGCTTAAGCTCGACGCGCTTGGTGCTGATCGCGCGCGCCTCTTTTTCGCTTTCGGTAACCTGGAAGGGGTCGCCGGCGTTGGGCATTTCTTCAATTCCGATAACCTCAACCGGCTGGCTGGGAGTCGCTTCCTGGATGCGCTTGCCTCTGTCGTTGAACATGGCACGGACGCGGCCGGAATAAATGCCGGCGACAAAAGGATCTCCCTGGTGGAGAGTTCCGCGCTCAACTACGATTGTAGAGACAACGCCGCGGCCTTGGTCGATGCGCGACTCAAGGACTTTTCCTTCGGCGCGGCAATCCCAAACAGTCTTAAGCTCAAGCATTTCGGCCTGGAGCAAGATCGCGTCCAAAAGGTCGTCAATGCCCTCGCCCTTCAAGGCGCTGATGTTTACGTACTGAGTGTCTCCGCCCCAATCTTCGGGCGTAAGGCCAAGCTCTGTAAGCTGAGTGCGGACGCGGTCTGGATTGGCGTCCGGCTTGTCTATCTTGTTAACCGCAACGATGATCGGGACCTTTGCGTCCTTGGCATGGTTAACGGCTTCCAAAGTCTGGGGCATAACGCCGTCGTCGGCGGCTACAACCAAAACTACGATGTCGGTGATTTGCGCTCCGCGAGCGCGCATCATTGTAAAGACTTCGTGGCCAGGAGTGTCCAAGAAAGTGATCTTTCCTTTTTCGGTCTGAACGCTGTAGGCGCCGATGCTCTGGGTGATTCCGCCCGCCTCGCCTTCGGCGACATGGCTGTGGCGAATCGCGTCCAAAGTCTTTGTCTTTCCGTGGTCGACGTGGCCCATTACGGTTACGATCGGAGGCCTAGGCTCCTGCTTGTCTTCGTTGCTTGTGTCGCGCGCGATTACGGTTTCGTCGTAAAGGCTGACAAGGTGAACTTCGCAATTGTACTCGGCGGCCAAAAGAGTGGCCGTGTCGCTGTCGATCGACTGTGTTATGGTTACCATCTGGCCCATCGACATAAGCTTTGCGATGATTTCGCTGGCCTTAAGGTTCATCTTGCGGGCCAAGTCGCTTACGGAAACAGTTTCCATAATGTCGATTGACTTGGGAACGTCGCTGACCTGAGTCTCGGCCTTCTTCTGGCTTTCGTAGAACTTGTCCTCGTCAAAAGCCTCTTCCTTGTCCTTGCGGCTGTATTGCTGTTTCTTTCCCTTAAATGTTTTCTTGGGAGCGTTTTGGCTGGGCTTTCCGCCGGTCATGCCGCCGGGAGCGAACGAGCCGCCCGCTCCGCCTCCAAAGCCGCCCGCAGGCCTGTTGCCTCCAAAGCCGCCTTGTCCGCCGCGGTTAAAGCCTGCGCCCGCTCCGCCGCGATTAAAGCCGCCTTGTCCGCCACGGTTAAAGCCAGTTCCCTGACCGCCGCGATTAAAGCCGCCTTGTCCGCCCTTGTTGTCGCGCTCGCGATTTTGGTATCCGGCTCTGGCTTGGGCTCCAGTAAAGCCGCCGCCAGTCCTTCCTTGTCCGTTATTGAACGAACCGCGGTTGTTTCCGC
>Ga0310695_10003660_pt1 | contig 29725 bp, 20 predicted proteins | sample RumenRJG_04DNA_FD_203882 | JGI IMG/M metagenome (GOLD analysis project Ga0310695, IMG submission 203882) | Bovine rumen microbial communities from Lethbridge, Alberta, Canada - RJG_04 (v2) (version 2) | ecosystem: Host-associated > Mammals > Digestive system > Stomach > Rumen | place: Canada...
ATTCCGCCGTCTTCCTTGACGTGAAAAATTGGCCATATTTTTTTCTTTCCTTCTTAGGGATAGACTCCACGAAGGACGATGTTACATTATATGCTATATTTAGAGCGTTACTTGCTGCCATAATATTTTTTATTTGTGGCAAAGGTACAAATAATTTCTGAGATTATTTACAATCAACCACAATTTTACACATTATTTAATAATGAACTACTCAACCAGTGTTATCTCGTACACGTAGCAGTGATTCCAGTCGCAACACTGATTCTGCTGCCAGACTTCCTGGCGAAGCACGTCATCCATCGTGTACTGGCGCGAGCCGTGGGCATTCAAATACTCCAGCACGAAAGCCCGTGCACGTTCGTCCTGTTCCTTGATATATGCCTCGCACTTCTCCTTGTCGTGGCTGACATCGTCGGGCACGGCATCCCAGTTCATGACGCACTTCTCTTCATTGGTGCAGTACCAAACGCTCTCTGCCTCCTCCCACAATTTTACTTCTATGGCAGGTTCGGCAAAACGCTCTGCGTCGAGCTGACCTGCAAAAGCCTCAGCATCCTCCTTGCGACGGAAAGCCTTCTCTATCCACGACGGGCTGTCGGAGTATTCGCCTGGCGCACTTATTGGAAAAACGAGAATCTCCACCAACCATAAAGACACGAAAATAGCGTGAACCGCTTATCCGTGTCTGGGTGGTGAGAGAAACCCGTCTCGAATGACAAGTGAAATGTCCACGCTATCAAGCGCAGACATTAGACATTATCCCTATTCGAGACACGCAGACTAAAACTCTCACCTTTTAGACACGCCGAATAACTGCTAATGCTGTTATTGTTTAACCCACGAAAATCATACCGCCACCCTGCACTCAGGGAGTTTTAGCACCGTTTCTTGCGTCCCTATGGTAGCAAGCGAGCAGAGCTCGAGCGACGGCGTATCGGCGATACTTGATGCAAAGATACAAAAAGTATTGTAATTACGAAGGAAAATGAAGAAAAATTTAAATTTTTACCCCGCATTATGGCACAACGAGTGACGTTCTATATAGATGGTTTCAACTGTTATTAACTAGATTTTTTTTTTGTCGGTTTTGTTGTTTTGTTGTTATTTGTTGGTTAATTTGTTGATAGTCTGGCTGTTGCGAATGATAACAACAAATGAAAATATGACAACAAACTGCTTTTTTGAGGAGAAACCGTCGTTTTTTTGCTTAGATTAGGCTACTTTTGGCACTTTTTTCTCGCAATAAAGTGAACATTTGATAGCATTTTGCACCATTTTCTCGAGATAAAGTCGAGATTTTCAACCGTGGGCATATTCATTGAGCGTGATTCGTTACAGACGGCTTGTAATACCTTTACAAATAGTCTGTAATGTCGTTACAAATACTTTGTAACACTCGTAAACAGTATCTAAACGACCGTTACAAAGCCTTTGTAATAGGTCTGTCTGCCTCATGATTGTACATTTTGCCACCTTTTATATATCTCTCTCATTTGCGGATAATTATAATAATTCACAATTTATTTTGCCGTTCGCATATTTTACCGTACCTTTGCAGTTCGTAACAATTGCAAGAGAATGATTTCCGTAGAAGGACTGAAAGTAGAGTTTGGGGTGAAGCCCCTGTTCAGCGATGCCAGCTTTGTCGTGAACGACCGCGACCGCATTGCCCTCGTGGGTAAGAACGGTGCGGGCAAGTCGACGATGCTTAAGATTATCTGTGGTATGGAGCATCCTACGGCAGGCACCGTCAGCGTACCTACCGACACCACCATTGGTTATCTGCCGCAGGTGATGAACCTACAGGACTCTACCTCCGTGCGCGAGGAAGCACAGAAGGCTTTTGCCGACATACAGAAGATGGCTGAGCGCATCAGCCGCATGGAGCGCCAGTTGAACGAGCGCACCGACTATGAGAGCGAGGAATATATGGCTTTGGTGGAGAAATTCACCACCGAGCACGAACGCTATCAGATGTTGGGTGCCGAAGGCTATGAGGCCGAGATTGAGCGCACGCTGATGGGTCTTGGTTTCCTGCGTACCGACTTTGAACGACCTACGAGCGAGTTCTCCGGTGGATGGCGCATGCGTATCGAGCTGGCCAAGATCCTCTTGCGCCGTCCTGACGTGCTGTTGCTCGACGAGCCTACGAACCATCTGGACATCGAGTCGATTCAGTGGCTCGAACAGTTGCTCTCGCAGTGGAGTGGGGCAGTGGTGCTCGTCAGCCACGACCGGGCCTTTATCAATAATGTGTCGAACCGTACGCTCGAAATCTCCTGCGGTCGGGTTATCGACTATCGGGTGAAGTACAACGAGTACGTCACCTTACGAAAAGAACGTCGCGAACAGCAGTTGAGGGCTTACGAGAACCAGCAGAAGGAAATGGCTGATATGAAGGCGTTTATCGAACGTTTCCGTTATCAGGCTACAAAGGCTGTGCAGGTGCAGCAGAAGATCAAGCAGTTGGAGAAGATCGTGCCCATCGAGGTCGACGAGGTCGACAACTCTGCCATGCACCTGAAGTTCCCGCCCTGTCTGCGTAGCGGCGACTATCCTGTGATCTGCGAGGAGGTAAGAAAGGAGTATGACCACGTGGTGTTCGACCACGTGAACCTTACCATCAAGCGTGGTGAGAAGGTGGCCTTCGTGGGTAAGAACGGTGAGGGAAAGTCGACGCTGGTGAAGTGTATCATGGGCGAGATACCTTTCGATGGCACCTTGAAGATAGGCCACAACGTGCAGATTGGCTACTTTGCACAGAACCAGGCGCAGTTGCTCGATGAGTCGCTGACCGTCTTCCAAACCATCGACTATGTGGCTAAAGGCGATATCCGTCTGAGAATCAACGATATATTGGGTGCTTTCATGTTTGGTGGTGAGAATAGCGACAAGCGTGTGAAGGTGCTTAGCGGAGGCGAGCGAAGCCGTCTGGCGATGATTCGATTGCTGTTGGAACCCGTGAACCTGCTCATCCTCGACGAGCCTACCAACCACCTCGACATGCCCTCGAAGGATGTGTTGAAGGAAGCCATCCGTGCCTTCGACGGCACAGCCATCATCGTATCGCACGACCGTGAGTTCCTCGACGGCCTTGTGACGAAGGTTTTCGAGTTTGGTGGTGGCAAGGTGCGCGAGCATATAGGTGGCATCTACGACTTCCTACGGACAAAAGCGCCCTTGGCTTCTCCCGATAGGGACACGATAGACTCCTATCTTGACAGCGCACGCAAGCCTGCCCCAAAAACCAATGAGGCTCCTTCTGGGGTAGTAGGTGGGGTGACTGGAGCTTCGTCATACGCTGCCCACAAGGAGCAGCAGAAGCGGCTACGTAAGGCCGAGAAGGCTGTGGAAGAGTCAGAGAAGAAGATTGCGAAGATGGAACAGCGAATCAAGGAGCTCGACCAATTGCTCTGTGATCCGAAGAATGCTTGCGACATGACGCTCGTTACCGAATATACTGACACCAAGCGAGCCTTGGACCAGGAGGTGGAGCGATGGGAACAGCTCTCAGAAGAGCTCGAAACCCTAAACACGTAAAACCGCAGATTACGCGGATAATCCAGATTTGAACAGATAGAAACAGATTAACGATATAACAAAAGACATGAAAAAGATTATTCCTATGATGCTGATGATGGCTGCCCCGTTGATGGGCGTGGCTCAGAACAAGTCGGGTATCAAGCCCGAGAACTTAGACAAGAACGTGCGTCCTCAGGACGATTTCTACATGTTTGCCACTGGTGGTTGGCAGAAGCTCAACCCGCTGCCTGCCGCCTATTCGCGCTTCGGCAGCTTCGACCAGTTGCAGGAGGACAACAACAAGCGTATCAACGCCATCCTGGGCGACCTCGAGAAGAAGAAGTATGCCGAGGGAACGACAGAGCGCAAGCTGTCCGACTTCTACAAACTGGCTATGGACAGCGTGCGTCGCAACAACGAAGGCATCGCGCCCGTGAAGCCTATACTCGACGAGATGGAGGCAGCTACGACCAAGCAACAGCTCGAACAGTTGCAGATGAAGTATGCCCCGTCGGGCTACGGTGTGTCGTTCGGCTTCGGCTTCGGTGCCGACGAGAAGAATGTCACCATGAACATCATGCAGTTGCGACAGGGTGGCCTGACACTAGGACAGAAGGACTACTACGTGAACAACGATGAGGCCACGGTGAAGATTCGTGAGGCATACAAGGAGCACATCGTCCGCATGTTCCGTCTCTTCGGCTTCTCGGAGCAGCAAGCCGTCGAGAAGCGTGACGCCGTGTTCCGCTACGAGACGGCATTGGCGCTCATCTCGAAGAGCCGTACGGAGATGCGCGACCCGCAGGCCAACTATAACAAGATGACGCTCAGGGAGTTCCAGACGAACTATCCGAACATCCCCTTCGAGCAGTTGGCCAACGCCGAGGGCGTGAAGACGGAGTATCTGCAGGAGATGATTGTGGGCCAGCCTGCCTTCATGGCAGGTCTCGACAAGCTCTATGCCGCCCTGACCGTCAGCGACCTGAAGGCTTACATGGAGTGGGATGTCATTATGGGAGCCGCCTCGCTGCTGAGCGACGAGATCCGTGAGGCCAACTTCGACTTCTTCGGCAAGACCATGACGGGCCGCAAGCAGGACTATCCGCTCTGGAAGCGTGCTACCAACAGGGTGCAGAGTGCCATGGGCGAGGCATTGGGAAAAATGTATTGCGAGCGCTACTTCCCTGCTACGTCAAAGAAGATCATGGCTGACCTGGTGAAGAACCTTCAGATAGCACTTGGCGAGCGTATCGACGCCCAGACCTGGATGGGCGACTCGACAAAGGCAAATGCCCATCAGAAACTCTCCACGTTCTACGTGAAAATTGGCTATCCCGACAAGTGGAAGGACTATTCGCAGCTGGTTATCGACCCGACGAAGTCGTACTATGAGAATGTGAAGGCTGCCCGCAAGTTCCACAATGACAAGGAGATTGAGGAGAAAGCCGGTAAGCCCGTGGATCGCGACGAGTGGTTCATGACACCACAGACCGTGAATGCTTACTACAACCCCACGACCAACGAAATCTGTTTTCCCGCAGGCATCCTGCAGTACCCCTTCTTCGATCCGAAGGCTGACGAGGCCTTCAACTATGGTGCCATCGGTGTGGTCATCGGACATGAGATGACCCACGGCTTCGACGATCAGGGACGCCAGTTCGATGACAAGGGCTATATGCACGACTGGTGGACACAGGCTGATGCCGATGGCTTCAACGAGCGTGCTGATATGTACGACCGCTTCTTCTCGGCCATCGAGGTGTTGCCTGGCTTGAATGCCAACGGACGACTGACCCTCGGTGAGAATCTTGCTGACCACGGTGGTCTGCAGGTGGCTTGGTATGCCTATAAGAATGCTACGGCAAAGAAACCGCTCAAGGAGAAAGACGGCTTCACTGCCGACCAGCGTTTCTTCCTCTCTTACGCCGGTGTCTGGGGACAGAACATTACCGAGGAAGAGATTCGCAACCGTACGAAGAACGATCCTCACTCCTTGGGTGAGTGGCGTGTCAACGGTGCCCTGCCTCATATTGATATGTGGTATGATGCTTTCAACGTGAAGTCTGGCGACAAGATGTTCCTTCCTAAGGAAGAGCGTCTGCAGCTTTGGTAAAAAAGGGAATTGAAGCAATGAGAATATTACAGAGTTCCGTTTTCCGTGCCATTGTGGCCATTGCCGTGGGTGTCTTGCTTATCAAGTACCCCGACAATACGGCCACGGGCATCACGATTGCCATTGGTATCATGTTCCTGCTCTCTGGCTTGGTTTCGCTCCTCACTTATTGGAATGCACGCCGCCATTCGGGGGAATACAAGATTTATGATGCCGATGGCAACCTGCTTGTCGGTGGTGAGCCTACGTTTCCCATTGTAGGCATAGGCAGCATCATCCTTGGATGCATCCTTGCATTCATGTCAACAGCCTTTGTGTCGGCATTGATGTATGTCATCGGCATTGTGCTCGTTTTAGGTGCCATCACACAGATGATGAATTTGATAGGTGCCCGAAGGTTTGCCAAGCTCTCGCCTTGGTTCTGGGTGGGACCGATTGTGACGTTGCTCGTAGGTGCCTATGTGATTGTGAACCCCATGGCACCCATAGAGCTGACGATGACCGTGCTTGGATGGCTGTCGCTGTTCTATGGCATTACGGAGATGATTAACTCGTGGAAAATCTTCGCATGCAAAAAGGCCATCGAGCGTCAGCAGCAGCAACAGCAGGATGGCAACCAGATAGAGGTGATAGAGCCGGAAGAGGAGGGGTAATCACTTGCTTGATGCCTTGTCGCCAACCTTCAGGCGCACCAGCTCAATCTTCGTGGCTGTGTTTTTGATGATTTTGAACTCCAGTTTCCCTATGTTCACCACTTCGTTGAGCTTAGGGAAACTTTGGTATTCATGAAGGATGAGTCCGCCTACGGTCATGTACTCGTCGCTTTTGGGCAGGTCGAGGTCGAAAAGCTCGTTGACTTTCTCTATCTCCAATCGTGCCGACAAGAGGTATTCGCCATTGTCAAGGCGCTTGGCTACATAGTTGGTAGAATCGTGCTCGTCCTCGATGTCGCCGAAGATCTCCTCTACAATGTCTTCGAGCGAGATAAGTCCGCTGGTGCCTCCGAACTCGTCAACCACGACACCGAGTGACTTCTTCTGTTGCAACAGGATGTGCATCATCTTGCTGGCAGCCATCGTCTCTGGGACGAAGGTCATGGGACGGATAAGTGAAGCAAATCCTTCATTCTTTATTCTTGATTCTTCATTTAAGCGGAACATCTCCGACGAGTGGATATAGCCCACAATATGGTCGATGTCCTCATGGTAGACCACAATCTTTGAGTGTCCGCTCTCAATGAATTTCTGTTTCAGCTGCTCTATGTCTGCATTGTCCTCGATGGCATCGATCTCAGTACGCGGTACCATGCAGTCGCGAACCTTGGTCTCGCTGAACTCGAGAGCGTTCTGGAATATCTTGACTTCCTCCTCAATGTCGTCTTCGTTCTGGGCGTTGTCAATACTCGACTGCACAAGATAGTCAAGGTCTACCTTTGTGAAGGCCGTATCGTCGGAGGTGTTGTTCATACGGATGCCGAAAAGTCGAAGCAGTCCTTTCGACAACAGGGTTGCAAAGCGCGAGATAGGGTAGAGCAGCACATAGCACAGCCATGTAGGTAGGGCGAAGAAGGTGAGCATGGTGTTGGGATTGCTCTTGAAGATAGTCTTCGGCAGGAACTCACCCGTAAAGAGTACTACAAGCGTTGAGAGTAGTGTGTCGCAGGTGACGCGTGCCCCGTCGTTCAGGTTGTAGAAGAGCGTGGCATCGAATATCTGAGCGAACAGGATGCCGTAGATGACCAGTGCGATGTTGTTTCCCACCAGCATTGTCGAGACAAAGTTGTTGGGATGGCGGTAGAACATGGCGATGGCCTTCTGTGCCGGACCGTTCTTTTCGCGGTCCATCTCGGCCAAGAGCCTGTTGCTCGACACGAAAGCTATTTCCATGCCCGAGAAGAAGGCTGAAAACAACATGGCGATGAGCAGTCCTATGATGAGTGAAGTCATGTGGTATTTCTTTACCCTTTTACCTATATTAATTATTTCGTCCGGCAGCATGGCGGGTGGCGGCAGGCCTCACCTGTGGTGCAGGCTGCTCCGTGGTGTCAGTTGGTTCAGATGCCGGCTTCTCCTCGCCGTTGTCGTTCTCCATGTCGTCGGCCATGAACGACCCTTTCGAGTTAGAGATGAAATAGTGTTCCATGCGCTCGTCGCTGCGGAAATAGTTGCCCTCTATGCTACGTTCAGGCGTGGTGATATGCGAAAAGACGTTTGAATAGAGTTCGTGGCGCTGCATGTCCCAGAAGAGTTCCTCGCTCTTGTAGATCAGGCCGTCGATATTGCGAATGCTTACGCGTCCACGCAGCTTCCACAGTTTTATCTGGTCGTAGTACCACGCCGTGTCGGCCTGGATATATCCCTGTACGTGGAACTGCTCGTCGAACTGTTCGAAGAACACGCCTTTCATAAACTCCCAACGCGATGGCTGGCGAACGGTGTTCACGTCCCATTGCTCGGTAACGATGCGGTATTTGATGACACCCGAGTCAGAGATGAGCGTGTTCACACCATAGCTAACCATCATCGAGACAGAATCCTCTGGGTTCACTGCTGGGGCCAGATGCTCTTTCGCCTCGCTACAGGCATTTAAAAGTAAAAGGGTAAAAAGGTAAAAAGGTAAAAGACCTTTTACCCGTACGTTTGCGAATATGTTTATATAACAACGCATTTTTACCTTTTTACCTTTTTGTTTTTTACTTTTTTACCTTTTAATCAATCTTCCACTTGAAGAACCATCGCTCGTTGAATGTCAGTCCGATGTTCAGGCGGAATGAGTTCTCGGTAATCATATCCTTGGCCGACGTCCTTACCCACTGGGCACTAATGTTCAGCACCGAACGGCTGTTGTAGGCATTTTGCAGCGGCAGTCCGAAGCCTGCGCTAAGGCTCAGCTCATTGGGACCCTTGCTGTTGTTGATATTATAATACGGAGTGGCAAAGCCTCCACCCAGTCGATAGTGTACGCGTTTCAGATAGTTGCGGCTCTGACTCTCGGGTACGAAGTCTGCGCCCGCTGCCACTGTCCACCTGTCTCTAAGTACATTGGTCCGCGCCTCATAGGTTTTCGTTGCCGAGTCATAGCGGGGGTGACTCACCTTGCTCCACTGCTGAAATCCGATGTCGGCACAAACCAGCAGGCTGTTATTGTGGCGCCACGTCACGCCGACTCCGTAGCTCATGGGTAGTTCCAGCGCGTTGGCAGCTACGATGGTGGTGGTATCGCTTGTGCCTGTAGTGTTGTTATTGATGATGTTGCACTCGGCATCCGCATGCAGCTTGTGGCCAATACCTATTGTAGCGCCCACCGTCAACTCGTCGTTCTTCGTCAGTCGTCGGGTGTATTGCAGTCCTAAGTCAGCTTTGTAGCTGTTCACAGACGTCGAGTAGCTCTTTGAGAGCGAGTTGATGTAAGTTGTGGAGCTGCTGACGGCCCATCGGTCGATGGTCCCCCAGAGGTAGGCCGCATTGAATCCTATCGACAGCTGCGGTGTGATGCGCATACCCGCACCAAGAAACACCTCATGCAGCCCGCCCTCGCCCGTGTAGGTCTCGGTGATGGTGCCGTTCGTACGGTCTAAATAAGTGCTGGTGGTGTATTTGTAGCCCACATTGCTATAGGGCAGCACGCCGAAGCTGACACCCACGCCAGGAAACAAACGGAACAGTCCCACGGCATAGTCGAAGTTGGCGTTTTTAGCGTTTACCTTTGTCTGTCCCTCCTTGAAGTTGGTGATCTGTCCTGTCATGCCCACGTCGAAGATCATGGTCAGCGAGTCTGCGGCAGAATATGAGGCTGGGTTCGTCGGGTTCACTACATTACCCTGCCTCATGCCTAAAGAAGCGCCGTTCATGCCTCGGCTGAATCCCGTCGATTGGTCGGCAAGGATGCCTATTCCGTATTGGCTGTAGGGCGAGTTGGTTCCGCTCTGTGCATAACTGCCCATTGCAGCTGCGGCCATCAGCACCGTGCTCAGTATTTTCTTATTCATTGACTGAAGTTTTTTCTTTCAGCCTGCAAAATTACATAAAAGTTAGGAGTTTGCGCTTCACCGTTAGGAGTTTTTTTGAAACAATGGCAAAAAAAAAGTTAAACATGAGGAAAATACATCTAACTACTCACTTTTATAAGTACTTTTGCAGCGTGAAACGGAAATCAAGCATATTAAATAGACTCATTCTCCTGTTTGTCGTGATGTTTACGACTATTAATAGCCGTGCAGCAGGCGATGTCGGTATAGAGTATTACGACAGCGTGGAGATTGGTCTCATAACTTGTACGCCCCACGAAGAGATATACAGTCTTTACGGCCATACGGCGCTGCGACTGCATAACCTTCATAATGGCGACGACCTGTCGTTCAACTATGGCGTGTTCAACTACAATCAGCCACTGTTCGTGCCGCGTTTTGTCTTCGGCAAGACCGACTACGAGCTGGGAATAGCACCTTTCGGCGAGTTCTGCAAGTACTACGAGCACTGGGGCAGTCAGGTGAGCGAGCTTGTGCTGAACCTGACAGCCGTGGAGAAGGCACGCATCGTGAAGGCGCTCTTCGAGAACTATGAGCCCGAGAACCGCGTATACCGCTATAACTTCTTCTTCGACAACTGTGCGACCCGCCCGCGCGATGTCATCGAACGGGGCATCGATGGGCGCATTGTCTATCCCCAGCCGCAGGGCGAGGCTTCTTCTTTCCGCGATATGATACACGACCATACGCAGCTGCACCCGTGGGCTGCTATGGGCAACGACCTGCTCCTCGGCGTAAGGGCTGACATGAGTACTACGCAGCGTGAGCGTCATTTTCTTCCCGAGAACTTGGAGCGCGACTTCCGCGGAGCCGTGATCATTGCTGCCGACGGCAAGCAGCGTCCATTGGTTACCGAGCGAAGGATTGTCGTGAAGCCGGGCGTACAGCTTGTAGAACAGGGATTCCCCCTCTCGCCTACAGCCTGTGGCATCCTCTTGATGGTGGCTGCTGTTGTCGTGTTCGTATGTGAGTGGCGACGCAAGCGCACGCTGGTGTGGGTCGACGCCGTGCTGATGACGTTGATGGGGCTGGCAGGTTGTCTGTTAGTGTTGATGCTGTTTTCCGAACATCCTGCCACGAGCTCGAACCTACAGGTGCTGCTGCTCAATCCACTACATCTGCTCTTCCTGCCGTCGGTGGTGCGCCGGAGAAGGACGACGCGCTACTGGACACTGCTTCTGGCACTGTTAGCCCTCTTCATTCTGGGCGGCTTGTGGCAGCACTATGCAGAGGGAATGTGGTTTTTGGCACTATGTTTGCTGACACGATATTGGAGTCACACGAGAAATGACAAATAGATACTTATATATTACCTTGCTGGCAGTGCTGGGATTCCACTGCGAGGTGCAGGCGCAGACGACGCCGGGCACGCAGCCGCCACGATTGGTGGTGAGCATTGCCATAGACCAGTTGCGCACCGACTATCTTGAAGCCTTCAAGCCGCTGTATTCGGCAGACGGCTTCCGCAGACTGCTCGACGAGGGCCGCGTCTATACGAACGCCAGTTATACTTTTTCGCCCATCGACCGCGCGTCGGCTATTGCTGCGCTGGGTACGGGCGTTTCACCTTATTATAATAGTATAGTGGGCTGTCAGTGGCTCAACCGCGAGACGCTCAGAACCGCATGCTGCGTAGACGACGTGAAGTATGGTGGACTGCAGACGGCCGAGACCGCATCGGCATCGAACCTGGTGACCTCGACCGTCGGCGACGAGCTGAAGGTGGCTACCGAGGGAAAGGCCGTGGTATGGGCCGTGGCTCCCTATCGCGATGCTGCCGTGCTGTCGGCTGGCCATGCTGCCGACGGCGCCATCTGGATAGATGACCAGACGGGTGTATGGTGCTCAACCAAATACTACAAGGCCTATCTGCCCGGATGGGTACAGGTAGCCAACGGCAGTAATGCGCCCTCGAAGACCGTGGGACAGCTGACGTGGGAGCCTACGAACGAGCTGGTGGGGCAGTTCAGCTATTTCATGCACACAGGCATGCAGAAGCCTTTCAAGCACGACTTCTCCGGTCCGCGGCGCTTCAAGGAGTTCAAAGCCAGTGCTATGGTCAACGCCTACGTGACTGACATGGCACGACAGTGTATCACCTATAATGCCATAGGTGTCGACCGCGTCACCGACCTGCTCTGTCTGACCTACTATGCTGGCAACTACGACCATCGCACCCTGAACGAGTGTCTGATGGAGATGCAGGACACCTATGTGCGCTTAGACTGGGAGATTGGGCGGCTGATTAATGGCATTGAAAAGAAGATTGGACGCGATAACGTGCTCTTTGTGCTGACCAGCACGGGGTATAGCGATCAGGAAAACGCCAACTACCAGACCTACCGCATACCTACCGGTACGCTACAGATGAGCCGTACGGCCAATCTGTTGAACATGTACCTCGGAGCCGTCTGGGGACAGGGAAAATATGTCGATGCCCACTACCGCAACCAGATATTCCTGAACCACGACCTGCTGGAGCAGCGGCGCATTAGCATTGCCGAGGCCGGCAACCGTTCGCAGGAGTTCCTGACCATGCTCTCGGGGGTCCGCAACGTCTACACTTCGTTGCAGCTGCTTACTTCGAGCGACGAGTACACGCGAAAGATACGCAACGGTTTCAACCCAGAACGGTGCGGTGACCTACTTATAGAAGCGGCACCTGGCTGGCGTATCGTTGACGAGGATACCCAGGAAGACGAGCTGGTGAGAGCTTCGTTCATACAGTTTCCCATTATTTTCTTCGGTTGCGGAATGCCTGCAGAGACCATCAGCACGCCCGTAACCACCGACCGTATAGCACCTACAGTATCACGCGCTATACGTATCCGCGCGCCGAACGCGTGCTCCTCGGAACCGCTTTTCTGATTCCTTGCATGACAACCAAGTTTTGCCAGGCCTGCAAACAGCCCCTGTTAGGCCTGCTAACAGCCCCTGTTACGTGCCCAAACAGCCCCTGTTAGGCCTGCTAACAGCCCCTGTTACACACCCAAACAGCCCCTGTTTGACGAGCAAACGGCTCTTTCTTGCAATCGAAAGATTCTTTGTTTGTAACTACTTCGACAGCTCTTTTGCTGTCAAGGTAGCTGTCATAGGTGAAGAAAAGCAGTGCCTTGACATGAAAAAGTGGACGTTTTTATGCTGTAATCCACAAAAAATCAGTAACTTTGCAGCCCAAATCGTAATTTGTAATCAATTATTCGTAAATAAACAAGATGAATTTCAACAAAATCCTGAAATCCCTGTTTGGCGACAAATCGTCGCGCGACATGAAGCTCATTCAGCCTTTCGTAGAAAAGGTGAAGCAGGCTTATCCCGCAGTGCAGCAGATGAGCAACGACGAACTGCGCGAGCGCACACAGCAGATTCGCCAGCAGGTACAGCAGTCGGCCAAGGAGCAGAAGGCCGAGATAGAGAAACTGAAGGCTACCATCGAACAGACTCCGCTCGATGAGCGTGCCGATATTTTCGCCAAGATCGATAAGCTCGAGAAAGAGGCACTCGAGGTTTATGAGAAAGCGCTGAACGACGTGATGGCCGAGGTGTTTGCCATCGTGAAGGATACCGCACGCCGCTTCGCCGAGAACGAGGAGACCGTGGTCACGGCCACAGACTTCGACCGTGAGTTGGCCGGTGACCCCCGCAAAGACTTCATTACCATCGACGGCGACAAGGCCATCTACCACAACCACTGGACGGCAGGCGGTAACGACCTGAAATGGGAGATGATTCACTACGACGTGCAGCTATTTGGCGGCATCGTGCTCCATCAGGGAAAGATTGCCGAGATGGCTACGGGTGAGGGTAAGACGCTCGTCGCCACGCTGCCTGTGTTCCTTAACGCCCTGACAGGCAACGGTGTACACGTGGTCACAGTGAACGATTACCTGGCCAAGCGTGACTCCGAGTGGATGGGACCGCTCTACATGTTCCACGGACTGAGTGTAGACTGTATCGACAAGCACCAGCCCAATTCGCCTGAACGCCGCCGTGCCTATCAGGCCGATATCACATTCGGTACGAATAACGAGTTCGGCTTTGACTACCTGCGCGACAACATGGCCATCTCGCCTGCCGACCTTGTGCAGCGAGCTCATAACTATGCCATCGTCGACGAGGTCGACTCTGTATTGATTGACGATGCCCGTACACCTCTTATTATTAGTGGACCGGTGCCCAAGGGCGAGGTGCAGATGTTCGAGGAGTACCAGCCCTTGGTCGAGAAACTCGTAGGCGTGCAGCGCCAGTTGGCTACACAATACTTGGCTGAGGCCAAGCAGAAGATTGGCGAGGGCCAGCGGCTCATAGATGAAGGTGACAAGAAGCAGGGACAGAATCTGCTTGACGAGGGCTTCCTCTCACTTTACCGCTCGCACAAGGCTCTGCCGAAGAACAAGCCCCTCATCAAGTATCTGTCCGAGGAAGGCATCAAGGCCGGCATGCTGAAGACCGAGGAAATCTACATGGAGAACAACAACCGCAAGATGCCCGAGTGTGTGGCACCCTTGTATTTCGTCGTCGACGAGAAGCTGAACTCCTGCGACCTCACCGACAAGGGTACGGCCTGGCTTGCCAATCAGGTGAACGACGCTGAGTTGTTTGTGTTGCCTGACATCGCAGGACAGCTCTCTGCCCTCGAGATCGAGGCTGGATTGACCGACGAGGAGCGCGTTACAAAGAAAGATGAACTCATGTCGCACTATGCCGTGCAGTCCGAGCGCGTACACACGCTGCAGCAATTGCTCAAAGCCTACTGCATGTTTAATAGGGACGATGAGTATGTGGTCATCGACGGCGAGGTGAAGATTGTTGACGAGCAGACGGGACGTATCATGGAGGGACGTCGCTGGAGCGACGGACTGCACCAGGCTGTCGAGGCTAAGGAGCATGTGAAGGTCGAGGCTGCCACGCAAACTTTTGCCACCATTACGCTGCAGAACTATTTCCGCATGTACCACAAACTGGCAGGTATGACCGGTACGGCATCGACCGAGGCCGGTGAGTTCTGGGACATCTATAAGCTCGACGTGGTCGAGATTCCCACGAACAAGCCCGTCATTCGTAACGACATGGACGACCGCGTCTACAAGACCCAACGCGAAAAGTACCGCGCCGTCATCGAGGAGGTGGTGAAGATGCGTAAGGCTGGACGACCCACGCTGATTGGTACGACATCGGTCGAAATCTCGCAATTGCTCTCACGTATGCTCGACATGTACGTAGATCCCGAGACTGGTGTCCGTCAAGGCATTCCTCATCAGGTTTTGAATGCCAAACTCCACCATAAGGAGGCCGACATCGTGGCACTGGCCGGACAGTCGACCAATGGGCTTGGAGCCGTCACGATTGCCACCAACATGGCCGGTCGTGGTACCGATATCAAGCTGTCGCCCGAGGTGAAGGCCGCAGGCGGTCTGGCTATCATCGGTACTGAGCGCCATGAGAGCCGTCGTGTGGACCGTCAGTTGCGCGGACGTTCCGGTCGTCAGGGTGACCCGGGCAGCTCAGTCTTCTACGTCTCGCTTGAAGACAAGCTCATGCGTCTGTTTGCCAGCGAGCGTATTGCCAGCGTCATGGACCGTCTTGGCTTCAAGGAAGGCGAGATGATTGAGAGTCCGATGATCTCGAAGAGCATTGAGCGCGCCCAGAAGAAGGTCGAGGAGAACCATTTCGGCGTGCGTAAGCGCCTGCTCGAGTACGACGACGTAATGAACAAGCAACGTACCGTCATCTATGAGAAGCGCCGTCATGCCCTCATGGGTGAGCGCATTGGCATGGACATCGCCAATACCATCTGGGATCGTGTCAGCACCATCATTGAGCGCAATGACTATCAGGGATGCAAGGAAGAGTTCATCCGTCTCTTCGCCATGGAAGTGCCCTTCAATGAACAGCAGTTTGCCGAGCAGAACCGCGACGAGCTGGCTGAGAATGCCTTCCAGGCAGCGCTCGCCGCCTTCAACCGCAAGACCGACCACATACGCGAGGTGGCCATGCCCGTCATCAAGCAGGTGTTCGAGACGCAGAGCATGATGTACGAGCGCATACAGGTGCCCATTACCGACGGTCGCCGCGTCTATTACATTGCCTGTAACCTGCAGGAGGCTTACGAGACAGAGTGCCGTTCGGTGGTCAAGGAGTTTGAGAAGCAGATTCTGCTCCACATCATCGACGATGCCTGGAAGGAGAACCTGCGTGAGCTCGACGAACTGAAGCACTCCGTGCAGAATGCCAGCTATGAGCAGAAAGACCCGTTGCTCATCTTCAAACTGGAGAGTGCGAAGGTCTGGGACACGATGATCAACGATATGAACAACCGCACGGTGAGCATCCTGTCGCGTGCTGCCATTCCCGAGATGCAGCAGGAAGTGCAGGAGGCCGCTCCCGAACAGCACACCGACCGCCGACAGTACACGGAGAACAAGCAGGACGTGCAGCAGGAACAGATGGTCGACGAGAACCAGCGTGCAGCTGCCCAGCACGACACCCGTGCCCAGCAGCCCCGTACTCCCATCGTCCGTGATAAGCTGCCTGGCCGTAATGATCCCTGTCCCTGCGGCAGTGGCAAGAAGTTCAAGCAGTGCCACGGTAAGGGACTGGTGTGATTGTAATTGAGATATTGATAATTGTGAATTGAAGATAATGATTACACTTTCTAATCTCAGAAAGCAATTTGGAGAGACCATAGCCTGCGACATCCCGTCGTTCACCGTGAACGATGGTGATGTGCTGGGCCTCGTAGGTAATAATGGTGCAGGAAAGACGACGTTGTTCCGCCTGATGCTCGACCTCTTGAAAGCCGACGAAGGCACTGTGTCGATTGACGGAATTAATCCTGCTGAGTCGGAAGACTGGAAAATGACGACGGCTGCATATATTGACGACGGATTCCTGATTGACTATCTTACCCCTGAAGAGTATTTCTCTTTTTTGGGAAAGATCAGCGGCATGGATCAGACAACGGTCGATGAACGGCTGGCGCTATACGATCATCTGGCTGGCGGCGAAATATTCGGGCAGAAGAAGCTCATCAGGAACCTATCTGCAGGAAATAAACAGAAGGTGGGCATTATTTCAGCACTGATGCGACAGCCGAAACTGGTCATCCTTGATGAACCTTTCAACTTCCTTGATCCCTCAAGTCAGAATGCGTTGAAGCACATGCTCAGTGATTATAGCAAGCAGACTGGGGCCACGATTATCATCAGTAGTCACAACCTGCAACACACTGTCGACATATCGACACGCATAGCATTGCTTGAAAAGGGAAAAATCATTCGTGACCTGCACAACGAAAATGGAAGTGCAAGCGACGAACTGACTGAGTATTTTGAGGTACAAGAGCCCTTGCAAACGGTCTGAGAGAAGGCAAAGAGCAAAAAAATCTGAAAATTATCCCAAAATATTTTCGTATCTCATTGAAAAACAGTATCTTTGCAGTCCCAAAAATCGAAGTATCATATTTTAAAGGTAAAACAAGACAATGACGAAAGCAGAAATAGTCAGTAATATTGCACAGGCAACTGGCATTGACAAGAAGGCTGTATCCATTACAATAGAAGCTTTTATGGAGGAAATCCGTTCCAGCCTCGCAGAAAATAGAGAGAATGTTTACTTGCGTGGATTCGGAAGCTTCATCGTGAAACATCGTGCAAAGAAAACCGCACGTAACATTTCAAAAAACACCACGATGGTTATCGATGCTCACGACCTGCCGGCTTTCAAGCCCGCTAAGAGCTTCATCGAGCGTATGGACGAGGCTGCCGTGGAAGAAGAATGAAAACGCTTATAGTAAACAAATAACACATTTAAAAACATTTACAATTATGCCTAACGGAAAAAAGAAGAAGGGCCACAAGATGGCAACCCACAAGCGTAAGAAGAGACTGCGCAAGAACAGACATAAGAGCAAGTAAGCAAGGCTGCTTGTAATAGAAAGTCTGAAAGGAAATGAAAGGAGTGTGCCAGTATATCACCGCATTACTGGCGCACCCTTTCTGCTTGAATAGTAAAGTACTAAGGTTTCAAAGTTAAGAAATGACAAGCGAAGTAATTATTGATGTTCAGCCGAAAGATATTGCCATCGCACTGCTCGAAGACAAGCAGTTGGTGGAGTATCAAAGCGAGCCGCGTTCAGCCTCGTTCTCGGTGGGAAACGTCTACATTGGCAAAGTCCGCAAACTAATGCCTGGACTGAATGCTTGCTTCGTTGACGTGGGAAGTGAGAAAGACGCCTTCCTCCACTATCTTGACCTGGGCCTTCAATTTGACTCTTACGAAAAGTACCTCAAACAGGTACAGAGCGACAGGAAGAAACTTTATCCCATCCAAAAAGCCATCCGTCTGCCCGATCTTCCCAAGGACGGGAGTATTCAGAATAAACTGAAAGTAGGCCAGGAGGTGATGGTGCAGATTGTAAAGGAGCCCATCAACACAAAAGGACCACGCCTGACGTGTGAGCTTAGTTTCGCTGGCCGTTACATGGTGCTCATTCCTTTTGGCGATAAGGTTTCAGTGTCCTCAAAGATTAAGCGCGGCGAAGAGCGCAGTAGGCTGAAGCAGCTTGTGCAGAGTATGGTTCCGAAGAACTTCGGAGTCATCGTGCGCACCGTGGCAGAAGGCAAGCGTGCTGCAGAACTCGACCAGGAACTGAAGGTGTTGCTGAAACGCTGGGATGACGCGATTACCCAGGTTCAGAAGACCACCGAACGTCCACAGCTGGTGTTCGAGGAGCAGAGTCGCAGCGTGGCGCTCATCCGTGACTTGTTCAACACGACTTACGACGGCATCTACATTAACGACCAGACCATCTTCAGCCAGGTGCGTGACTATGTGTCGCTTATCGCACCAGAAAAGACCGACATTGTGAAGATGTATACAGGTAACGTGCCTATCTTTGACAATTTCAGCGTTACCAAGCAAATCAAGTCTGGATTCGGACGTACCGTCAACTACAAGCGTGGAGCCTATCTGATAATTGAGCATACAGAGGCTATGCACGTGGTCGACGTGAACAGCGGAACGCGCATCAAAAAAGAAAACGGACAGGAAGCCAACGCCCTTGAAACCAATCTGGGCGCTGCCGACGAGCTGGCACGCCAGCTGCGTCTGCGTGACATGGGCGGAATTATTGTCGTGGACTTCATCGACATGAACCTGGCAGAAGACCGCCAGTTGCTCTATGAGCGCATGTGCGAGAATATGAAGAAGGACCGCGCACGACACAACATCCTGCCACTGAGCAAGTTCGGACTGATGCAGATTACCCGCCAGCGTGTGCGTCCGGCAATGGACGTTGCTGTAGAGGAGAGCTGTCCCACTTGTCACGGCACTGGAAAAATCAAGTCGAGCATCCTGTTTACCGACCAGTTAGAGAGTAAAATTGACCGCCTTGTCAATAAGATTGGCATCAAGCGTTTCTCACTTCATGTCCATCCCTACGTAGCTGCCTACATTAATCAGGGAATGTTCTCCCTGAAACGGCGTTGGCAGATGAAGTACGGATTGGGTATTAAAATTGTTCCCAGCCAGAAGATGGCGTTCCTGCAATATGAATTCTACGACCAGAAACGTCAGTTCATCGACATGCAGGAAGAGAACGAAGTAAGCAAGTGAGTAAAAGAAAATGCGGGTCGTTTTCAAGAAATTAAAAAAATCCGAATGCCTTTATAGGGGTATTCGGATTTTTTTCATATCTTTGCACCGCTTATTTATTCTCAAGATGGTCAACATATCCATTATCATACCTATATATAATGTTGAGAAGTACGTGCTCAGATGTCTCGGAACTGTTGTCGGCCAAGATACTGATGTATGCACGATTCAGTGTATCCTTGTTGATGATTGTGGAACTGATGGAAGCATGTCTCTTGTGCGCGACTTCATTTCCTCCTATTCGGGCGATGTACAGTTTGTCATCTTGAAGCACGATACAAACCGCGGACTCTCTGCTGCGAGAAACACGGGAATCCGGGCGGCTACGGGTGATTTTCTGCTGTATGTTGATTCCGATGACGGCTTGGCCGATAATTGCCTGAAACTGATGGCTGACGAGTTGGAGCAACACCAAGAAACCGATGTTGTCATGGGCAATATCTATGTGTGTAAGAGCCAGTCGCCTTTTATGCCTACCACAGGAAACGTACGTGTTATAAGCGACAAACGCGAGGCGTTTGCCGACTTGTTTGCTATGAGGTTGAATAATTCGGCATGCAACAAGCTTGTCAGACGTGAACTCATCATGAAGCAACAGCTGTTTTTCCAGGATGGACTGCTCTACGAAGATTTATTGTGGAACTACAGACTTTTCTCTGTTATGACATCTATCGTGGTCATGCCTCAAGTGACATATATCTACGAGAACAATCCTGTTTCAATCGTTAATACGACAAAGACGAAAGTCGAAGCTGTGACAAATAGTTTCATCACAATCAGCAACTATGTCGTGGAGCATCCTTATCGTCCTTTGATAGGCGATAGCCTGATGTATGCCTTTGGTATTCTGCTCAAGGCTGTCGATGCACAGAATCAGTACGGCTGTTCATCGGAAACGCGCAGAAAACTGCAGAAGGCCAAGAACCGGCTCATGGCTCTTACTTTGAAGTCTGGTCGCTTGCTCATGGCTGTATTCTTTCTGGTGATGTACAAACCGTTTAGTTGGCTTCTCCGTCTTCCTTTCTTCCGTAAGCACTATCATCAAGCATCCATGATTGTCAGCAAGATTGAACGTCGATCATGAATAATCAGGGGCGCACCAAACAACTGGTACGCCCCTGTTTCAAAGCTTGAAGTCCGTAGATTCCTTATTTCATCACTTTCTTGCCGTTGATGATGTAAAGACCTTTCTCGGCCTTCTGCACACGCATACCGTTGAGATTGTAGATGCGCTCGGGTACAGCCTTCTCAGCATGGATGGTCTCGCAGATGCCGGTAGCCACCAAAGCCACCTCGGCAGCAGCACCGAAACCACCTCGTGCGTTGGCTGAACGGATAGTCAGTTGATCATTTTCAGTGACCTCGATTTCGAAGTAGGTAACATCGCTGACGATGCCTGCCAACTCACCATTCTTGAACAATGCGTATGCCGAAGCACCGTCAACTGCACTCCAAGTCACCATGCCGTTCTTGTACTGGCCATCGGCAGGAGCTTCTACCTGCTTGACCGATTCTTGAGCTGTAGCAGCCCAGTCGCCCAGCACGTTTTGGATGGAATAGGTCTCCAATGCCGTTGCGTCAAGGATGGTGTTCATCGAAGTGTTCTGCTTGGTGAAAGTGACATTGTTCGAGGCAGGGGTGATATCGTTGCCATTGGCGTCCTTCGTTCCATATTCGCCTGCGATGCTGTAGTCGCAGTTGATACCAGAGAGGTTCCAGCGTGTGCTGGCAAGCTTCTCGCCACCGTCGAGCAGTGTGGTATTCAGGTAGATACAAACGGGATTATCGCTCCATGCACGTCCGAAGTTATAAGTGTTGGCATTGTTCTCGACCGTGCAGTTGTTGAACACGTAGAGCTCGGAGTTAGCCGTGATGGTAGCACTGCTGCGCTGCTCGTTGACCAGCTTCACCTCGTTGTAGTAAACCTTACCGTTACCGCAGAGATAGTCAACGGTGCCGTGCAGTTCGCCACCCTCGAAGTAGTAGAGGCCACCTACCTTGTGCGAATAGTAGGTATCCTGATGTGAGAGCAGGTTGACGTTCTTGCAGATGGTCTTGGTACCGGTATCATGTAGCGAAGCAGCGCGTCCGTCGTTGCCGCCATAAGCAAAGTCGTTCTTTAGCGAGATATCCTGCATGTAGAGACCCTCACCAGTGTTCTTCAGCAGGTCTGCCTTGTCGAGACCTTCAGAGTTAGAAGGAGGACGGTTGACGATGATCGTGTTCTCGGCACTCTGTCCGATGAGTGATACGTTCTTACCAGAGATGATTGTCTTCACGGTCTCGCCCAGGTCGTAAGTTCCGTTTGGAACAAAGATCTTTGCGTTTTCGATACCCTTGGCCAGCTCGATAGCGTCGAGCAGACTGCTGGCGTCGCCCTGCTTCACGATAATCCAGTCGCCCTGCTTGTCGTAGTTCGTAGTAGCAGTATTGAACACAGTAATGCTGTGGATATAGACAGCACCTTCAGAGTTGATGGTAAGCGTCAGCGTGCCAGCCTCGCCCTCGTAGTCGAACGAGCCTGCACCGCCGTCGGTTTCGGCCACAGCACTAATGCTTGCACCATTACTGCCTTCAATGGTTGCTCCTGCCTTAGAATACTTGCAGAGCGAGAAATTGATGGTGGCCTTCGGGCCGACAAGCAGCTCAATCTTGTCGCCATTGCCGAATGCCCAACCATGCTGAGCGTCGTGCCAATAGCCAGTACCAATGCTGTTGAAGCCCTCGTGGTCCTCGTCGTAGAACAACTGATTAGTCAGGTCAAAGACATACTTGCGGCTATTACTCGGATACTCAATCTCAGTTTCGATGGCGTATAGCTTGGTGTCGGCTGTGATGACATCGGCCGTGGTGTACTTGGCACCCAGGTAGTCCTGTTTGAACCAGCCACGGGCCTTATAACCGTCCTTCGATGCTGCCACGTCCTCGATGTTATAGGCAAACTGTACGATGGCGGCATCTTTCTCCACGGTCTGTGTGGCCAGCACGGTAGTACCATCGACAGCCATATAGCTCAGAGTGAAGTCGGGCTTGAAAACAACGTTCAGCACATAGTTCACTATGGTCTGGCCAGATGTCAGAGGAATAGTCACCTTACAGGTAGTCTCTGTGCCCTCGTATGTCACGTCGCCCAGCTCTCCGCTCGATGCAACGATGTCGGTCAACGGGTTATTCTCACTAACCATAGCCTGAGCCTTCGGCAGGTCGATTGTTGCCTCAAACTCGTCGCCAAACACTTCCTCTACGCTATAGTCATTGCCATTTATCTTGAACGAAGCGAGCACAGGAAGCTCTTTCTCGGCACCACTCAGCGTGCCTTCGATAACGATGTTGGCAAAGCCATAGCGCTTGCCTGCATTGATATTGTAGAGATTGAACTGCAGTCCACACTCTCCCTCGCCCGCTGTCACGCCTGAAACTGCTGTCAGGTCGTAGTCGAAGGCGGTATAGTTCGGGTCTTTACTTTCACGGGCAGGCAGATTTCCATCGGCCTTGGTAAGCTTTGCAAGCGCAGCAGTTGTCTTGTCCCAGTTCAGCCAAGCAATTTCCATTGCGCCATCGTCTGTTCCCACACGGGTAGCAATGAACGACACCTTTGTCGGTGTGAACGTAAAGCCAGGTTTCGGAGTGAAAATGAACTTGATGAGATTGCTTTCGGCAGCTTTGCTCTCTTTTGCAGTTGCTTTCAGCTGAGTTTCTGTGATGTCGGAAACGGTACGCGTTCCATCGACGGTAAAGTTGCTTCCCCATGTCACCTTGCTGTTCAGGAAGTAGTCGGCATTGCTGAACGTAGCCGTCTGACCATCGGTACCCAGATCGAACGGAAAGGTGATCGTGGCGGCCTCGTTGTCGAGCTGAACAGGTTCCTGAGGCGCTTTCTGTTCAACTTTCAGCAGGTAGAAATAGTTATTATTGTTTGTCGACTTCACCACCACATAGCCCTGGGCAACATCGCTTGCCTTGGCCTTATAGGTAGTCACAGGATTGTCGTTGGTGTTAGTGATTTCATCGCCACCTGCAATCGTGTAGTACGAATAGTTAGGATAGCCCTTCACCGTCACCACGTCCTCAGTACTAATCACCGGAATGCGGAATTCAGCTCCGGAAGCCACCTGAATGTTGTTGCCATTATTGCGGAAGCTTGCACCGTTGGCAACGATAGTCATCTTCAGTCCGTTCTTCTCGACATCCTCTACTTCGCCGCTTTCATTGCTGCCTGAGAAAGCCATAGTGGCCGCCATCAAATCAGCATTGGAATAGTCCCAAGTACCTGTGATGTCTTGTTGAACAGGAGCACCCTGAGGCTCATTCAGCACCACCTGAATGGAGTAAAGATAGGAGGTCGATAAGGGAGTAATCTCTACAAAGCCTTTCGCCACTTCTGCTGAAGTAGCCGTATGTACGAAGGTGTTATTGCCTGTGGCATCCTCATTGCCAACAGTGTAGTTCGACTGTCCGGGATAGCTGACTACTGTCACCACATCGGTGGTAGTACCCACGGGCACCTGAATCGTAGTGTTAGTGTTGAACTGGGCATAGCCACTGCTGTTGTACTGTAGCTTGCCACCATTCGAAATGACATGCATTACAACACCCTCAACGTCGGAAGCAACGTCTGCCTCATTGGTTTGCTGTATGTTCACATTGGCCAACGCAGCGGGCGACGGAGTTTGAAAGTCCCATGTAGCCGTAATAGGATACTGGCTTTGGGCAACGACAATCCCCCAGAACATCGCGAAGATGCCCATGAGGGATACTCTAAGTAAATAGTTCTTCATAAGTGTTTTAGTTAATTTGTTTGTAAATTTATAATTTGAGTCCATTACGGCATTCTATCACATGCAGCTAATAAACTGTCTATTTGGGGACAAAATTACACTTTTATTTTCAAACGCACTCCATTTTTTGATTTTTTAATTTTTCAATTTCCCAATTCTTTGTTTTTATTCCTAACTTTGCAGCCAGATCCATTCACTAACTATTAAAACTAAACATAGTATGAAGAAAATCTTTACTCTTTTCGCAGCCGCTCTGCTGGCTGCAAGTGCAAATGCGCAAACGACCTATACGCTTGACATCAATCAGATTTATAGTGATGCCTCCGGAGCGACAGGGTTGTGCCCCAATGCTACCAACAGTGGTGGTGGCACCAAGTATCTGATCAACGATGCAACCATCGAACAGGGTGTCTTTACGGTGGTTTCAAAGGAAAATCGCACGTATCGCGTTGATGTTATTCAGACTGACGAAGACAAAAACATCAAGCCTGTAACCTATTCTGAGAGCTATACTGCAAGCTATCGTCTTGAGCCTAATGGTGCTTCGAACAACACAGGTGGACGTCAGATGTTTCTTGATGCTGCAGGGCCTGGCAAACTCTATATCGGTGCATGGGGCAATGAAGGCCGTTCGCTGATAGTGATGAAAGCTACCGACAAGACCAGCTATAACAATGTTGCCAACATGTCGTCATCCGACTTCAAGCACACCTTTACTGCCGACGAAACAAAGGCCGAGGCCGACGGACAGCCTCAGGTGTTTGAGATTGACATTACTTCATCAGGCATCTACTGCATTACGCAGGATGCAGGCATATACTTCGGATACGTGAGCTTTGTACAGACAGGCGAAGGTGGCGAGGAAACACCTAAAGATCCAACTGCAGCCACTGTCTGGGACTTCAGCAAGGCTCTCAGCGAAGCCGATGCAGCCAACTTGGCAGCTGACGCAACAAACTGGAAATATGACGATGAAAATGGATACTGGACCAACAACACCACACTTTCCGAGCGTAACGTGTTCACAGCACTGACGGCCAATGGCGCAGAACTTGACATTACAAAAGGTCTGCTGTTCACACGTGACAATGCCACAGGTCTTGAAGAGGGAAGAATTAGGATCACTCCTGAAAAGAACTTCGCTGTCAATGGCAGCAAGATTATCATCAAACTGGGAGAACTTGTGAAGAACGACGTGGTGAAAATCAGACTGAAGGGTGCTGGAGACAGTGAGAGAGAACTTACCCCCACGAACTTAGAGGTAACCGAGGGATCGTTAAGCACTGCCGACACCGAAAAGCACGTGGTGGCCCTGAAAGTTATAACCGACGGTGTCGTTACCCTCACAACTGGCAACGGCTTCCAATTCTTCGCCTTGACCATCAACGCCGACCTGCCCGAAGACAGCGGAGAGCTTGATGGTATAGCAACACTTGTTTTGCAACCTACAAGTAGTGTTACCTACAACCTTGCAGGCCAGAAGGTCAGCAACAATTTCAAGGGCATTGCCATCAAGAACGGAAAGAAGGTGGTGACAAGATAACGCCCTCCCCACAAACGTCTCTATTCGCATAGAGACAACACGCTCAAATGAGGCGCTAACTAAGGATTGCTTTCCTGGTTAGTGCCTCTTTATATATCCAAAATGAAATTTTTTAAAAATTAAGGACAAAATATTTGGTGGTATCAAACATTTTCACTACCTTTGCACCCACAAAACAACATGGTGCCCGTAGTTCAGTTGGTTAGAGCGTCAGATTGTGGTTCTGAATGTCGACGGTTCGAGTCCGTCCGGGCACCCTCTAAGAGAAATCCCTGTAAGTCAAGTACTTGCAGGGATTTTTAATTCCCGCACCTTTCAATTTTGATGGAACATTGATGGAACATTTTCAAATTGTTCTGAGAAAAACAGGTACCAAATGGTCATAAAGGCGTGTATGGATTCTAATAAATCCAACACTCACGATGGGCATATATTTAATAAGGTTCGTATATATTGCGCCTCTAACCTGCCTTTTTTCTTCATCTAAAAATGCATTTCATCATCTGATGCAGATAAATATCATTTTTGCTTTGTTCTTTCAATAAATCTTCGTACCTTTGCACCCGAAGCATCAAGAGCAGGCACTCACAAGAGTGGACTCGCCAACCGAGCAATAGCATTGAGCCACGGTGGTCAAGGTACGATGCGGAAGCAACATTATTCACTTCAAAAACAAAAACGTTATGCAACAAAACATTTATTACATCAAGTTCGCTCTGCAATTCGCAGACATGCAAATCAACGAGTTAGTAAACATCTTCAACCATCAGGTTGGCAATCAAGAATGGGTTGGTATGCGAGGCTACCACGACTGCGCTCTCATCGACGAGTTCCTGCGTCGCGGTATTGATGTCTCTGCCATCTATAACGGTAAGGCCATCTCCTTTGCACATCCCGTTAGGTACGATATTACCGACAACCGCCTGGCCATCATCGGCTGAAAGCTTCTCTTAATATCAGGACTCCACCCTTGCCGTCTGCTCTTGGCAAGGACGATTTTTACTGAAAAAAAGGTAAAATGAACGAAGTACCAAGAAATCTTTGTAAATTTGCAGCATGAAACAGACTTTACCTGACTATATCAAGCAGCATGAGGATTTGCGCAAAGTTTTACTAACGCAAGAAGGCGGAATCATGAAATATTTGGCCGAGCACCTGGATGCTAACGGCACTGCCGACTTGTTTGGTAGTTATCAAGACCATTGTGTTAATATTTTCTATGAGAAAAACAAGTGGGTTTATTATAAGGTATGGGAAGGTGACGATTTGCGACGGGCTGCGCTCGGACTGGATGAGCATCTGAGGAGAGAGGTTAACTATTACACCGAATTAAAGCCGCAGCTGGAAAAAATGGAGGATGAAGTGGCAGAAAGGATTGACTGGTTTGTCGACTTGTATCTTACCCATGCCTACCGTCTCGATAGGAAACGTCGATTCCCGGAAGGACAGACAGATATGGAAGTCTATCGGGAAGTGATAGATTTGTACAGTGGTCTGGGTCTTGCATCCAAGTGTATGAACCTTATTCTTAGGGAACATTATGCCTCCAAAATGATGGAAAGAACGGAAGACGACATTTGGACTGACTTTATGATTCGGCAGTGGTCAGACCAGTTTCCTCTTGGTGCATTTGCACAGATGCGAAATGCTGTAGCTAAGATGCTTGTTGAAAAAAATAGTAAACAATGTCGGCAAATGGCTATCGACACTATGGAGAAGCTGAGAGGCTTCTCGCAGAAGATATACACTGACGTGGTGGTAGATCACTTACGGGAAATGGGGTATACCAAGGATGCTGACAAACGCGAGCATGATGGAGAGTGGCTGCGAGAGGTGTCAGAGCGTGCTGTACTGGAAGAGTTTTCTGATAAAAAAAAGCCATACTCCATGCGCTACTATTTTGCCAACTTCGTAAACATCTTAAAAGATGTGGGACGAATCTGGGCCGCCCAACTGCTTGTTCATAATACCGACATGAAAGATTTGGAGGAAGAGGTTTGCTGCATATTGAATCCGACCGATAGTCTTCGCTACTATGTGGACAGATATTACTCGAATGATTTGCCCGGTCGATATTGTATATCCAATGATCATCAGGCAGGCGAAAAACTCAAAGGACTACGCACTAAAGGTAAACGAAAGGAAGCCAAACGCAAGAAAGAGAAGAAAAAGAATTGGTTTACTACAGCTACATTTACTTATAAAGGGATGAAGACCGATTTATTTAAGGATGCCCGTCTGGAATTAGCGGCCAGCAGCCTGATCACTCTTTTCATTAATGGAATAATACGCGACAATAGAGGTCAGACGATAGACTGCAAACAATATGTTATTGACTTGTTCTCTGGTACTGGTATAGAAGCTGAGAATACACTGATATGGAAGGGGAATATGGTTGAACTGGCATATTTCTTTCGTGAACTTAATAGGAACAAACGTCTTGAATGGCCTGAAGACGAATTGTTCTGGGACATCGTTGCATCACATTTCAGAATAGAGACAGAACTCAAGAACGGAAATCTTAGGAAGTGTGGTGTAACCCCAGATTCTCTGAAAACTTATTCTGCCAATCCGAAAACAGAGATAAAAAAGCAGCTCGACATCATCGTATCCTATTTTAATCCTGATATGAGTGAACTGCTCAGCAAACGAAACATAGATTCAGAAGAGGAGGCAGAGAATAGTCGGAATCAGGCAATGGCCGAAAACGACTACAGAAACGAGTTGGCACGAGAAAAGGATTGGTATAAAGATTATCGTTAGAAACATTTTTCTATAACTATCTTCTATAGTTAAAGGAAAAAGTTTTGAGAATAATTTTTTCTGCGGATATCCCTATAACTAAGGTGTCATCCGCATTTTTATGCTTATTTCTAAACGATTCTTCTATAACTTGTTTCCCTCGATTTTAATGAAAAGTTAGAGAATCGCTGGGGGATACCTCATAAGGAGCCCTCACAGGCGAGGGATATAAGAATAATGGAACAATTGTTGAATTATCTAATTGATTATTTGTTAGGATTGCTAATAGGCAACACTATCAGGCTTGTTGTGAATATTTTCACTCGTATTAAAGAGATTAGGTCTAAGTACAAACATGACTAAATTAACCTATAAAGTATGAGGGCGTGTTCAAATTGACACGCCCTCATACTTTATAGGTTAATTTAGCAGTTCTGCCTTGTTAGTTCTATGCTGGTTGCAACTACTAAATTCTGAGGAAATGTATACATTAACTGTGTAAAAACATCCTCAATTATATGAATATCGATTTTTCCGTTATGAATGAGTGGAAACAGGAAACTAAGTAGCAGTGAAAATATCAACAAGTAATAAAGCATGTTAACTTTTTCTGTATGACACCTGCGTTTGTCTTTTGTGCATTTTCCTCTCCTTTTTGATATTTGGGGATTGGTTGATGTGTAATTGTCCAATTTTCTATAAAAATCAAACAGCGCCTCTGCTTTTTTAAGGTCTTTTGCTTTGCCAGTTCCTGCAAACTCTGATATACGGAACAGAATGTTTTTGCGTAGTGAATCTACACAGGCATCTACATCCGTGTCCCTCAGTTGTTCTATTGATGGCCAGCCTGCGAGATGGTCTGAATAGCAAGGAGAGTTCCTAAACCCTCCTACTCCCGCAAATAATGAGAGTTTAAGTCGTTTAGCGAGTTCGTCTACAATTGCACTTGACACTTCAACGTCTACTTTAAACTTAATAGCATTGCTATTTTCAAAACTTGTCTTCATAATAATATATGTTTATGACATTGCAAAGATACTACTATTCTTGCAATTCCAATTTCTTTTGATACACAAAATGAACGAAATTCATTAAAATCGTCGAATTTTGCAACTTTTTTGTGACTTTTCTCTTTATTCTGTGAGGAATTTTGTAATTTTGTGCCATTAATCTAAAAAAGCAATATGGCAGCTAACAAAGATCTCAACCGCCTGAAGGTGGTGCTTGTAGAGAAGAAGAAATCCAGTCTCTGGCTATCCAGGCAACTGGGATGTGCACCAACGACGGTGTCAAAATGGTGTACCAATTCGTCACAACCTCCACTGGAGATGCTAATGAAAACTGCA
>Ga0310695_10003663_pt1 | contig 29691 bp, 18 predicted proteins | sample RumenRJG_04DNA_FD_203882 | JGI IMG/M metagenome (GOLD analysis project Ga0310695, IMG submission 203882) | Bovine rumen microbial communities from Lethbridge, Alberta, Canada - RJG_04 (v2) (version 2) | ecosystem: Host-associated > Mammals > Digestive system > Stomach > Rumen | place: Canada...
CGTCATGGTCTCGACGAACAAGGCCGTTCTCGGCGTTTCCGCCTCCGTCAACTGTCCCGACGAAAAAACTGCCGCGGAGAAGAAGGGGAAGATCATCGCCGAGTTCAAGGCCAAGTACGCCGACCGCCTCTCGCCCGACGGCGGCTATGCTCTTACCGTAGCCACCGGCGGCGACTCCGCCACCGGCAAGGCATACGTCGAAGTCGACCTCGAAACGACGGCGTTCAAGTCAATCCTCGCCCGCAACAACAACCCCGCCAAGTAACGCGGCGCGGGCTTGACTCCACGCCCTGCCACTCGCGGCAAATCCGCCGCGTGAAATGGTATAATACCGGCGTAGCGAATGAAACACTTGTTAATAGTCTTGTGTTTGGGACTGTTGGTGCCCGTTGCTCGGATATGCGGGCGCATGATGCAGAAAGATGGTGCGTCTCCATGATTCTACACGATCTACACGTTCTACACGGCTAAAAATACACCACGAAAATCTCTGCTACTCTGCGTCTTTGCGTCTCTGCGTTAAAAAAGAATCGCAGTTTGCCCCTCTGACGCATTCGCCGCAATTTTGGTATAATTATCTTCTATGGCGCAGCAGCAGCTATTCGCGGACGAATACAAGGTGAACCTCGACGTGTTCGAGGGGCCCCTTGACCTGCTGCTGTACCTGATACGCCGCGAGGAACTCGACATCTACGACATCCCGATCGAGCATGTCACCTCGGAGTACATGAAGTTCATCAACGAGGCCCGCGAGATGAACCTCGACATCGCGGGCGAGTTCATCGTGATGGCAGCGACGCTGATGGTGATCAAGTCGCGCATGCTCCTTCCAGTAGACAGGCGCACCGTCAACGAGGACGGCAACGAGGAGTGGGTTGACCCGCGCCTTGATCTCGTGCGGCAGCTCATCGAGTACAAGAAGTTCAAGGATGCGGCGATCCGCCTCGAGACGATGGAGGCGCTGCAGGCCGACAGCTTCGACTATGGCGGCGGCCGCCCCAAGTTCGAGAAGACCGCCGCCGACGCGCGAGGGGCGCTTGCGAACCTCGACCTCAACGACCTCCTCACCGCGTTCCAGGAAGTGCTTGCGAGGGCGAACGAGATTCCGCACGAGGAGCTGAAGGGCATACGCTTTTCGGTGCCGGAGAAGATGGACTATGTTCTCGAGCGCGCGCGCAAGGAAGGGCAGGTGTCGTTTGTGACGCTCTTCCGCGAGGACGCGCCGAAGGGCGAAGTGATAGTCACTTTCCTTGCGCTTCTGGAACTTCTGCGCCAGCACCGCGTCATCGTCTACCAGAACGCCGCGTTCCACGAAATCACGATCCTCCCGTCAAAGGAGGAGCCGGACGACAAACCGCTTGAAAGGCCTGACGACTATGAGTGACCAGGTTAAGATTCCGCTTCCGCGAAGTTTGCAGGAGATAGTGGGCTCGCTTCTCTTCGCAAGCCAGGACCCTCTTACCGCCACGGAACTGCGCGACGCTGTTCGCGCCGTGGAGCCCGAGGAGGGCGAGAACGCCGAGGTGATGGACGTCTACAAGACATGCACTTCGCGCGAGATCGACGAGGCAATAAAGGGCCTCAGCAAGGCGCTTGAAGTCGCCGGCTGCGGCTTTCGGCTCGTATGCACCGGCGGAACCTACCGCCTCCAGACCGAGCCGAGCTGCGGCAGGTATGTCCGCGCGATGCTGAAGCTCGATAGACCAAGCCGCCTTGGGCGCGCTTCCCTTGAGACTCTTGCTATCATCGCCTACCGCCAGCCGATCGCGAAGAGCGAGATCGAGGACATTCGCGGCGTCGACGTTTCCGCGAACATAAAGACGCTGATGGATCTCCAGCTCATCCGCCTCGTTGGGCGCTCGGAGCTTCCAGGGCATCCTTTCCTCTATGGCACTACGCAGATCTTCCTCGATCACTTCGGGCTTGCGAACCTCCAGCAGCTCAACGAGCTTGATCCTACGCTGCAGAGGTCGAACCCACGCCTCAAGGCCGAGCAGTACAAGCGTGTTGAGAAGAAGACAGAGCTTGAAAAGGCCGCAGAAGAAGCCAACAAGGAAGCCGCCGAGACGCAAGACGATTCGTCGCAAGTCCCCGAGGTGCAAGACGTCGAGCAGCAAGACGATTCGCTGCAAGACATCGAGGCGCAGGACGAATCTTCGCCAGCCAAGCCGACGGCAGAGGAAGACGACTTCTTTATCGACGATACGCCTGACGAATTTGACGACGAAGACGAAGATGACGAGGACGAAGAAGAAGACATCGACGAAGAGGAGGATGAAGATGAAGACGACGAGTAAGCTTATTGCGCTTCTTGCCCTCGCCGGGCTCGCGGCCTGCGATTCGCGCACGGCCGCCGAGTTCAAGCAGGAGCGCGCGAGCCGCCAGTATCAGGCGGCGATGGACGACTACACGGCAGGTCGTCTCGAAGCGGCCGTCAAGGGTTTTGAGAAGGTTCTCCGCGCAGATCCTTCCAACACGAGTGCTCGTTTCCAGCTCGCCTGCCTCCAGCAGGACAGTCGCCACGACAACCTTGGTGCATTCTGCAACTACCGCGAGTATCTCCAGCAGGCGCCCGACAGCGACAAGGCGAAGATGGCGAAGGAGCGTCTTGCAATCTGCGAGCGTGCTCTTGCCGAGGAACTTGCGAAGAAGATGAACCTGATCGGCGACTCCGCCATTGCAGAGGAACTTGAGCGCTCCCGCAAGGAGCTTGCCGACATGAAGAAGGCGCGTGACGGCCTTTCCGAGAAGCTCAAGGAGTCGGAGGAAGGGGCCTCGAAGCTCAAGAGCGAAAACGAGCGCCTGAGGAAGCTTCTCGCGTCGCTCGGCGGCGAGCCAAGCGGGACTCCGGAGAAGGTTGACATCGTCTCGTCTGTAAAGGATCTTCTTGACGAGGACGAGCCGACCGCGCCGTCCGTTGCCGCTCTTGACGAGGCAAAGACGCTCAACGCGCTTGCGGAAGCCGACGACGATTCTGGAGCCGCGTCGTCGCTTCTCCCGACCCAGGCGGCAGACGCGAAGGAGAAGAAGAAGGCCTCGGAGGACGCGGCGAAAAAGGCGAAGGCCGAGCGCGAGGCGAAGAAGGATGCGATCCCGGATACATATGTCGTGCAGGAAGGCGACACGCTCTACAAGATCGCTTTGCGCTTCTACGGCAGGACTTCTGCGTGGAAGATGATACGCGAGGCGAACAAGGAATCCATCACGACCGACGGGCGCGTCCGCACAGGCCAGACGCTCAAGCTTCCGAAATGAGCGCAATTCACACCAGTATCGTCGGCGACGCGCACGCCTATACACGCTCTAAAGTGCCGTGGCGGCTTGACACCTACCGCGATGCACGCGGCGAGACGTCGAAGGGCGCGAGGTTCGGGTGGAAGCTTTTCCACTACATTTCTGGCGGCGGCATGCGCACGTTCGGGCGAACTGTCCAACAGGAAGAGTTGAACGCCCGACAGAACCGCTTTCTCGCTGCGGCGGGAATAGCGGCGGCGCTGTGGCTGGTGCTGTTGCTGTGGTAACGGGAAGAAGAGTTAAAAGTTGAAAGTTTAAAGTTTGAAGTTTGAAGTTTAAAGTTGAAAGTTGAAAACGATAAGGAGAACAGGAAAATGAAGACTAGAATCACGACAGCTTTATTTGTGGCGGCATTGGCCGCTGGAACCGCGTCCGCACAGGCGCCGGCCGGCGCAAGTCGCGATGCGTTTCTGAAACAGCAGGCGGTCGCAGAAATGCAGCGTGTGTCGGCGCAGGTGGATGTCCTTGCGACGAACCAGGAGGAGCTTTCCGACCGTCTCCGCAAGACGGAGGCGATGAAGGCCGAGATCGATAGTCTGCGCGCCGAAGTCGCCGCGCTCAAAGGCGCCATTTCAGAGTTGAGGCGCGAAATGCACGGCCAGCGAGACGAGATCGTCCGCGATCTCTCGAAGAAGATCGCCACGATTCAGCCGCCTGCGCCAAAGCCGACGCCTGCGCCAAAACCGCGTCCTGCTGGTCCTTGCTACGAATACACGGTTCAGTCGGGCGATACGCTGTCTCTGATTGCAAAGGCATTTGGCACGACCGTCCAGAAGATCAAGGACATGAACGGCATGAAGAGCGATGCGCTTAAGATCGGGCAGAAGCTCAACGTTCCGAAAGAATAGGGGTCAGGAGCCAGGAGTCAGGGGTCAGTACATAGGGGTCAGTAATTTGTGGAGGGTAAGATGAAGATACTTGTAGTTGGAAGTGGTGGACGCGAGCACGCGATTGCGTGGCGGCTTGCACAGGACAAAGAGGGCCATGAGCTCTATTGCGCCCCTGGTAACGCCGGAACCGCGGCGATTGCGACGAACGTCGCAGTCGCGGCGGAAGACATAGATGGCGTAGTCGCGTGGGCGACTGCGAACCATCCAGATCTCGTCGTAGTTGGTCCCGAGGCGCCACTCGTGAAGGGTCTTGTGGATGCGCTCCAGAAGATAGGCGTTCCCGCGTTCGGGCCTGTCGCCGCCGGTGCGCGTATGGAGGGCTCGAAGCGCTTTGCGAAGGAAGTGATGGACGCTGCAGGAGTTCCTACCGGCAAGGCCGAGGTTTTCACCGACGCGGCAGCCGCAAAGCATGCGCTTCCGTCGTTTGGGCTTCCAGTCGTGATCAAGGCCGACGGACTCGCGGCAGGGAAGGGCGTGATCGTCGCAGAGACAGCCGCGCAGGCAGAAGGCGCGATTGACGACATGCTCGTCGGAAACAAGTTTGGCGCGGCCGGCGCGGAAGTGCTGATTGAGGAGTTCCTGCACGGCGAGGAGTGTTCGATTCTCGCGCTCGTCGACGGCGAGAACGCCGTTCTTCTTCCGTCGTCGCAGGACCACAAGCGCGTGTTCGACGGCGACAAGGGCCCGAATACTGGCGGCATGGGCGCCTATAGTCCAGCGCCTGTCGTGACTGCCGACCGGCTGCCCGAAATCAAGGAGAAGATCATTCTTCCTGTCGTGCGCGAGCTCAAGAAGCGCGGCATTGTCTACCGTGGCGTCCTTTACGCGGGGCTCATGGTCAACGACGAGAATTCAAATCCTCACGGACCCATCGCGAAGAGCGGCTCTGCCGTCAATGTCGTGGAGTTCAACGCGCGCTTTGGCGACCCCGAGACCGAGGCCGTTCTCCCGCGCCTCGGCGGATCTTTTGCGACTGCGCTTCTCCACGCGGCGACTGGCAATCTCAAGGACGAAGATGTCGTCGTAAAGGACGAGGCGGCTGCGACCGTGATCGTCGCCTCCGGCGGATATCCCGGTTCTTACGAGAAGGGCAAGGAGATTTCTGGTCTCGGCGAAGCGGCTGCGGCTGGCGCAATCGTGTTCCACTGCGGAACCCGCCTTCGTCCGTCCGACTCCGGCGCGGCAGGCCAGGTAGTCGAGACCTCCGGCGGGCGCGTTCTTTCCGTCACCGGCATGGGCGCAACGCTGCGTGAGGCGGTCGACAAGGCGTATGCGGGCGTCGGGAAGATTTCCTTCGACAAGATGTTCTACCGCAAGGACATCGCGCACCGCGCTTTTGACCGCGGCTAACCGGGACAATGCTGGCGCACATTCTCGAATTCATGATGCTCGTCCTTTTCGGGGCGTCGTGGCCGTTTGCGATAGCGAAGACCTACAGGGCGAAGCGCGTTGACGGGAAGAGCCCGCTTTTCGAGGTCATAGTCATCGCCGGATACTTCTGCGGCATCGCAAGCCATGTCGTGAGCGGCAAGGGAATGTGGGTGATAGGCATATACGCCGTCGACATTCTCCTTGTCTCGACCGACCTCACGCTCTACTTCTATTACTCGTTTAAGAACAGGCGCTCCGCGCAGACCTGCGGGGGCGAGTCGTGAAGGTCGTCTCCCTTGCGAGCGGAAGCGCGGGAAACGCGTATTGCGTCGAGTCGGATGGCTGTGTCCTCCTGATAGACTGCGGCCTCAGCTGCCGCGAACTACTGAAGCGCAGCCGTGCCGCGGGGATTGACCTCGGAGCGGTCGTTGCCGCGGTGTTCACTCATAGCCACGACGACCATATAAAGGGAGTCGCGAAGTTCCACGACTGCTTCCCCGCGGCGGGGCTTTTCGCAAATGCGATGACTGCCGATTCAATTGCCGCGTCTGCAGGCGTTGACGAGATGGACTTCTCGATCTTCGAGAACGGTCAGGACTTCGAGGTCGGTCCTTTCGACATCAAGCCGTTTGCAATTCCACACGACACGAGCGACCCCGTCGGCTTTCTCGTCGCGGATGGCGACTGCAGGTACTTTCACGCGACCGACATTGGCACGCCTCTTGAATCGATAGGGGAGAATCTCTCCGAAGCGGACATAGCGACGCTTGAGTCGAACCATGACGCGGTTCTCCTGCGCAAGAGCGGCCGCCATCCAAGCTTGATTCAGCGCATCGCAGGTCCTCGTGGTCACCTCTCGAACGACCAGGCATGCGACCTCGTCAGGCGCTTCGCGTCGCCGCGCCTGAGGAAACTCGCGCTCGCGCATCTTTCGCGCGACTGCAACGTGCCGCATGTCGCCGAGGATGCTATGCGCACTACGCTTTGCGAAATCGGGCGCACGGACATCGACCTCAAGGTTCTCTGCCAAGATGAAATTGTCGAGATATAGGGTTTGTGGTGCTTGCGTGCCTGCGGCGCTGGTGCTTGCGCGCCTGCGGCGCACCCCTCTAGCGACCGCTGATGCGGCTCGCTTCGCTCGGGGGATACGGTGCTTGGTGCTTGGTGCTTGGTGCTTGGTGCTTGGTGTCATGTGTGTTGTCGCTGGTTGCGGGCGGCAGCAGATCGAGCGCGTCGAGTGGCCTATTATGGGGACAATCGCCGCGGTGCAAGTTCGCGGTGGTTCTGACGAATGGGGACGGATTGCCGCCGATACCATGGGTATATTCAAGGATGTTTCCGAGGCGCTTAACGCGCATGTCTCCACGTCGGAGCTGAGTCGACTCGCGCCGCTCGACGATGTGGAAGTTCTTGAGAAGTGCGACGCGCAAATGAAGCCCTGCTACGAGGCGGCATTTAAGTTGATGCATGAGTCCGGCGGCGCTTTCAACCCGCGATGGAAGGGCACGAATACACTTGATCTTGGCGCGATCGCCAAAGGGTTTGCCGTTGACCTTGCCTCGTCTATGGCACCCGGCGTTGGACCCATCGACGCGATTATTGACCTCGGCGGTAACCTCAAGGCGCTTCGAAGCGAGGACGGCTCGTATAGGCCGTGGCGCACAGGCGTTCGCGATCCATTTTGCGACGGATTTGCCGCGGTCGTCGAACTTCATGAGGGCGAGGCGCTTGCGACGAGCGCGACTTACTACCGCGGAAGCCACATTTACGACGGCCAGACGGGCCTCGCCGTCTCCAACGGCGTCGCGTCTGTGACTGTCTTGTGCAATTCCGCGATGTGGGCAGACGGCCTTTCCACGACGCTCTTCGTGCTTGGCCCGGAAGAGGGAAAGAAGTTCCTCGACGACAAGCTCAAACTTCTCGTAGGCGACATGGAAGTCTCCGCGCTGTGGATAATGGACGGCGGCAGGCAAGAGATTTACGGCAATGCTAGATTTCAAGGGAATTAGCGTCCACTATGGACATCAGAACGTCCTTACGGACGTGACGTTCCGCGTCAACGCGGGCGATCGCATCGGAGTAGTCGGGCCAAATGGCTCTGGCAAGTCGACGCTCTTCAAGATAGTTCTTGGCGAGATGGGAACGGATTCCGGCGAACTCATAATCGAAGGAAGCCCGCGCATTGGCTTTACGCGCCAGAATCCCGCGCCAGACACTCCCGACGAGACACTTCTCGAGTATTCCCTCAGGGGCATTCCGGGACTCTCGGAGATCGAAGCGGAGATGGCCGAACTTGAGGCCGATCTCGCAGACCCTGCGAAGATGAAGCGCTACGGCGAGCTCCAGACGAAGTTTGAGCATCTCGGCGGTTACGACATAGAGACGCGAGTCAAGGTCGCGCTTGGTGGTCTCGGCTTTGCAGTGGAAGAGTTCTCAAAGCCGTTCCAGTCGTTTTCCGGCGGCTGGCGCATGCGTGCGGAGCTGTCGCGCGTCCTCGCCTCGAAGCCGGACCTTCTCCTCTTGGACGAACCGTCAAACTATCTCGACCTTCCTGCCGTCGACTGGCTGCAGAAGTATCTCAAAGCGTACGACGGCACGCTGATGCTGATTTCGCACGACCGCTATCTTCTTCGCACGCTGACTAACATCACCGTCGAAGTCGATGCGGGGACAGCGACGCGCTACGAGGGCGATCTTGACTACTACATGACCGAGCGCGAGGTCAGGTACCAGCACCTGAAGGCCGCGAAGGAGAACCAGGACCACCACCGCGAGCAGCTCCAGAGGTTCGTTGACCGTTTCCGCGCGCAGGCGACAAAGGCGGCGCAGGCACAGAGCCGTCAAAAGCTCATCGACAAGATCGACGAGGAGAGGATCGTCCTTCCGAAGCGCTATACGCAGTCGGGGCGTCTCCGTCTCGCGGAGCCGCCGCCGAGTGGCATAGAGATGTTCCGCTGCGAAAACCTCGGCTTCAGCTACGATGGCGTCAAGAATGTCTTTTCTGGTCTCGAGTTCAACGTGACGCGCGGCGACAAGGTCGCGCTCATCGGCTACAACGGCCTCGGTAAGACTACGCTTATGCGAATAATGGCGGGCACGAGAGAGCCGACCGAGGGCAAGGCCGTCATCGGACACAATGTCGTTCCTGGTTACTTGAGCCAGGAGTTTGCCGAGACGATACCACCAGACTTGACTGTTTACCGCAATGCGAAGAACGCGTGGGACGCGCATGGCGGCGGGCCGGAGAAGATTTTCCGCAACCAGCTTGGCGCGTTCGGCTTCGACGAGAACGACGTGGAAAAGCCCGCTGGCGTACTTTCTGGCGGCGAGAAGATTCGTCTTGCGTTCCTTCGTCTCTTCTTTACTGCGCCGAATCTTCTTCTCCTTGACGAACCGACGACGCACCTCGACCTCGACGGACGGCGGCTTCTCGAAGACGCTCTTAAGAAGTACAAGGGAACGATCTTCCTCGTTTCGCACGACATCGACTTCGTCCGCGCCGTTGCGACTTCGGTGCTCGAGATAACGCGAGAGGGAATCCGCCAGTTCCCTGGTGGCTATGACTACTATTGTGAGAAGAAGGCAGCAGAGGGGTCAGGAGTCAGGGGGCAGGAGTCAGGAGTCAGGGGTCAGGGGGCAGGGGCTAGGGGTCAGGAGTCAGGAGTCAGGAGTCAGGAGTCGGGGCAGCTTTCTAAGAAGGAATTGCGCCAGCAGCGGGCGGCGGAGCGTGCGAAGATTGCTCCGAAGTTGAAGGAGCTCAAGAAACGCATCGAGACGGCCGAGAAGAAGATAGACGAGCTGCAGAAGGCGCTTGACGAGGCAAGTGCGGAGCTTTTCAACCCGAAGCCCGACACCGACTTCGCGGAGGCGAACAGGAAGGTCCGTACGCTTCAGTTCGAGATCGACCGCTACACCGCCGACTGGGAAGAGGCGGCTACGGAGCTCGAGGCGCTCGAAGCGGAAAAGCCGCAGTAGACGGTGAGCACTTGCCTGGCGAGTGTGGTTTTGGTAAAATGGCGGCATACGGCAGCTGCCGTGGAAATTTTAGGAGGAAAGCAACATGAAAATCGTGACGTTAGCTCTTCAGACGATTGCCATCGCGGCCCTTGCGGGGTGCGCCACCGTGAGTAAGCCAGGGTACGACACCCTCATCGCCCATCGCGGCGAATCGAAGGACGCCCCTGAGAACACGCTGCCCGCGTACAAGCTTGCGGTAGAGCGTGGCTTTGGCTTTGAATGCGACCTGTATCTTTCGAAGGACGGACGCGTCTTCACATTCCACGACTCAAACCTGAAGCGCACGACCGACGGGGCGAACTCGAGCAAGTGCTCCGAGGTTACCTGGGCGGACACGCTCTCGAAGCTCGACGTCGGCAACTGGGGAAAGTGGAAGGGCTCGCAGTTTGCGGGAACACCGCCTGCGCTTCTTGAAGACGTCCTTGCGCTCGCTAAGAACGGCAGGCGCATATACCTCGAAATCAAGACAGGCCCCGAAATCGTGCCTGTCATCAAGGCGATACTTTCGTCGCAGAGCAACGCTACTCCCGACAACGTACTCTTCATTTGCTTCGACAAGGGCGTGTGCAAGGCCGTAAAAGACATCCTTCCTGAATACACTGTCTATTGGCTTGTCGGCTCGCATGTCGGAGCTGGGGGGACTCGCCGCCCGATTACGGCCGAAGAGGTCGTCGCGGGGGCGCGTGAAGCCGCGGCAGACGGCGTCGATATGTTGTTCGACCCCGACGTGGTTGACGAAGTGTTCGTAGCAGCCGTGAAGAAGGAAGGGCTTTCGTTCCATGTCTGGACGATAGACGATCTCCCGCGCACGCTTCGGGCGTTTGCCGTCGGCGTGGACACTGTTACGACGAACTGCGCGAAGGATATCTTTGACGAATATGCCATGCTTTTCGCTCCGGAGCCTGATAACCGCGACGTATTCTCCGACCGCATTATAGACGGAGCGGCTTTTCCGACGGTGCGCTGAGCTATATCGCCGCGTCCTGGACTAAACTTGGATTCCGGAACCATTCTTTGCTCCAGAAACGGACATGGACGACGCGTCCTGTGTCCGGGAGAAAAGTTGTTTAACAAGTTCTGCCTTTCGCGTCGCAAAGTGCTATAATACCAGCAACAGCGGGAACGTGTGGATTTGTGAGGATTTGGGGCCGGGTATGTCCCAGACGTTTTCCAGCGTTTCTTTACCGGTGAAACATGGACACGGAGATGTTAAATGTGCATTGACAGACATAGTAGAATCGCTTTGGCGCTGGTTGCTTCGGCACTGGCGGTTTATCCGTTCGCGTCTGCGTCTTCCGCGACGCTGACTAAGGACAACGCCGAGGTCGTCGTCGCGGCGAATGCCGCGCCGGTCGTGAAATTTGCCTCGGAGGAAATGACCAACTTCCTCGCCCGTGTTTTGGGCGCGCCGATCCCGCTGGTGAATTCCCCAACTGCGTCCCGCGCGTCTATCTTCCTCGGCGACAGCGAATGGTCTCGTGCGGCGGGTGTGGACGTTTCTTCGCTTGTGCGCGACGCATTCGTCATCAAGGCGGACGGAGGCCGCGTATATATCGCGGGACAGGACGACCCGAAGACAGATCCGTGGTATGTCCTCGATCACGGAAACTGGAGTCCGGTCCTCTTCGACCGTGCTACGCTCTTCGGCGTCTACGAGTTCCTTGAGCGTTTTGCGGACGTCCGCTTCTATTTTCCCGGCGAGCTCGGCACGATCGTGCCGCGGAAGACTGCGATCGAGGTCTCGGGCGAATGCACCGTGAAGCCTGATTTCACCTCTCGCTTCCTCCAGATGTGGGACGGCGAGTACTTCGAGCCGGACCCGAAGAACCGGGCGAAGACGCTTGACTACTATCGTCTCAGGTTCGAGACGTTCCGCGTCCCCGCGTGCCATGGATCACGATCTTTCATGCTCCAGCGACGCTTCGGGAAGACGCATCCCGAATACTTCTGCCTCCTCCCCAACGGCCAGCGCGACGTCCTCGAGGAGCGGGTGTTCGACAGCGTCCAGCCCGGCCAGCTCTGCTGGACCAGCGGCGTCGTCGAGGAGATGTACAAGGACGCCGTCAGCTACCTTAAGGGCGAGGACGCGTCCGTCCGCGGCATTCCTGCCGCGTGGGCGAAGGACGGACGCTTTGGCTGGAATGGCAACTGCGCCTACGGGAAGTACGTCGACATCATGCCGCAGGACGGCATGGTCCCCTGCGGATGCGAGCGGTGCCGCAAGATCATAGACGCCTGCCGCGCGAAGGGGAAGACCGAGGAGACCGATCTCATCTGGGGCGTAGTCTCGAACTTCGCCGCGCGCCTCACGGCCGATGGCCTGAAGGGGTCGGTCTCGATGATGGCCTACAACGGATACAAGGACGTTCCCGACTTCGCCCTGCCGTCGAACATCGAGGTGATGACCGCGATCTACGGACAGTGGCACAAGCAAGGCACGAAGAACCGCGCCGACGCCGTCGCAATCGCGAAGACGTGGGCGGAGAAGCTGGGGCATCCGATCCGCATGTGGAACTATCCCTGCAAGCTCCTCGGTCTTGACGTCAAGGCGAAGGACGTGCCGCAGAACTGTCCGCGCGCCTGGGCGAACTTTTACAAGGAGATGGCGCCGTACGTGAACGGCGCGTTCGCAGAGTCCGAGTCCGACCGCTGGTTCTTCAACTACCTGAACTACTATGTCTTCTCGAAGGTCTGCTGGGACAACGGCGTGGACGTGGACGCGCTCCTCGACGAGCACTACCATCTGATGTTCGGCGCGGGTGCGAAGGACATGGCCGAGGTCTACGAGACGCTCGAGACATGCTGGATGGACGGCGTAGTCGGCAAGACGGTAGAGACGCCGATGGGCCCGGTCGTGAAGCAGCCCTCCGACGCGCAGATGTGGGAGGAGGTCTATTCGCCTGCGAAGATTGCGCGGATGGAGGCGTGCGTGAAGGCCGCGCTCGCGAAGGTGGTGCCGGGGTCGCTCGAGGCGCGGCGCATCGCGCTCGTCGACCGCGAGTTCCTGGGCGGACTCCGCCGCCGCCAGGCAGGCTACGCGAAGTTCGCGGCGGGTCTCAAGGCCCTCCGGCTCGAACTTGCCGTCGGCGAGGAGAAGTCCGTCTCGCTCGTGCCGTATTCCTCGCGTATGGAGATGGAACTCGCCGCAGGCAAGAAGACCGTGCGGACGGATGTAAGGGTTCGCCGCGAGGCGGACGCGCTCGTTGTCACTTTCGTCTGCGAAGAGCCGCTCATGTCCAATGTCGTCGCGCAGGTCCATGAGCCGGACTACCCGGAGCTCTGGCAGGAGAACGTCGTCGAGGTCATCATCGATCCAATCGGCGATTTCACCTCATACGCCCAGATACTGGTCAATTCCGAGGGATGCATCACCGATCAGATGTGGTCGCGCATCTACCTGCCGACGGAAGGGCTCAAATGGAACTCTGGCACGACGGTGCAAGTCACGAAGGGCGAAAAGTCCTGGACGGCTGTGCTGACGATTCCGCTCAAGGCCTTTCCAAACCTCCCTAAGGATTTCGCGATCGAATTCGCCCGTGAGCGCAACGTGACCGGCAAGGCCGATACGTTTCCGCTCTATCACTGGAGTCCATACGCCTACGGTTTCAGCGATCTTGAGAATCTCGGTCGCATAGTGTTCAAATGATGATTGCATCCTCTCTGCTGCTTGCCGCGCTTCTGACCCCGACCGGCTTGGCGCCGATTGCGGATTTCGGCGCGAAGCCGGACGGGTCGAAGTGCACGGCCGCGTTCGCCCGGGCGATCGGGGCCTGTGCGGGTGCAGGCGGCGGTCGCGTCGTCGTGCCGCCCGGCAGGTGGCTGACGGGCGCAATCCATCTGAAGAGCAATGTAGAACTGCATCTGGAGAACGGCGCCGAAGTCGTCTTTTCGCAGGATGTCGAGGACTATCTCCCCGCCGTGCAGACGTCCTACGAAGGGACGGAGTGCTGGAACTATTCGCCGCTCATCTACGCGTTCTGCTGCACGAATGTGGCGATCACGGGCTCCGGCACAGCCGTCCTTCGCGCGTTCGAGGGCGAGCATGCCGATTCGATTTGGGGGCGGTGGACGCGCGAGAGCGCTCTCAGGCGGGAGTCTGCCCGCAAGCTAGAGGAGTGGGCTGCGAAGGGCGTTCCAGTCGAGCGCCGCCGCATTTCGGACGAGAAGGATTCCTGCACTCGGCCTCATTTCATCCAGTTCAACCGCTGCCGGAACGTCCGTCTCGAGAATGTCAGTATCCGCAACTCGCCGTTCTGGACGATCCATCTCTTCCTTTGCGATGGCGCGGTCGTCCGTGATGTCGATGTCGTGGCGCGGCACAGCAACAACGACGGCATCGACATCGAGATGTCGCGCAATGTGCTGGTCGAGCGATGCTCCTTCGACCAGGGCGACGACACGTTCGTCATCAAGTCCGGACGGGACTGCGACGGCTGGCGCCTTGCCACTCCGACCGAGAACGTCGAAATTCGCGATTGCCGCATGAAGCGCGCAAAATCCTTCTTTACCGTCGGCAGCGAGATCTCGGGCGGAGTGAGAAACGTCTGGATGCACGACTGTTCGGTTGACGAGGCGGTTCTTCTCGCGTACATCAAGACGAATCGGCGCCGCGGCGGATTCGTCGAGGACATTCGCATGGAAAACGTGCGCGGCGGAAAGGTCGATACGCTGCTGGGCGTCGAGACCGAGGTCTTCTACGGCACGGCCGACTTCCCGGAGTACGAGGTGCGGCGGACGCGGATCGGGGGCGTTTCGCTCCAGAACGTCTTCTGCGATGAGGCGAGGACGAGGGTGGACATCCAGGGCGATGCTCTCCTGCCCGTTTCTGGTGTCGCCATCAGGAATGTCCGTGCCGGATCGGTTCGCATCCCCGACCGTCTTGTTAACGTGACGGATGTCGTCGAGGACGGACGTCCAGTGATGGCGTTGCGCGATTTCCCGATTTCCGACTATGGAGCGAAGCCGGACGGGTCGGACTCGTCCGCAGCAATCGCCAGGGCCGTTGACGCGGCGGCGACGGCGGGCGGAGGACGTGTCGTTGTGCCGCCCGGCACGTGGAAGACGGGGCCGATTGAGCTGAGAAAGGGCGTTGGGCTTCATCTTGCGGCGTCATCGCGGCTTCTCTTTTCCGACGCCCCGGCGGATTATGCGCTGCCTGACGGCGGGTTCCGCCCGCTCCTGTCGGCCGAGGATATTGCACACGTGCGCGTCTCCGGTGGTTTCGGAATACTCGAGGCCCTTGTCGACGGCTGGCGTTCGGTGCCGGCTGATAGGCGCCCTCCGCTTGTGCGGCTCCGCCGGTGTGCGGGACTCTGCGTCGAATCGGTGGCCCTTCACAATGCGCCCGGAAAGCTTGTGGAACTGGCGGACTGCGAGAATGCGATTTTCAGCAGCGTGGAATTCACGGCCAATGTCACTGAACGCGATTTCATCTACATCGTGTCGGGTCCTTGTCCAACCGTCCAATCCTGTTCCTTCCGCATAGGGGACGGGACGTGGGATGTCCTGGATCCGCGGCACCGCATCGTCCATCCGTTTTCAGGCAAGTAGCGGCGTTGCCCTCCCGTTTAGAGTGCGGCGCATATCGGCATGATTTGATATAATAACATCAAGCAAACCCCAAAGGAAATGTCCAGATGAAGACATGTTTGACAAGCATTGTAATGGTGCTTGGCGCAGTTGTCGCCAATGCGCGGGAGCCGAACTACGACGAGTCGAAGGTCGCACCGTACACACTTGAGGATCCGCTCGCGTTTGCCGACGGGCGCAAGTTGAAGGACGCCTCCGAATGGCCGGCGCGCCGGAAGGAGATTCTCGAAATCTTCGCCCGCGAGATGTATGGCGCGGAGCCTCCCGCCCCTGAAGCGGTCGTCACGGAGCTTCGGGAGGAGGGCTCTACGCTCGCCGGCCTTGCGATACGCCGCCAGTACAGGATGTGGTTCAAGCAAGACAAGTCGGGTCCGTTCCTCGACTGGCTTCTCGTCCTCCCGAATCGCGTGGCTGAACTGCTTCCGAATACGAAAGGTGCAAACGTTGTCTGCGAGAACCGCGAGAAAGTCCCCGTCGTCCTCATGCTGAACTACCCGGGCAACCATGCGGTGCTGAACGATGCCGAGGTTGCGCTTCCGGAAGGTGGGTGGTTCCGCCACGACGGCGATCCCGGCGACCACGGGCCGAAGGAGTCGAACCGCGGCGCCTTAAGGCACTCGCAGTCCCGCACGACCGTCCCGGCGGAATTCATCGTCTCGCGAGGGTACGCGTTTCTCACCGCATGCTACGCGCAGGTGTCGCCAGACGTCGAGGTTGGAAGGGGCGATCCCGAGGCGCTTGCGTACACGCATGTCTTCGAGCTGTGGGGGAAGCGCGACGAATCGCGCACCGACAACACGACCGCGCTCGGTGCGTGGGCGTGGGCGCTTTCGCGCGGACTCGACCTCGCGGAGACGATTCCCGAGATCGACGCCAAGAGGTGCGTGGCGACTGGCTCTTCGCGGCTGGCAAAGGCGGCGCTTCTCGCCTCTGCGCGCGACGAGCGCTTCGCGGTTTGCGTTCCAAACCAGACGGGAGGCGGCGGAGTTCCGCTTGCGAAGCGCAATTTCGGGGAGAACATCTCGACTGAGATGAGGATGTTTCCGCACTGGTACTGCAAGGCGTATGCGAAGTACATAGACAACGAGCAGGCGATGAAGTTCGACCAGCATCTTCTCGTCGCGGCAATTGCGCCGCGTCCGCTGCTCGTCCAGGGATTCAACAGCGGGTGGTTTGACGCGAAGGGCGAATGGCTCTCCTGCCGCGCCGCTTCGTCGGCCTGGGAGTTTCTCGGCAAAGAGGGGCTGCCAAAAGGCGATTTCCCTGACAACTACGACTTGTCGTGCGTTGGCTCCTCTTTTGGCTATGTCCGCCGCGGCGGGCAGCACGGGCTTGCCGGCTACGACTGGCTCTGGATGCTCGACTTTGCGGACAAGGCGCTTCGTAAGTAGTAGGATAAACCCCGAACTCCGCTCATTCTGGCAAAGCACACACGCCCTAAAAAGTTGTTTAACAAGTTGTGTTGCTTGCGCCGAGAAGTGATATAATACTCGCAGACGATGGGGATGTGGCGTATAGCGGGGGTGCTGTCGTAGACATCTGACCAGTCGTGACACAATTAAAAGCGAGGTAAAAATGAAGCAATATATTGCAGGAAACCTTGTGGCGTCGATACTGGCTGTTTTGACTACCGTCTGTGCACCCGGCGCGTACGCGGCCGATGTGGCCACGTGGACTGACGCGAGCGGAGATCACCGTTGGGATAACGCAGCAAACTGGGAGCCGAACACCGCCGTGCCGAACCACAATAATGAGATACATATCCCTTCGGGAACATGGACGATCGATGTCGGTAGCGGGTTTTGGTATGGTCCGCTTATCATAGACGAAGGTTCGGGATCCGTGACGTTCATCGGCAGTGGAACTCTACAGCGTTCTAACTCTGCCAATCTTTCGATTGGCGCGGGACGCGAACTGATCGTTGACGGCTGCACTTTCCCCGTCGGCAGTTCGTTAAAGTGGGATGGCGCGACGCTTCGCGTCCGGTCGGGCGAGGTCAGGTTGGATGAGAATGTGACATCCACCTTGGGCGGCACGTGCCGCGTGTGCGTCGAGGGCGGAGTGTTCGGCGGTACGGGCGTTAAGGACTTGTCCATCACGAACAGTGCGTCGCTGATCATCTCAGGAGGTCTCGTGCATCTCAGATCCTACAAAGTTTACGGGTCTGACGTGCCTGGAGAATCGGGCGGCCTTATCCGCCTGACGGGCGGAACGCTGCATAACGATGACAACTGGGCTTGCTATCGTACGCAGATTTATGGCGGGCGGTTCGAGAATCTGGGCGGAACAGTTATTTGGGGCAGTTCTGGGGTCGGGGATTCCCAGGGCTACAATCGGCTTTCTTCCGAAACTGGACATGATTATGGGGAGGGCGAGACGTTTGCGTCGTATCTACCGCAGATTGGCGCGATTCTCGACATTCCGTCGACGATGGCCAGAGATGAAATGGGCGCACTTCGATTCGCAGTTCCGGGCGATTACTCGTTCGGAGGAACGGTTTTCGTGACAAATGCGACGGCGGACGCAAAATCAGCCTGTGTTTATTTTGGGAATGGTTTGGGCCAGAACGATGAGACTTTCAATATTTCCGGTGGCGCGGCGATTTTCGCGAATGTAATCAGAACGTCCGTCAACCGGAAAGCGAATCTCGACTTCTCTCGTGTCAATCTCGGACAAGGCGGCATTAATCTGGCGTCTGCGTCCAAGATGCGGTTTGTGAACGATGTTGTTTTCGGCGCATGGGGCGATTGGTCGGTTGCGTTCGGAAACAGCAATACCTTTTTGCTGATGGCAGGCGCCGCGACGTTCGATACGCTTGACTGCTTCGACGGTACGACGACGCACACGATCGGCATGACGGCGGACATCACGGAGGCAACGGAACTGAAGGCCGTCGGCGGCGGTACGGTCACGCTTGCGGCCCAGACTGAAAAGAACGAGCTGCGTCTCATCGAAGTCGGGGCGGGCACGACATTCAACTTGACAGGCAAAATGAAGACGATGAACCTCACGCTTGGCGACGGGGCGATTCTTGGACTGGATATCTCGTCCGGCGGCTATCTCGACGCGGCGGCAACGGCTTCTTTCGGCGAAGGGGCAAAGATTGCGGTGACGGCTCTCCCCGCTACACTGGCGGAAGGTATGTTCTATCCCGTCTATTCCGCACCGGCGGGGACGGACCCCGACCTATCGAAGATCGAGTATGCGGAAGGCGACTGGCCGACGGGCTGGCATCTCGCGAAAAGAGGCGGTGCCGTCTATCTGACGGATGGCAAGGAGCCGGTTTATTCAGACTCGTCGAATTGGTTTTGCTGGTCTGGCGGCGGTTCGGACAACATCTATGAAAACGCGGACAACTGGGGCGGCACGGGCCTGAACGGGAATATGTACAACACGTATGGCGGCGGGGACATTTACTTCAATGGGCGCAAGAACACGGACGTCTACATTACCACGTCCCTGGTACAGCGCCGATGGTTGTTCGGCGAAGACGCAGGGCCTTTTCTGCTCGGCGGAAATCTCGTCAGGTTCCAATATCCCAATAGTTTCGACTCTTCTTGGTCTCCGTCAATACAAAACAACAGTAGATTTCCGGTGGTGGTTTCCAACACTCTGGCGACGGCGAAGGAAGTTTTCGCATTGTGGATGGCGGCGCGCCAACAGGGTTCCATCTCCTTGATGGGGCTTGGATGCATAGATATCGCCCTGGAAAATCATGTTCCGCTGTTCGTCGGAGGTGACATCCGCATTGGCGGCGCCTACACGTCGGAGTATGTGCGTGCCGCGTCCGACAATTATTGGGACTCCTCCGTAACGCGGCCGACGCGCCTTACGATAATGCCGGGCGGTTCGCTCAATTCGTTGAGCCAGTCCGGCGATTTCAACGAAAGGGGTGCGGGTGCGCTAGCCGTCGCAACAGGCGGCGTTCTGGACATCGCCGGTACGGAACTTCTGCTCTCCAGCAACAACACGCACTATGTTGATGGCGCGCTCACCGTGAGCTGTCCGCTCGTTCCGCAGGGACGGCAGACGTTCCGCGGCGACGGTGCGCTGACGCTCGCCGGCGGCGTTTCGAGCGCGGCGGGCGGCGTGCGCGTCGAGGGCAATCTGACGCTCGTTCCGTCTGACTGGAAGAACGATGTCGAGCTGTCGGTTAAGGACAACGTGACCATTGCGCCGACCGGCGACTGGACGTTCGGCGGTGACGCGAGCATTGACCTCGACGACCACTCGACGCTGACGCTTGCGACGGGTGGTCACAAGCTTAGGCTTGCGAAGCCGCTTGTGTCAAGGGGAACTCTGTCTGTTGCCGGCAACGGCACGGTTGAGATAGCCACAGAGGGGATGTCGCTCGACAAGGTCAGGATGGCGGACGGCGCGACATTCTCTGTTGCAAAAAATATTCTCTCCCTGGGGACGCAGGTCGATGTCCTCACCGTGCGCGACGACGATGATTCAATAACCTTTTCTGCTGATGTCCCCAAGCTGAAGAAGCGTGTTGACGAGAGGGGCTATACAATCTACTCCGTCAAGGGCGGCAAGGGACTGAGCATATTCGTGCGATGAGGCGCTGCAAAGCGATGCTCTGCGCCTGCGCGCTTGCAGCAGCGACTGTGCTTTCGGCTTTCGCCGACGAATACGTCGTTCTGAGACCAGGCGAGGTAGAGGTCGTGCTGCCTGAGAAGCCGTTTCCTGCCGAGCGTTTCGCCGCGCAGGAGATGACCAACTTCCTCTCGCGCGTTCTTGGCGCTTCTGTGCCCGTTATAGAGGCACGGAGTAAAGGCGCCGATAGCGTCGCTATTCTCCTCGGTCGTGCCGCGGGATTCGATGTTTCGGTCTTCGAGCGCGATGCGTTCAGGACGAAGGTCGAGCGTTCGGCGGAAGGCGCGGCGACAATTTGCATCGCCGGGCGCGACGATCCCTCCGCCGACATCGGCGCGATGCTTGCCGGCAGGGGGAATGTGCTGCGCACAGAGCACGCGACACTGTTCGGCGTATATGCGTTTCTCGAGGACTTTGCCGACTGTCGGTTCTTCTTTCCCGGGGAGTTCGGCACCGTCGTGCCGCGCACGGATTCGATAAAGGTCCCGTTCGGTGACCGGACGACTGCGCCCGTCTTCGCTGTGCGCGCCCCATACGTTGACTATGCGGGCGCGGTGTGGCCGGGCGAAACGCCCGAAATGACTGACGAGGCGCGCGAGGCCCTGCGGCGGCGTGCGCGCATGCTGGAATGGCTTCGCCTCGGCCTGGACACGACGCGCATCCCATGCTGCCACGGGCAGAACGGCTTCCACTACGTGGAGCGCTTCCGCGAGACGCATCCCGAATACCTGCGGCTCAAGGAGGACGGAACGCGCGCCACCGAACTGGAGTTCAACGGAGACAAGTTCGCGTGGAACATCCGCGACCTCTGCCATACGTCGAAGGTGTGGGACGAGATGTACGAGGACGTCAAGGCGTACCTGACGGGTCAGCCGGCGGCTTCGCGCGGCATTCCGCTTCGCGGCGACATGACGCGCTTCGGCTGGAACGGCAACTGCGCGGGGGGCAAGTACGTTGACATCATGCCGCAGGACGGCTTCCAGCGCTGCGGCTGCGAAAACTGCAAGAAGGCCTACACCGACGAGCCGAACTACGCGACCGACCTCGTCTGGGGCCAAACGGCCCGGCTCGCCAGGCGACTCAAGGACGAGGGAGTGAAGGGGTATGTCACGCAGATGGCCTATACGCCATACGGAAGAGTCCCCGACTTCGAGATTCCCGACAACGTGCTTGTCATGGTTGCCCGCACGGGTCCTTGGTGCATTCGGGACGGGAAGAAGCTGTCGCAGGAACTCGGCGACTACCGCGCCTGGGCGGAGAAGACGGGCGGCAAGGTGTGGATATGGACGTATCCCCACAAGTACAGTGCAACGGCCATACCAGACATTCCCTGCATGGCGCCGCGGGCATGGGGCGAGTACTACAAGCGCGCCGCGCCGTGGATATTCGGCTCCTTCGCCGAGAGCGAGACCGACCGCGCCGAGTTCAACTATCTCAACTACTACGTCTTCGCGAAAGTGGCGTGGAATCCGGAGCTTGACCTCGATGCGCTCCTCGACGACCACTACGAAAAGATGTTCGGCGCCGGCGCGGCGGAAATGAAACGGCTTTACGAGGAGATGGAAGACGCATGGCTGCACATCGCCGGGAACATAGTATGGGATGCATACGGGCCGCATCCCGTCGTGCCGAGCGAATACACGCTTGCGACCGTGGTTTACTCTCCCGCGAAACTCGCCGAGTGGAAGGCGCTATGCGACGAGGCCGAGGCGAAGAACGCGGCGGACGTTCCTACGCGCGAACGGATTCGCCACTTCAGGGAGCGCTTTGTCGATGGAATAGCGGCGCATTTCCGCGACTACATGGAGGAGATATCCGTCGAGAAGGCGCTAGAGCGCCGTGCGTCCGAGTCGGCACGCCGGAACCTCATCGATCCAAACGGGTGGTCGATCTATCCGGCAGAAGGAGCCGTGCCGATTGTGGACAAGACGGTCAAGGGGCCGACGGGCGAAAACGCCATGCATGTGCGCGCTATAGACGGAAAGGCCTACCTCACCGGACTGCTTCGCCGTGCGCCGCATCTCCTGAAGCCGAACACCAGCTACCGGCTGTCAGGCTTTCTGCGGCTCAAGGACGTCGCGCCGCGAGGCAAGCACGGCGGCGTATATTTTGAAATGAACAACGGTGAGAAGAACTGGGCCGAGTCAAACAAGGGCAGTCGCCGGTTCTCGGGCACGACGGACTGGGTGTACCATGAGATGACGTTTGAGACGATCGGCGAAATCAGCCAGAAGCCGTTTCTCTGCCTGCGCATCTACAACGCGGACGGCGAGGCCTGGTTCGACGGCATGCGACTCGAGGAGATGGACGGCGCGCCTTTTTCCGCATCTGAAGTCCCGCCGCCTCCCGGCCCTGAAAGCTGGACGTTCCGGCGAGAGCTCGCGGAACCTGCGGTTTACCGTGCGCGCGCGTCATACGACATCGACGACGCATACGGACTTACCGGCAGGCTTGCGCATGTCAAGGCGGATATCGTCCGATATTTCGCAAGCGCGCCTGCGGCGTCGGGCAGGAGACTTGTGATCCGCCGCGGCGAGGTGGATGGATATGAAAGCTACCGTTTGGACGTGGAGCCCTCGGGCGATGTCGTCCTGACGGCGGGCGATGACGACGGCATCCGCCGCGCCGTCTACTGGTTCGAGGATCGCGAGAGCGCAGGCGACATCGCTCCTGTCGTGCGCCGCCCATGGGTCAGGAACCGCATCTCGCGCTGCTACTTCGGCCCTATCAAGCGTCCCCCGCACAACCGCGACGAGCTGATGGACGATGTGGACTATTATCCCGAGGCGTATCTTGAACGGCTTGCGCACGAAGGCGTGAACGGACTGTGGCTGACGGTCGAGTGGCGCGATCTCGTCGAAACTTCATTCACGAAGCGCGGCCCGGAGGCGAAAAGGCGCCTCGCCAAGCTGCGCCGGACGATTGACAGGTGCCTCGACTACGGCATCAAGACGTGGGTCTTCGCCATCGAGCCGAAGTGCGTAATGGACGGAGATCCGCTCCTCTCGGCGCACCCTGAGCTTTTCTCCACGGCGGGCGAGCCGTACGACTGCCACCTCATGTGCCCGTCGCGCCCGGAGGCGCTTCGCTACATAGAGGAATCGGTGCGCGACCTGTTCGTCCAGGCTCCGGGGCTCGGGGGGCTTTTGATGATCGCGAACGGCGAGCGCCTGACGACTTGCCTTTCCGTAGTCGATCCCGTGACAGGCGAAAGCCGGTACGGCCGCTGCGCGGAGTGCGGTCGGCGCGAGCCCTGGCAGCTCTACGAGGCGGTCTCGAAGGCGGTAGTCGGCGGAATCCGCGCGGCTGGGTCGCAGGCGCAGTACATAAGCTGGTTCTACCATCCGCAGCCTGCGGCCACGCGCGCCGAATGGGTATGCGAAGCGGCGCGGCACGCGCCGAAGGGGACTGTCTTCGCCTACAACTTCGAATCCGGCGCCGAAAGCGAACAGCTTGGGGCGTTGCGTCACGGCGGAGACTACTGGCTTTCGTATGTTGGCCCGTCCAGGGGCTTTTCCGACGTGGCCTGCGCAGTGCGCGAGGCCGGCGGCGAGCTGGGCGCGAAGATTCAGGTCGGCTGTTCGCACGAGGTGGCGACTCTTCCCTTCGTGCCGGTTCCCGGGCTGCTCTACCGCAAGTACAGGGCGATGCGCGAGGCGGGCGTCTCAACCGTGTTGCAGTGCTGGTATTTCGGCAATTGCCCAGGCGTAATGAGCAAGGCCGCCGGCGAACTCGCGTTCGAGACGTTCGAGGACGACGAGGAGTCGTTCCTCCGCCGCCTTGCCGCGCCGGAATGGCGGGACGACGCGGCATGCGCGGCCGCGGTCTGGAAAGACCTCTCCGACGCCTACGCGCACTATCCGCTGTCGAACGCCATGCAGTACTACGGGCCGTTCCACGCCGGCGTCGCATGGCCGCTTCTCGCGGATGTCGAGATGCGTCCGCTTGCCCGCACATGGAAGCCCAATGATCCACCGAGCGGCGACGCGATAGGTGAAGCGCTCGACGAGCATACGCTCGGCGAGGCCGCCGAACTCGCCCGCAGGATGGCGGCTGGTTTTTCAAAGGCGGAAGGCGCAATCGCGGATCTTGAGACGCGTTGGCGCGACGACGGCGATCGTATGCGCGATCTTGCCCTTATGCGTGCGCTTGGCCTGCAGTTCGCAAGCGCCGCGGACATACTTTCCTTCTATGAAGCCCGCAGCGAGGCATTGACCGCAGGAAGAGGGCCTGGCCGCGACACGGTGAAATCGCGCGCTGCCCTGCGGCGCATGGACGAACTGGCAGAGGCGGAGATGCGCGTCAGCGAGAAGATGCTGCCGCTCGCCGAAGCGGATTCGCGCCTCGGTTTTCATTCCGAGGCCGAGGTTCATCTCTACTTTCCTGACAGGCTCCGCTGGCGCATTGCGCAGCTCGCAGAGACGCGCCGCCGCATAGCCGAGATAGACCGGATTCTAGCCGAGGGCGGCGAATACCCGACAAGCGCGTTCGAGGCGTCGTCGCCCGTCTGCCGCGTCGGCGAGTGGACGGAAGGACGCGGCGGCGCACGCTTTCGCATCCTTGGATCTGCGAATGGACGGGTGCGCGTCGAGGTTTCCGCACATTCCTGCAAAGGGCTTCGGGTACTGACGATGAATCGGTATTGCACCGCGCCGTATGGCGTGGCGACGATCGGAGATGGCGTCGGAACGACGGTGGTGGAAACACCTGGCGATGCGGCATGGATATTCCTCGGAGACGACAATGGCGCGGTCTGGCCGGTCAACGGCGAAAGCCGTCCCTCCCGGCTCCGCATCGGCGCGCTCTATCCGTCGGATTTTGGCCGCATCGTATGGGGCCATGAAAGCAGAAGTGCAGAAAACGGGGAACGAAATGAATAATATGACTGCAAGAATTGTGCTGACTGTTTTTGCGCTTGCCGCAGCGACTGCGCTTTCGGCTTTCGCCGACGAATGCGTCGTATTGAGACCAGGCGAGGTAGAGGTCGTGCTGCCGGCGAAGCCGCTGCCCATCGAGCGGTTCGCGGCGGACGAACTCACGAACTTCCTATCGCGCGTCATTGGCGCTCCCGTGCCCGTTATAGGGGCACGGAGTAACGGCACCGACAGCGTCGCCATTCTGCTCGGCCGTGCCGCGGGATTCGACGTTTCGGCCTTTGAGCGCGACGCGTTCAGGACGAAGGTCGAGCGCTCTTCGGACGGTGCGGCGACAATCCGCATCGCCGGGCGCGACGGCAATGCCGATCTCTTCAGGTACGTCTGGAAATACGGCCAGCCAACGCATCATGAGCGTGCGACGCTTTTTGGCGTCTATGCGTTTCTTGAGGACTTCGCCGGCGTCAGGTTCTATTTTCCCGGCGAGCTGGGCACGGTGGCGAACCGCCGCAACGAGGTGAAGGTCCCCGTGCAGGACAAGATCGTCGCGCCGTGGTTCCCCGTGCGCTCCGTGTATTCCGGGAAAGACGGCAAATGGTACGAGCCGATTCCCGAGGGATGGCACAAGGAATCGGGCAAGGCGTTGAACTGTCTGAGGCTGCGCTTCGAGACCTTTCGCATACCGTGCTGCCACGGGCAGAACAACTTCAAAATCGTCCAGCGCTTCCGCGACACGCACCCTGAATACTGCCAGCTGCGCAAGGACGGGACGCGCTGCCTGGGGCTGGAGAGGCTGCGCGACGGCTACGACCATCAGTGGCAGCTCTGCCAGAGTTCAAAGGTCTGGGACGTGTTCCACGACGACATCGTCGCCGACGGGCGGAAGGGCTATGTTGACGTGATGCCACAGGACGGCTACCGCCCGTGCGAATGCGCGGACTGCCAGGCGAGCTACCGGCGCAATCCGGACGGGTCGTTGCCCGACAGCTACGCGAGCGAGCTCGTCTGGGGACAGACGGCGAAACTCGCGCGGCGTTTCCTGTCCGAGGGGCGGACGGACATTACGCTTACGCAGATGTCGTATGGTGCGTACAAGGAAGTGCCTAACATTGACCTGCCGACCAACATCCTGGTGATGGTCGCAGTCCCCGGGCCGTGGAGAGTGCACGACCGGAAGGCGCATGCCGCATCGCTTGAGCGCGTCCGCGCATGGGACAGGAAGACAGGTCGCCGCGTCTGGCTCTGGACTTATCCGCACAAGTTCTTCACGACGGTCCTCCCCGGCGTCCCTTCGTTCGGCCCGCGCGCGTGGGGACGGTTCTTCAAGGACGCTGCGCCGGACATCGTCGGGGCGTTCTGCGAGTCCGAGACCGACCACTGGCTTTTCCACTACCTCAACTACTACGTGTTCTCCCGCATCGCGTGGAACCCCGAGACGGACGTGGATGCCGTCTTGGACGAGCACAACCGCCTGATGTTCGGCGCCGGAGCCGGGGAGATGGCGAAGTTCTTCGACATTCTTGAGGATAAGTGGGTCAAGGGCATAGCGGGACGAGTCGTCGATACGCCTATCGGCCCGAAGACCAATTCGCCGTGCGAGTATGAGATATGGACAAAGCTATACTCGCCGGATGTCGTCAGGAAGATCGAGAAGCTGCTTTCGACCGCCATGTCGAAGGCCGGCAAGGACACGATCGAGGCGCGGCGCATAGAGCTTATCGTGCGCAAGCTGTACGGTCCGCTCAGGAAGGCGGCAGATGCCTATTGGTCTATGTGCGACGCAGAGGCCGAGAGGAATCGCCGCGCCGAGATGCCGGACGACGGCGACGCGTTCAGGGACGCGAAGTGGATTCCATGCAGCTCCCTCGCGAAGTTCGACGACAAGGTTTTTCTCAGCGCCCCAAATTCCATGATGGTCACGACCGGCACAAACAGGACCGACCATACCGGCTGCTTCCTGGGCAAGGCCAGGCTCGAGCCTTCCACGAAGTACAGGATTTCGTATTTCGTGAAGTGCGACGGCATCGAGTCGCTAAGCTCGGCGTACTGCAACGGCGGAGTCTCGGTGTACATCCGGCAGAAGAGGTCGGACGATAAGGGCGGACGCACATGGCAGTTCCCCGAACACGACAACTTCCTTTCTGGCACGACGGACTGGATTCCGCAGGTGTTCGAGTTCGAGACGGACGAGTCGTGGCGCGAGCATCCGGAGACGCTGATCTATCTCCAGACGCGCTACGCCGCAGGCGTCGCGCACTTCGACGACGTCCGCCTCGACAAGATTTCAAAATAAAGCAGTTAAAAGAACATCAGAATCGGAAGGGTAAAGGGCATGAAGCAGAAAAAATTGTCAGGGACAAAGGCGGTCTTCGCCGCCGCCGCCATTGCGACTATGGCGTGCGGCGCCGCGACGATTACGGCGGAGAACGCCGAGGTGGTGGTTCTTAAGGACGCTCCAGACGTCGTGAATGTCGCGGGGCGGGAACTCGTATCTTTTCTTTCCCGGTCTTTCGGCCGCGATGTTCCGCTTTCGGCGGCGCCGACGGAAGGGCGCGTGTCTATTGTTCTCGGCGAGAACGAGCTTTCGAGGGCTGCGGGCGTCGATCTCGACGGCTCGCCGACAGATACGTTCGTCATAAAGGCGGACGGCGGCCGCGTGTACATAGCTGGGCGCGACGATTCCCGGTTCCGGCTTTCAAATGTCATTTCCGCGCGGCAGCCATACTCCATGCTGCTCGGGCACGACCGCGCGACCTTGCACGGCGTGTATGACTTTCTCGAGCGCTATGCCGGCGTCAGGTTCTACTTCCCGGACGACGAGCTTGGAACGGTCGTGCCGAGACGGGACAGCATCGAGGTGCCGGACGGCGTCCGCAGGGTGACGCCGGATTTCCTGCTTCGCGATCCGTACTTCGGCGGCGACGGCAAGTGGCATGTAAACGCCTGCGGCGGAACCGACCCCAAGACTGCGCAGTGGCTGCGTCTGCGCTTCGCATCGACGTCCATTCCCTGCTGCCACGGATCGCGAGACTTCCACTTTGTGGAGCGCTTCGGAAAAACCCGCCCCGAATACCTCGCGATGAAGAAGGACGGCACGGTGCGCCTGGATATGAAGCAGTTCGCGACCTCGCAGTACTGCTGGTCGAATCCGGGTTTCCGCGAAGAGCTCTACCAGGACGTGAAGGCGTATCTCACGGGTCAGCCGGCTTCGTCGCGCGGACTGAAGGGCTGGGGCAAAAACTGCCGGTACGGCAAGTGGGTTGATATCATGCCGGAGGATTCCTTCCAGGGTTGCTTCTGCAAACAATGCCAGGCCGCATACGGCGAGGCGTGCGTCGCAGGCGATCCCGACTATGCGTCGGAAGTTGTGTGGGGCGCGGCGGCAGAAATCGGCAACAGGCTTCTCCGCGACGGGGTTCCCGGCAACATCACGATGATGGCCTACCGGCCCTACCGCCGCGTGCCGGACTTCGCCCTGCCGACGAATCTGTGGGTGATGGTCGCCGAAAACGGTCCGTGGTCCATGCCGAACCGCGCCGCCATGGAGCGCCAGCATGGCGAGATCAGGGCGTGGAAGAAGAAGGTCGGCCACAAGGTGTGGATATGGACGTATCCGAGCAAGTACGGCGAGCTGATGATCAAGGGGGTTCCCTGCGTCGGCCCGCACGCCTGGGGAAGATACTACGCCGACCTCAAGGACGACATTCTCGGCGGGTTCTGCGAGTGCGAATGCGACCGCTCGATCTACAACTTCCTCAACTACTACGTCTATTCGCGCGTCATGTGGGATGCGTCCACTGACATTGACGCGGTGCTGGACGAGCTCTATGCCGATCTTTTCGGCGCGGCGAAGGGCGAGATGAAACGCATGTTCTCCGAACTCGAGGCGCGGTGGACCGGGTGCGTAGTCGGCAATATCGTCGACACGCCGGTGGGGCCAAAGGCGATGCGCCCGGACAACAGCGTTCTCTGGGGCGAGATATACTCGCCTGATTTCCGCCGCGAGATGGATTCCCTGCTCAAGACAGCGACGGCGAAGGTCGGTGCCGGTTCGCTGGAGGCGAAGCGCATTGCACTGATGCGTTCCGAGTTCCACGACCTCATGCTCGAGGGCGCAGAGGAGTACGAGTCGCAGGCGCGCGCCGTCAGGGCCCTGCGCTTTGATGCGTCGGCGGGGCCGATTGACCTTGTTGCGCGGTCGAGCGGGTTGAGGGGGTTCACCAACGTCGCCACCGTCGCCACTTCCGTCATTGCCCGCCGCACTCCAGACGCGCTGGAGTTCACCTTCAAGTGTGCAGAGCCCAAGACCGCGCTCTGCTCCTGCGCCTACTCAAAGCCGGGTGACCCCAACTGCTGGCGCGACAACGCCGTCGAAATAGTGATGAATCCCAGCGGCGACGGCAAGACGATGTTTCACTACATCCTGACGAGCGCCGGCAACCTGGCCGGACAGCGCTATGTGCGGGGCGGCGGAATGTCGAACGACTGGCAGGGATATGTCAAGGGCGTCAAATCGGAGGCGAAGGTCGGCAACGCGGAATGGACCGGAAAGCTGCAGATACCGCTGGCGACCATAGGCGAGACAAAAGATTCGTTCCAGATAAACTTCTGCCGCCATCGCATGCTGACGGACGGAACCGAGGAGTCGATCTCGTGGAGTCCGTACGTGCTCAACTTCCACGACCTCGAGCGATTCGGCACGATTTGCTATAATACTAAAAATGATGAAGAGAACTGAATCCAAGTCGTCGCAGCTGTATGAGCAGCTGAAAAACGACATTTTGTCGGGGTGCTACTCCGAGTCGTGCGTCTTTCCGAGCGAGGTCGCGCTTTCGCGCCGCTTTGGCGTAAGCCGGTCCATGATGACCAATGTCGTGCGCGAGCTGGAGCGCGACGGACTTGTGACCCGCTACCAGGGCTGCGGCACGTTCGTGACGAAACACGGGGCGTCGCGCAAGATCGGGCTTCTCGTCCCGGGAGTGTCGATCACCGACTTCTTCAAGCCGATCGTCAGCGAGATCAACCGTCTTGCGAGCAAGGATGGCTACGATCTC